>OLRU01003086.1_pt1 | contig 10820 bp, 18 predicted proteins | sample 1672961 | NCBI WGS metagenome assembly OLRU01 (sample SAMEA3136741, study PRJEB25190) | human gut metagenome | biome: human gut; feature: human-associated habitat; material: faeces | place: Austria | collected 2013 | reverse complement strand
CCCGTTCGTCAGCATCCATACTCCGCTGTTTGCGGAGTTCGCTAATGCGATAATTGAGACTGGGAGAATAGTTTCCATGCAGATTCCTACGCTTGCCTTTATTGCGTGTCTTAGCCGAACACATAGAACAACTACAATGAATTTTATTTTTGCTATACTGATGAAGATTGCTATAATATGGATGTGTATCTCCATCATAGTAAACTTCTCTGGCAATACGACGCTTACGAAGAGCTTTTCGTATACTTACATCTCGATTATAGGCCTGTGAACGCGGTTTCCGCATACTGTATATCACCTCTCCAAGTGTTTGGTAATAATAATGAAAGAGAGGGGTAATTATTTTAATTACCCCGCCCAAATTTTTTTGCTTAGATACCCAAACGGGCGCACAGATCTGCAACTTTTGCCTTATCTTCTGCACTCAGTTCTGTTGGAGTCGCAGGCTTGTTTTCCCAAGCTGCTGCATTACTATCTCCTGTGGGTGCCGTAATAGGAACCGCAGATGCGCTCACCGGGGTCTTGGGCATTGTAAGCGCAATAGAAAGCTGAACAACTTCGCCATTCGGACCATCTTTCACATTTACATAGAGCTTCTTGTCGATTAGACCAACAAAATCTTCACCAAAAGCTGCCTGAATAGTGGCAATAGCAGACTGCTTCGCCAAATCTCCTCGTCTTTGTGCCATATTAAATCTCCTCTTCCTCTTCTGCGGGCAGTAACTCTTCGGTCATTGCACGGTGGCAACATCCGCAGAATGGCTCTGTCCCTTCAAAATAAATTTCATCTTCATCATATATTCTACGATAACAACTATGACAAGTCAAGAAAAAGTCAACATCTGCGTCTTTCTCTGCAATGCACTTGTCACATAAGAACTTATCGTCTCGATTCAAATACTCCTCGCCGCAAACTGGACAGATTACTTTTGCACCAACTTTAATGCCGAATATCTCTTTGAATAGTTCTTCTTCCTTTTGTTTATTATCAGACGAATAAATCTCATTAAGGTAATTATCTATCATAGAAAAGTTTACCGCAACAACAGGACTATATGTACTCGAAGAAACTAAGTCACAATATCCAAGATAATCACTTGTATCGACAATATCTCGCATATCATAAGTTCGTCCGCCCGCGTTAATCTGATTATAGGTCATCATCCTATTTCCAAATCTTCCGATAGCTACTTTAAATCCATAGTCCGCAGGCGGTGCAAAATCTATTCGTGGAAATAGATTACTAACCATCCTATGAGTAGCTTCCAATAAGTCTGGAGAATCGTAGGGATACTGCCTATTATAGTAGATGCAAATATATTGGTTTGTATGAATTAACATTCTCCATTTCTTATCAAACCATTCACTATCTTGCGGCAAACAGTTAAAATGCTTCTTTTCATTGGCAAGGTAGGCAACAATAGTAGTACCATCTACCATATAGCTTAAATCTCCAGAACGATAATCTCCATCAAGAGACTGACAAGAATACCAGTTAGAGTCGTTCTCCGACAATGTAAGAAAATCTCTCGGATCAACAGAGAGATAGAGGTATCCTTCAATCTTATTTTCTTGGATATATCGTGATGCTGTATCCTGCGCCCATCTCGTTACCTCTTGATTGGGAAGAAACTTCTTGAAAGACTTAAGTATCTTCGCTCCTTGCGGGATATGGTATGTTGGATATGGTAAAACAACTTTATTCTCGAAAAATCCATCGGTGTTTACGCGAAGGAAAGTCTCAAAATCCTCGCTTAACACACCGTTATCATCAAGAGTAGAAATGAACTCATTGAACCTGCGGGATCGCTGCTCAGAGGAGAGAGTAACCTTAATAGGTTCCGCGCTTCTGATATATGTCTTGCCCTTAAACAACTTGATGAATGGAGCTTTTGCCTTTTCCCATTGCTCCATCATTTTTGTAGCATCTACATCGAATGGGAAGTCTTGAGAATGGACAAGAATTGCTTCGACTTCCTCTTTAATTTGATTATAAGCTCCAGTCAATCGGTGTCCCTCCCATGTCCGTTAGCAACTTATTAGCTGTTGAAAATGGTTTGCTGCCTCGAAAAGCAGGCGTTCCACGACATGGTCTTGTTGCACTAAAAGGACTTGGGTGGGAGGAAAGCACATAGGCTTTCTTAATTAGATTTTCTTTTACAATATGTCCGCCATCTTCATATACTGCCGCACAAGAAATCAAATCTTTCAATAAATCCTGTGCATTAGAACCCCACAGTAAGAATACGACGGGCTGCGGAAGTTTAGTGGCTGTCTGCAAGACAGACTTAGTGAATCTATCCCATCCCCATCGCACACAGCTATTAGCTTGATGCTCATAAACTGTAAGTGAGGTATTGAGAAGTAAAACTCCATTTTCTGCCCACTTAGTCAAGTCACCGCTTTCTGGTCGCTTAATACCAACATCTTCTTCCAATTCTTTAAAGATATTTACCAATGAAGGTTGGAGAGGATTACCTGGAGCAATCGAGAAAGCTAATCCATTAGCCTGACCAGGGGTATGGTATGGATCTTGTCCTACGAGGCAAACCCGCACATCTTCAGGTTTTGTCAACTGTAATGCTCTAAAGATTTGTTCCTGCGGAGGATACAAAATCTTGCCATTGTCTCGCTCTTCTTGAGCATGAGCCTCAAGCTCAGTTGCCAAGTATAGAGCATCCTAAGGGAGAATCTCAGACCACTTAGACATTAGAAACACTCCTTTTCTTTTATCTTATAATAATATTATATTATAATTAAAAAAGAAAATCAATTAGATTTTTCAATTAGTTTAAGAGAGTCTTCAATTACTGTAAAATAATTAGAGCATAGATGACAGGTTCTGCCGGGCTCTTTACAGCGCTGTCCGCAATTAAGCCTATGAGTTGCGAAATCTTCTTTGAATAGAAGATTGTTAATATCATAAGGCAAGTTGACCATTAAATCTTTTAAGCTATAATTAAATGTACCTCTGTTGTAAATAGAAAAAAGTACATCTTCCTTATCTTTGTCAGGCTCATTAAAATCAATTACATCTATTGAGGTATAAAGTTTAAGATCTTCCGGACGAATAAAGAAGTCATTGGCATCTCCTCTTGTTAGACTGCTATTTGGAGACAGAGTGGGAGATACGCGGATTTTAGTTTCTTTCTTACCTGCGGCAATCTTATCCATCTGAAAACCGAGCGGACCGTCGATATAAATATCAGACACGCCTAGGTCTTGAAGTTCTGCAAATGTCTCCCAATCTGTTGCGGGGAAAGTTAAATAGGCATGATAGCCTTTGGTAAGCAACATCCGCAGTTGATCTATCCGGTCGCAACTAATAGTATAGTTATCTGTAACAGCTTTGATTAAATCAATCTGCTCTCGTTCTTTTACGGAGAAAGAACTATTCTTCATTGTGATGTTATATCGTTTATTAGGATTGTCTTTAATAAAGGTAAAGATAGTTCCTAACTGATTGATAGGACATCTAATTTCTTGAGCCTCTTGTTTATATTGTGAATGGTAATTAACACTAAAAATCATGTTTAAGCCTCCATTTCTTCTATATTTATAGTAGCATAATAATCTTTAATTGTCAAGCTATGAAATTGCCAATTAGATTGACAGTTTCATTTAATTTTGTTATAATAAATATAGAAACTAAAAGAAAGGATTATAAATTATGTTTCCTATTATTCTTTTTATGATTATTTATATTATTTGCTCGATTATAGCCTTTCCTTGCGGACCTCGTTACTTTTTCTTTTGCTTAAAAAGAAAGCTCGGTCAAATGACCGAGCTTTCCAATATGAGCTATTCGATTAAGCCAGCTTACGATAGCCAGAGAGCTTCTTTGCCTTGCCAGCAACCTCGACAGACACGCTGTCCTTTTCAGCCAGCTCAGCCTTTACACACTGGGTCAGACGAGCAGTCACCATTTGAGCAGACACATCTTCGTCGCCGATAGCCTTGACGATCTCAGGGATAGTCATGAAGTCCTCAGTGGACATAACCTCAAGGATACGAGCACGGAGAGCATCGCCCTCATCACGCTTAGCCTGAGCGCGCTTAGCAGCAGCCGCAGCCTTATTGTCCAGAAGCTCGATCTCATGAGCGATAAACTCACGCAGAGCGTCGCAGGTCATATCCTCGTTCTCGAAAGTAACGCCCTCGGACTCAACATGGTCCACCATGGTCATCAGGGTGTTGTAGCATTCGCGCTTGGTAATCTTCTTAGTGTTAGTCATAATAGGGTTCTCCTTTTCATCATTTTATGTATTTATTATACGAAAAAATTTCTCAAAAGTCAAGAGTTCGTCAAACATTTTCTTGCGGAATAGAATGTATCCTTGTTTTTCCTTTCCCTTAACTTCTATATATATTATAGAATATTTTTGAGATTTTTTCAAGTTTTGTCTTGCGGCTGGTGTCTATTTTACATAGTGGTGATACCGATAATGGCAATGCTGGCAAAGAAGATACAAAAGCCAGCTTCGATAATCGCAGAAGCTCGATAACGCCGATCGACAGAAATGCCGCAGTTAAAGCCCCATAGAATAGCGGCAATAAGATTGAGAATAATAGTAGGTTTAGGCATTGATGTTGATCCACTCCTTATTCTTTGCTTTCTTGTCGAGGATCGCAGCTAGTTCAGCAGGCTTCTTCATATGGCGATCGTCGCCATTTCTGAACTCGTCCCATCCAAGAATGAGATATTTGAGATGCTTAGGAGCATCTTCGGGGAAAGTATCCGTGCTTACGATGTGCCAGCCAATACCGACAGCATAACGAGCGCAGGAATGCTTCAGCCACTCTTCATCGGTGGAGCGAGCGCCGCGGATAACAAGGATAGGCCCCTTATCGAAGCCACGAGCGTGCTTTAGACCGTCCCAGCCCTTATCTTCGCCATCTTCGAGTTTCTTGCCATAATTCTTGGCGAACTCTGCATCGGTATACCAACGCACAGAGCGGACAGTACCAGTCTTAGGATTCTTCACATCGACATAATACTTGCCGCCCTTGACATACTGCTCTTTCACAATGGGAAAATCTTTGAAGCTAGGTGCTACCATATCTCTTATCTCCTTTCAGTTACCAAGAAATCTTAACGAGAATGCTCTCATACTGCGGGAACACGTCGCGCAGGTACTGCCGCACGCACAGTTCCTCGCTCTCGCAGAATTCATCTTCACGAGTATCCTTGTAGGCGTACTCCTTGAAGCAATCATTCATGAAATCTTCGGGGAACAGCAGAGTGGGAATATCTACATCCAAGTCATACTGCTGCTTAATTGCTTCCTCAAGGTCATAAGAGCTAACCGTAGGCATCATTTTTACTTCCATTTACTATCTCCCTCACTTTCTATATATATTATAATATATTTTTTATAAAAATACAAAGAGATTGATAGACGTGGTCTATCAATCTCTTACGGGTATTTATTCTTCTTTTATTAGACATTTCAATTTCTCTTCCAGATAGGCTTTAGACTCATCATAGACATACTTATAGCAAGCTAAAGCGGTTACATCGCCAACTGCGAAGCCTGCATAGGGCCGTCCCGCATACATCAGGTCATAACTTAGAAAGTAACTGCCATCTTTGTATTCAGGCGGATCATATTGAGGATTATAGGGGCGCTCATACTCCTCTTTAATTTCGCCATGCTGAAGCAACCAAGCTTTATAGTCCTCAAGCTTCATTATCCTTAACCTCCTCAATCTTATAGTTGTATTCAGTTTCTTCGAGCAGTTTTCCAAATTCGTAGCCCGAAGGTTTGCGACCACGCTCTGTGATAGCTCTTGTTTGAACGAACATCAGAGCCAGTTGAAACGCTCGGTCCGCAATTTCATACTCTTTTGTTTCAGAGTCAATAGGAAAGCGGTCCTCGAAGGTTTTGGAATGGAGAGATACGGAAATGACGGCAGTTTTCATGGAATAACACCAATCCTTTCTTACCAGTTATCGTTAGCTTTACTTGCGTTTTGATTCAAAGTAGCTAATTCTCGACCTTCGCTGTCACAAGGGATTTCATTGATAAACTTTTCTCCATCAATGTAGTCACGAATGATATCACGAGGAAGAGTGATAACATTTTGATCATCATGGACAAATTTAAGATTCTTGATACTCTTGAGCATTTCTCCATAAGTAGACTCTAAGATTGCGGCAGCTTCTCCAAAGTTATCAGCAAAACTCAGACCAGAGGTAATGAAGAAGTGACCGCGATTATCTTGATCGGTATCATATAGAACAACTTCATAAGCGAATACTGTTTTCATAGTTCTATCTCCTTAAGTATGTAGATTACATAATTGAAGCATTAAATCTTCATAAGCAGCTTCTGCGGATTTTGCATCTTTATATTCTAAAGTTATAGCCGGTGCTGTCTTACTTGTTATGATAATAAAACGAGAACCATATAATTTAGATATCTTGGTAATATCATCCTTAGCAAAAATATATTGACGGTCGCTATCTGAAACATATATATGACTATTCTCCATAACTTCTCCTTTCTCATCGTTTTTATATATTTATTATACTATAAATATATAAAAAAATAAAGCCTCTCGAAAGAGAGGCTTTAAAAATCTTAAGGCAAAGGGATAAACTCAAGGTTATCGTATATATTTGGGTAATAAATACCTACCCAAAAGTTACGCTGAATTTCCTTGCAATATGCTAAATCTTCATTCCACTCACGGATTTCATCCATGAGTTCTTTTTTACCAATGTCGTTATCATTATCATAGAGATTATTCTCTAATTGATAGGTTAATGACTCATAGTGGGTTTCCCATTTAGCGACAGAGGCATCCGCGCCAATGTAGACAGATGCTAATCCGATAGTGCTTATGAGTAATGCTATAAGGGTAAGGACAACCGCGATAGTCGCGAGAAGATGCCAACCGCTCATTTCATCTGTGTATATAATAGCTAATACACTTATTGCGAATAGAGCGATAAAAATAAAGAATAGCATATTTTCCTTCTTACTTATCCTGCGGAGTGAACATGGCAGCGAACGGATTGGAACCACCCATCATCATCATTTTACTGAAGTCGTTGTCAGAATCATCGCCCATGACAGAGGACATCATCATAAACGGCATCAGGTTACCAAAGGGATTCTCCGCAGAAGGCTGCGCAGCGTTGAAGTTCATGAGGGAGACGACCTTGGTCACGAAATTGAAGCCGAACATATTGGTCACAGGCACAATAACCTTAGCCTCAGAATTCAGAATGTCGATGCAGTGGATACCATCTTCCTCAACAGACTGGACATACATAGGCTTGCCACGATGCAGTACCATATCGCCAGCCCGCAGGTCTTTGATAGCCGCCGGCATCTTCTGGAAGTCGAAAGTGAAGCCGGTAACATCAATAGTTGCACCGGTGACTGCGTTGTAAGTGAGATATTCGCCCTTAGAACTGCGGACAGCAATGCCATAGGGACTCAAAGCTACGACGCCAGACTCGGTGAACGGGCCAAAATCGAAATTCATGGCAGGCATTTTCATAGTATCATTCTCCTTAATATTAGTTTTAGTTTCAACCGTCTTGGTAGTAGAAACATAATTATCGTAAAAGAACTGACCGAAGCCATTATCTTTATACGAGGTATGGAAAAGAGTTTCAGACTCAGCTTTTACGAGGATATCGCCACAATCAAATAAGATAAAAATGTTTTTAAAGCCATTCCTAATTTTTCGATAGGTGTCATAAGGAATTGGGTTTTTATATTGTTTATTGCTAATGGCATCCCCAAATTGTTTTAAGATGTGGTTGATTCCAATTTGATTATAACAAAAATTTTCAGTCAAATGTATCACTTCCTTTTGTTTAGTCGCTCATCCAGTCAAGGATGATAGGGAGTTCGACCTCGGGCGTCCGCAAGAATCCAATGTTATCTTTATGTAGATCCCAAATATGCCAATCGTCACAGAAGATAGCGAACTTTTCGAAGAACTCCTTGTCGTAATTCTCGACGATAGACTTTAACCAAGTGAGATTACGCGTAGGAATACGCCGCACGACAGTCGTGGAGATACCCGGAATAACCTCGCCTTGTTCGTCCCAGACAATATTCTCATAAGCAACATGGGAGGCTGGAATAACCATGGGTTGGATTTCCAGATAATTTAACTCGAAGTCGTCAACGCTAGGATCTTTGCACCATGTATGATAGTGATAATTATAAGTGTATCGAGAAGAATTCGTGTCATCGAGTTGGGTGATAGACAGATTGACAGGGAGTTGATGAAAGAAAGTAGGCACGAATAGCTCCAGAATGTCTGCTTCTTCTGCGGCCGCGAGAAGAGCTTGCTCTCTCTTGGTTTCGTTGTCAGTTGAGCAGAACTTTACCACGATAGAGTTAGAAGCATGATAAGCTTCCTTAAAAGCTCCACAAGAGAAACATTCAAACACTTCACCGGGAGCGCAATGCATTTCGAGACAGTTGCCGATACCCTCTACCGTATTCCGCAACTGGATAGCTTCTTTCTCTTGCTGATCCGCGGGAACGCAGTTATTGAGCACCTGCAGGAAAGACTTCTCAATCTCTCGTAAGAAGGTTTGAATCTCTGGCGAGTAAGTCTCAATGCCGCGAAGTTCAAGCGTATTTACCATTTCTTTTCTCCTCTCCTTTCTTATATAAATATAATAACATATAATTATAATAATTTCTAATAGGGCGGTAAGGTTACGAAAGATACGAGGATAAGACGAAAGAGTATGCGGGATGGCAAAAAAATTGGGGATAAAATTGCCAGGCCGCGGGTAAATTTTAAGACATTGGTCTTAACGGTATATTTGTCCGTTTTTTTCTAATGATTTGTCCGAAAATTTCTAATGATGTGTCCAAAATTTTCTATTATGTTGTCCAACTTTTTCTAATAAGTTGGACAAAAGTTTCTGGTTGGGATCAATTAATTGATTTAACTGAATTTTTATGTTATTATGAGAATAGTAAAGAGAGGAGTTTCTTTATGGTAAAAACCATTGATACTCGACAGATGCCATGTCGCAAGGATATCACGAGTAATAAGAGTTATTGTGATTTATTATTTGCTTGGATTCAATGTAATTCTGAGCGAGCTACGCTACACAGTCAAGATAGATAGATTGAGAAGAAGAAGTGTTAGTTTACTAATATTGAACGAGAGATGACAGACAGTCAAGGCAATAAAGTCATGGGGCGAAAGACGATTGCTAAATATTTCCATTGGTTAGTAGAATAGGGTTTTTTAGTAGAAGATGAAAAATATTATAAGATAATTGTGTTTGATAAAGAAAGCGCAAATATTCTACAATATAAGACTTTATCTATCTTAACTAATGTATTACGTCCGCACGTGATAGATATTTATTAGTATCTATTTGGCAGATTCAAAGCGGCAGACGAGAAACCGTATTTGGTTACGGTAGCATAGATGAAAGAGTATATAGGGGTAGCAACAACAACAACCTCTAATAATGCAATAGTGATGGATTCATTAGAGATTTTGAAACGATTATAGCTGCTTGATTTTTAGTATGTATAGACCGAAGAAAAGAAAACAAATATACAAATTGATTGGGTTGTAGATCGTCTACCCGATCTGTGAAACTAAGGTGAGTTGTCCAAAAATTTCTGATAGTTGTCCGTTTTTTAGATACCGTATTAATATATAGTTTGGCTTCGCCAAACGGGACGAGATTAAAATCTCTCCGAGCTTCGCTCTCCGAGATTTTAATCTCTTTCGGTCGCGCAAATAAGGAGGAGAAAGATTATGGAATCTAAAAGAACATTACATAGTGGCAATCTCGTAAGAGGTGTCCACGCAGGAGATAGAAAGCTTTTTATGGAGAAATGTTATATGGAATTAGGAACTTGTTTTATTAGAGAAGATATTCTTTTAAGGGATGGAGTTCATAAGATAGATGGGAGGAAGAAAAATGAATTAGAAAACTCAGTAGGAAGGTAGAAGCAGAGGAGCGTTTTATAAAGAAGCTAGTAGATGCAGAAGTTGCTTCTAAGAGGAGGAGAGCTTTTAGATTTTAAAGATAGAGGACAAAGAAGAAAACTTTAGCTTTATGGAGACAATGGGGAAAGAGAATCATAATATTATAAAGAAATGCGCGGGATTATAAAGAAATGCGCGGATTATAAAGAAATGGCTAAAATGAGAGAGTGGCGCGCCGATCGGACCTAGGTAACCCTTCCTTAATCCCCCCCCGTCACTGAGATCGCTACCCTGGCTCCCGCGATTTATATATAAAAAAAGAGAGGGTATTAACCCTCTCTTATTCTTGCTCTTGATTCTTATAGACCGATCTCCCGCAGGAAATCAGCAATCTTCTCATTGTCACTCTTATCTTTGTTCTTAGGAACGGCATCAACCTTGTCCAGGCTCTCCTGGAGAAGCTCATCTGGCTCCTTGCCGACCATGGTCGCGGTAGTCTCCGCGTTCAACTTAATGATCTGGAAATAATCCTTGATATTTTCAGCAGTCCAATCAGGATACTTTTCTGCCATAGTAAGAGTATACAGGGCAGCCGCGTCAGTGCAATCAAGGTGGCCCTTAGAAACAGCGGTCTCAAACTGATCCTTCATATGCTCAATCAGCTCAGTGCGGGCATCCACGATTGCCTTCTTCTTTTGATCCTCCTGCTGGACCGCGTTAAGAGTCTTAGAGAACATCTTTGCGATGTCAGTCCATTCTTCTGGGCATCTCGAATCATAGCTTCAAAATCCATGTTTTATCACCATAGTTCTTCTACGGGAAGAACCAATTCCTTTCTTAATTTCTATATATATTATATAATATTTTTTAATATATGCCAACCC
>OLRU01003060.1_pt1 | contig 10886 bp, 8 predicted proteins | sample 1672961 | NCBI WGS metagenome assembly OLRU01 (sample SAMEA3136741, study PRJEB25190) | human gut metagenome | biome: human gut; feature: human-associated habitat; material: faeces | place: Austria | collected 2013 | reverse complement strand
TGTACGCCGGGTCGCCGACAAACTGGTGGCAGGGGTACAGGTCGCCCCAGGGGGTTACGGCCATGTACTCGGTGCCGGAGCCGCAGCCCGAAATGCGCTTGTAGATGCAGGGGCCGTGCTTGAGGTCCAAAATATAATGATAGAACGTGATCGGCTTGCCGGCCTTCTGGCGGCGCAGCATGTCGTTGGCCAGCAGCTCATACTGGTCGAACAGCTTGGGCAGGTCCTCCTCGGTCAGGGCCTCGGGGGAGTCCGGCGGGGCGACAACCGGCTCCATGGACAGCTCGGTAAAGCCGAGGTCGTCGGCCATGTGGAACAGGTCCTTCGTAAAATCAACGTTGTGATGCGTAAACGTGCCGCGCATATAGTAGCCCTGGCCGCCGCGCGCCTTGACGAGCTTCTGGAACTTGGGCACGATGCGGTCATAGCTGCCGTTGCCCGCGAGGTCAACGCGGAAGCGGTCATTGACTTCCTTGCGGCCATCCAGCGACAAAACAACGTTGTGGCATTCTTTATTGCACCAGTCAATGACTTCGTCGGTGATGCCGATGCCGTTGGTCGTCATCGTGAAGCGGAAGTTTTTGTTGTACTTTTTCTCGATGCTGCGTGCATAGGCAACCAGCTGCTTGCAGACCTCAAAGTTCATCAGCGGTTCGCCGCCGAAGAAATCGACCTCGAGGTTGCGGCGGGTGCCGGAGTTTTCGATGAGGAAATCCAGCGCGCGCTTGCCGGTCTCGAAGCTCATGAGACCGGCCTCGCCGTGGAACTTGCCCTGCGCGGCGAAGCAGTAGCTGCAATTCAGGTTGCAGGTGTGGGCGACGTGCAGGCAGAGTGCCTTGACAACGTTGGAGCGGTTTTTGAAGTCAAAGGCGTGGTCGGCGTAGGCGTCGGGCGCAAACAGTTGGCCCGCGGCGGTCAGCTCGTCGATGTCATCGAGCACGTCGCTGATGTCGGCGGCGGTCACATCGGCGCGGTCCGCGTACTTTTTGGTAAGGGCTGCAGCAGCCTGCTCCCGGCTGCTGCCTTGGTCGATCAGGGCGATGGCGTCATAGGCGACGTCATCCACCGCATGCACGCTGCCGCTGTAGACATCCAGCACAATGTTGTAACCGCTTAATTTGTATTGATGGATCATGGTTTTCTCCGTTTTGTTATGGTGCAATGCGGCGGACAGCCACGGGCGGATATGGAATCCGCCCCTACGGCATTCCCCTTGTAGGGGCGCATTCTATATGCGCCCGCCGCACCCTTTGTATCATAGAAAATGCCGGGCTGCCACACGGCATCCCGGCATCAAAGCCAGCAAAAATTACTTGTCGGTCTTCTCGCAAGGCTGGTTGGCAATGCCGCAGCTGGTCTTGCAGGCGCTCTGGCAGGAAGTCTGGCACTCGCCGCAGCCGCCGTTCAGCAGGCTCTTAGCCATGTCGCGGGTCTCGAGAGTCTGGATGTGCTTCATAAAACAGTCACCCCTTTATACATTTTAGAATTATAATTATTGTACACGGAAATTCGGGGTTTGTCAATAGGGGCGGAGGGAAAACAATAGTCTGCGCGAGGCCCGTCGGAACCCCTCAGGCCAGCTTCGCGGCCAGCTCCCCTGATGGGGAGCCTTTCGCGGGCGCATGCCCGAATAAAGCCTCCCCATCAGGGGAGGTGGCCGCGCGCAGCGCAGGCCGGAAGGGTTCCGACGGGCTTTGCCGCTGCCTCCCTTTACAAATTACAAAACCGCAATCTCCTCCGCCCCGCTGCCGCCCGTATGCTTCAGCGCGGTTCCGGCCTGCTCCAATGCACGGCAGGCTGTCACCAGCTCTGCCGTCACTTCCTCGCCCGGTGCCACCAGCGGCACGCCGGGGGGATAGGCCCAGAGATACTCCGCGGCGGTCTCCCCCACCGCATCGCGCATCCTTACGGCCCGCGCGGGGCGCAGCAGCGCCTCGGCAATCGTGCAGCGGGCCGCGCCGGGGGCGGGCAGAATATGCCGCGGGACCGCGGGCGGGGCCGCCGTTTTGTCCCAGGCGTGCAGCACATCGGCCAGCCGTTCCAGCGCGTCGGCGTCGTCGCAGGGGCTGGTCATGGCCAGCACGTTCGGGCCGCAGACCATCTCGGGCTCAAAGCCGTCGGCCCGCAGGTACGCCGCCCCCGCCGCGCCGATTTGCAGCAAAATTTTGCCGCTGTCATGCGCAAAAAAGTCAGGATGCGCCGTCAGTGCGTCCGCGCCGCAGCACAGTATTTTTGTATTTTTCAGATCCCGCACCGCCGCGTCAAAGGCATCCAGCCGGGTGCGCCACGCGGCAAAGGCGGCCTCTCCCTCGTCGGCCAGCCAGCGGGTGCAGCCGTCCAGACTGACCATGAGCGGGTAGCTCGGTGAGCTCGTCTCGAACACGTCCAGCTGGCGCTCGACCTCGGCAGGGTCGGCCAGATCGCCGTTCAGCTGCAAAAACGCGGTCTGGGTCAGGCTGGGCAGCGTCTTGTGGGCACTCTGCACGACCAGATCGGCCCCTGCGGCTACAGCCCCGCCGCGCCAGCCGTACCGGGCGGCAAAGGGCAGGTAGTGCGCACCGTGGGCCTCGTCCACCAGCAGCGGCACGCCGCGGACGTGGCAGATTTCCGCGATAGTACGTATATCGCTCAAAACGCCCTCATAAGTCGGGCTGGTCAGGATCACGCAGCGGGCGTCGGGCGCAGCGTCCAGCGCGGCGGCCACATCGGCGGGGCGCACGCTGCCGTAGATGCCAAACTGCGGGTCCACGGGCGGCGTGAGCCAGCGGGCCGTCAGCTGCCCCAGTTCAATCGCGTGGTAGACGGCCTTGTGGCAGTTGCGCGCCGCAATGACCGTGCTGCCGAACGGTGCCAGTGCGCGGATGCCCGCCAGCAGGCCGACGGTGGACCCGCCGACGAGGTACCAGCACCGCCGCGCGCCGTACAGCGCCGCCGTGCGGGCCATGGCGTCGGCCAGAATGCCGTCCGCGTCGTGCAGGTCGTCCGCGCCGTCGATCTCGGTCAGGTCCCAGGCATAGCAGCCCAGCCCCGATGCGGGCTGCACCCGCCGCTTATGCCCGGGCATGTGCAGCGGGTAACGCGCCGCGGAGAGGGTTTTTAATTGTTGTTGCAGCGTTGATTTTGTCATATTTTTATACTTTTTATAAATAAGTGCAAGCTAAAAAGCCTCCCCTTTGAGGGGAGGTGCCCGCGGGGCGGAGGGGTGGGCGGGAGACACACACTTTACAGGTCTACACCCGGCCACCCCTCACCGCCTGCGGGCGGAGCTCCCCTCAAAGGGGAGCCTTTACGAAATCTCAATTTCCGCCTTACTGCCCGCCCGCGTTTTGGTCACGTGGATCTGTCTCGTCAGGCGGTCCTGCAGCGCCTCGACGTGGGAGATGACGCCGATGAGCTTATCGCCCCCGGCCAGCCCGGCCAGCGTGTCCACGGCCTTTTCCAGACTGTCGGAGTCCAGCGAGCCGAAGCCCTCGTCGATGAACAGCGTCTCGATGACGACGCCGCCCGCGTTCTGCTGGATCGTGTCGCTGATGCCCAGTGCCAGGCTCAGCGCGGCCATGAAGCTCTCGCCGCCGGACAGACTGCCCACGGGGCGGGTCTTGCCGGTGTAGGCGTCGAACACGTCGAGGTCGAGCGCGGTCTTGCCGCCGACGGCCTCGCTCTTGCGGCGCAGCAATCGGTACTGGCCGTCGGTCATGCGGGTGAAGCGCAGGTTTGCGGCCTCGACCACGCCGTCAAAATAGAACGCCTGTACGTACTGTTCAAACGGAAGTTTGATTTTTCCGGTCAAATTGCCGTTGATTGTTTTGGACAGATTGTCCCACATGGCACGCTTCTCGCGGGCGGCGGCGCTCTCCCGCATCGTCTTTTGCAGCGCGTCGATGGCGGCGCGGTTCGTGTGCAGACGGTGCACGGCGGCGTCCCGGGCGGCCATGGCGGCAGCGCGGTCCCGGCGCAGGCGGGCCAGCGCGTCCTGCAGCTGGGTCAGTGCGTCGGGGTTGTCGCGCTTGGGCATCGTCTCGCGCATCTGCTGCACGCGGGCGCTGGCGGCAGCGTGCCCGGCCTTGGCGTTGGCGGCGCGGCGGGTGGCCGCAAAGCGCTGCTTTTCCAGGTCGGCCAGCTGGCCGTTCAAAAGGTCGGCCTGCTTGGCCAGGCTGCGGGCGCGGTCCGTCTTTTGCTTCAGCTTCAGGTGGTCGGCCTGCAAGCCGCGCAGACCCTCGGTCAGGCTGGTCTGCTGGGCGGTCAGCGCGATTTTCAGCTCGTCGGGCGTCAGCTCGGCGGCGGGCTTGCCGGTGTAGCGGTCCCCGCGGCGCGCGAAAAATCCATCCGCGTCCCGCTGCAAAGCCGCCCGCAGCTCATGCGCGTGGGCGGCGGCATCACCGGCGGTGCGGCTGGCCGCGGCAGTGCTGCGGCGCTGGGCCGTCAGCGCCTTCTCCCGCTCCTCCAACTGCTTTTCGGTGATGTGGTCCTTGGGCAGCGCGGCGATCTTCGGGTGCTTGGTGGAGCCGCAGACCGGGCAGGGCTTGCCCCTTTGCAGGTCCTTGGCCAGCAGGCCCGCGCGGTTGGCGTTTAATTGGCGCTGCATCGTGCTGTATTCTTCCTCAGCGCTGTCCAGTGCAGCCTGTGCGGCCACATACTCTGCCTGACGCGCGGCGGCGTCCTCGTCCGCCTTGTCGGCGTCCGCCAGATTTTGCAAGAGCTGCCTGCAGTCGGCGGAAAGCCCCTCGGCCAGCTCAATGCGGTGGTCGGTCTTGAGCAGGTCGGCCTCGGCCTGGCTCAGCGCGGCGCGGTCCGCCTCGTTTTTGGCAATATTTTCCTTCACGTTTGCCGTGCGCTTTTCCAGATCGGTCATAATGAGGTCGGTCTGGTGCTCCACATCGGCGGCGCGTTGCTCCTCGGCCACCAGCCCGGCCAGCTGGCGGCGGCGGGCGGCGCGTTCCTCGGCAATTTTCAGGCCGGCGTCACCGCGGGCGATCTTCTCGTCCAGCTCGTTCATAACGTTGGTCTGTCGTTTTTCGTTGGCGTCGTCGGCCTCCAACAGCAGCCTGCCCAGCTCGGCGGCAGCCCCTGCGGCAAACGGGTCGCGCTCGGCCTGCATTTCGGCCAGGTCGGCGGCGGTCTCCTCGTCGGCGCCGTCACCGATCAGCGTGCCGACGTGCATCAAAAGTACATCGTCCAGACGCTTACATTCCTCGTCGGCCTTACGGGCGTGCTCGACGGCGGCCTGGCCCAGGCGCTGGTGGTCGGCGGTGTCAAAAATGCGGCGCAGGATGGCCGCGCGGTCCGCGGACGGCGCGTTGAGCAGCCGGGTAAAGTCGTTCTGCGCCAGCATCGACACCTGGGCAAACTGTTTGGCGTCGATGCCCAGCAGCTTGACCACGGCGTCGGTCACGGCTGACGCACCGCTGACCGGCTCATCCGGCTCACGGATCAGCTCGGCCTTGGCGGGCACCTTGACCATGCCGGTGCCGCGCTTGGCGGCGCGCTGCTGGTCGGGCCAGCGGCGCACGGTGTAGCTGCGCCCGCGGTGGGTAAAGGCCAGCTCGACGCTCGTCTCGGCGTCGGAGGCGGCAAAATCACTGCGCAGCATCGTTGTTTTTCGGTTCTCGCCGGAGGTCTCGCCGTAGAGCGCAAACGTGATGGCGTCAAACAGGGCGGTCTTGCCCGCGCCGGTGTCGCCGCCGATCAGAAACAGTCCGCTGCCGCCGAACGCCGAGAAGTCCAGCTCGGTGCGGCCCGCGTAGGGGCCGAAGGCGGTCAGGATCAGCTTTTGGGGTTTCATTCGCTTTTTGACGCCTCCTCGCGCAATCTTTTCACAGCCACGGTCTCCTCCACTGTCAGGGGGCGTCCGTTCATCTTGGTGAAAAAGTCCTGGAACAGCTCGACAAAGGGCTTGCCGCGCACGGCCTGGGTCATGTCCAGCGGGTGCGCGACCTCACCTTGGGGCAGGTAGTCGAGCCGCATGGCGTTGGGATAGGCGGCGCGCAGCTGCGCCATGGCGTCGGGCAGCGGCGTCGGGTCGGTCAGGGTCGCCCAGATGTAGTCCTCGGTGTCGGTTGGCCGGGCGGTCAGCCGGGCCAGCGGGCCGGTCAGGTGGCGCATGGCGCGGCGGGGCGTCAGCGGCAGCTGCTCGATTTTTTCCACGCCGCGCTTGCCGACCCGCACGAGGGTGACGGATTTCTGCATCCCGCACTCGTCCAGATGGTAGCAGAGCGGCGCACCCGCGTAGCGCACGGCGTCGATGCCGACGCGCTGGGCGCGGTGGATATGGCCGAGCGCCGCGTAGCAGAAGCCCGCAAACCGCGCTGCATCAATGGAATCCACCGTGCCGACGGTCAGGGGCGCGGTCTCGCTGCCGGAGAGCTGCGGCGGGCAGACGCCGGAGACCACCATCTGGTGGGCGACGAGCACCCGGCGCGGGGCGGCGGGCTCACAGACGGCCAGCGCCGCGCCGACGGCGGAGTCGTAGTCGGTGATGTCGGCGTCGGGCAGGTAGTGGCGCACTGTGGCCGCCCGCACAAAGGGCAGCAGCGTGAACTCGATGGGGCCGTGGCGGTCATTGAGTACGACCTGCTTGGGGCAGCCGGTGAAACGCCCGGCAATGTGTACGTTTTGTTCGGCCAGCAGACTGCTGGCAAAGTCGAGCCGCTCGGCGCTGTCGTGGTTGCCGGAGACGGCCAGCACCGGGATGCGGCGGGCGGCCAGCTGGGTCAGGAACCAGTCCAGCAGCGTGCAGGCCGCGGCGGGCGGCACCGGCGTGTCGTAGATGTCGCCCGCGATGACGACGGCCTCGACGCCGTGTTTTTCACAGAGGGTCAGAATTTGTTCAAGGATGAACCGCTGATCCTCCAGCATATCAAACCCGTTGACCCGTTTGCCCAGGTGCAGGTCTGCAAGGTGCAGAAATTTCATGGTGTATCTCCAGATTTTGCGTTTACCGCGCTGTAGGGGGCGGCGTCCTCGACGCCCCGCGGACCGATGCAAGCATCGGCCCCTACAGCTTTACCGCCACAGCTTCTCCCAGGTCGTGATGTCCAGCGTGGTGCCGGGCAGGACCTCCACGGGGGCTGTCTCGGCCTTGCGGAAGCGGCACTTTTTGGCAAAGCCCTCGGCCTTCAGGTCGCGTGCCCACACCCGCATATACAGGCGGCTGCGGCCATCGCCCTCGGCCAGCTTCTGCGCATAAGCCACAATGCTGCGGCCAATGCCCTGCCCGCGGGCCTTTTCCTTTAAGAAAAGGCGGCTCAGGCACATGGCACCCGCGGGGCCGAGGTCGAGCGCGAAATAGCCCACCGGCTCGGTGCCGAGGTAAATCAAAAAGTAGTTGATGACGCCGCTGTGGATCTCGTCGTCGGTCAGGATGTCGCTCTGATACTTATCGGCCAGTGCAGCGGCGACCTTGGGCGTCAGCTTGGTGTAATGCTGGACGAAAATCTCCTGCGCCAGCTCGGAAACCAGCTGGACGTAGCGGGTCTTGGTTACTTGCTTGAAGGTTGGATTCATGGCTGCTCCTTTTTTAGAGAATAGATAATAAAATTGATGGTTCGCGTCGCTCAAAATTTTCTGTCGCCGTAGGGGCGCATTCTATATGCGCCCGCCGGTCGTCTGCCTGTTGACGGGCGGATATGGAATCCGCCCCTACGGATTTTGTTTTTATCTTTTATCTATTATCTTTTATTTTTTCTTATTCTATCGTCAAGCTTGCCTTCGCCGGCATGCACGCGGCCCAGTCGCCCTCGTTTTTCAGGGTGCCAAAGCCCTCGCACAGGTGGTCGGGGCAGGGGCTGTCTACAAAGGCGATGCCGCCGTTTTCCACCCGCAGGTGGATCGTGTACAGGCCGGTGTCAATGTCATATTCGGCGTTTTTACGCAGATCAATGCGCTGCTCGACCTGCGGGTCGCCGTAGCGCAGCACTGCCGTGCGGCCCGTGCCGCCGTGGTGGGCGGCCAGCCACAGCACCGCGGCCAGCGCCAGAATTATAGCGATAAACAGCAGATTTTTTCGTTTCTCGGTCATGGCTCTCTGTCAAATTCCAGTTCTTCGGTCAGGCCGTCATACCCGGCCACGGCGGCAGGGTACGCGGTGCGCGCGGCGGCCAGGCCCGGCGCAGGGTCGGTCACGGCGGCGCTGTAGTGGGTCAGCCAGAGGCGGCGCACGTTGGCCGCGGCGGCCAGTGCGCCGGTCTCCCGGCAGGTGGCGTGGCCGTACAGCTCCGCCTTGGGCAGGTCGGCGTCGTCGGCGTAGGTCGCGTCCATGCAGAGCAGGTCGGCGTCCCGGGCGGCGGCCTCCAGCGCGGCGCAGGGGCGGGTGTCGGTGGCGTAGACCACCTTCAGCCCGCGGCGCGGCGCACCCAGCACCTGCTCCGGCGTGCAGCCGCCGACGGCCTCGCCCCTTTGCAGCGTTTTCCAGTAGGGCATCGGGATGCCCGCAGCCCGCGCCCTTGCGGGGTCGAACCGCCCGGCGCGGGGCAGCGCAAGCAGATAGCCGCAGCAGGGTACGCGGTGGGTCAGCGGGAACGGGGTGATTTTCAGCGTGTCTATGTGGAATGGTTCGTCTGCGACCTGCCAGCGCACCGGGTACGCCTGCGGCCCGGCCAGTGCCGTGACGGCCTGCGCCACAGGCTCGATGCCCTTGGGGCCGTAGATCGTCAGCGGCTCGGTGCGGTTCAGGCTGCCCAGGGTCTGCAAAAGACCGGGAAGGCCTAGAATGTGGTCGCCGTGGTAGTGGGTCAGCAGCACCGCCGAAAGCCGATACGCGCTGACGCCGTACCGCCGCAGGCCGACCTGCGTGCCCTCGCCGCAGTCCAGCAGCACGCTGCGCCCGCCCACCGTGACCGCGGCGGCGGCCAGTGCGCGGTCCGGCAGCGGCTGCGTGCCGCCCGTGCCCAGCAGGGTTACTTTCAGCATGTATGCACCTCTTTTCCAATACTTCCCCATTATCAAACGTATTATAGCACAAACCGGGCGGGCGGTAAAGGGGCGGTGCGGAAGCCTTCCCCCTTGGGGGAAACCAAAAAAGTTGAAACACTCTCCCCAATTTTGTCGTATAATCTTTATGAAAGGGGGCGACGCCCATGACAGAGCACGAGTTGGACACCCTGCTGCGGGACTACGGCGGCGCGGTGCGGTCCGTCTGCCGGGCCATTCTGCCCGGCCATCCGCAGGACGCCGAGGAGGCCGAGGCCGACACCTTTTACAAGCTCTGGCGCGGGGCACACCTGCCCGCAGACGAGACCCATCGGCGGCGGCTGGTGGTGCGGACGGCGCGGCAGTGCGCCATTGACCGCTACCGTGCGCTGCTGCGCCGGGGCGAGACGCTGCCGCTGGATGACCGCGACGACGCCGAGCTGGCCGTTGCGCTGGAAAGTGAGCTGGAAACCCGCGAGCTGATGGCGCAGATCATGGCGCTGCCGCCGCCCGACGGGGAGCTTTTTCTGCGCAGGTACGTGTATGGCGAGACCGCGGCCCAGCTGGGCGTACATTTCAACATGCCTGCCGCCACGGTGCGCACCCGGCTGCACCGCGCACGGCTGGCACTGCAAAAGCTATTGAAGGAGGGCTGACCTATGACCGAACTGGAACGCTGGATGAACGACCACCCGCCGCTGGCAGACGCCCTGACGGCGGAAGAAACCGCGGCGCTGCGGGCAAAAGTGCTGGCGCGCCGCCCAAGGGTGCATGTTTTGCGCGGCTGGCGGCTGGCAGCCGCGGCGGCAGCGCTCTGCTTAGTGGCCGCGGGCGCGGTGGTGCTGGGGCTTTTCCACCCCATGAGCGCCGCCAACGAGACGAACGCACTGGTGCAGAAATACGGCGAGGTGCTGGACGAACCGCTGACCGCCGAAATCAACGGCCACACGGTCAGTGTAAAGGCGCTGCTGCGCGACAAGAACACGCTGCGGGTGCTGTACGACGTAGACAATGCCAAGGGGATGGAGCCAAACGATTTGGTGTGGGACACCGGCGCGTTTTACCTGCGTGCAGCGGACAACAGCGGCGACAAGCGGCTCTATATTGCAAGCAACGCACAGGTAGGGCCTTGTTACGGGTACGCTATTGGGTCGTGGGCAACGCGCAATACGGTCAGCGAAGGCGACGTTCTCTCCTGCTATGTGGATATTCCGTTGACCCAGACGGCCACCGACACGCGAACGCTGTATATCTGCGATTTGACAAATCACAAGGCCTCTGCACATGTTAAGGTCATGCTGCCAGACATGGCTGAAGCCGTGACGCTAAACGTAAAGAAAACCATCGCGCTGAAGGGTGGACACTGGTTCCATTATGATATGACCGACGAAGAAGCCGAGCAATATCCCGACGCAACGTTTGACATTCAAGAGGTTCGTATTGAACCGCTGGCGGTCAGCGTCATCGGCATGAATCACGGCAGTCTGCCGCTGGGCGGGACCTCGCGGTACGATGTGCAGTCCCGCGTAAAGCTGTTCCGCGCCGACGGCACGGAACTGACCTACGGCTGGGACGGGGAATTTTACCAGGGTTTTTATGGCCGCGTGAGCAAATATTCCGGTCAGAGCGCTCTGCGGGTGAACACCTACAACTTGATTGACCCCGAGGCTGTGGCATGGGTCGAGATCGACGGGGAGAGGTTTGAGGTGGAGTGAACGCGGCAAAGCCCCTCCGGCCATCGCTGACGCTCGGCCACCTCCCCTGTAAGGGGCGGCTTGCTGCGCGGGCGCAGCCCGCGAGAAAGGCTCCTCACGAAGTGGGGAGCTGGCCGAGCCTGTGAGGCCTGAGGGGCTTTTGCAGGTTCGCGGGGACACCTCGTTGACGGGATGCCGTGGTGAACTTTGCCCTCATCAGCCGCCTGCGGGCGGCAGCTTCCCCCGAGGGGGAAGCCAAAGAGAAAGCGCCCCCGCGCGGCAATA
>OLRU01003052.1_pt1 | contig 10910 bp, 7 predicted proteins | sample 1672961 | NCBI WGS metagenome assembly OLRU01 (sample SAMEA3136741, study PRJEB25190) | human gut metagenome | biome: human gut; feature: human-associated habitat; material: faeces | place: Austria | collected 2013 | reverse complement strand
CCAAATTAGCTCAGATGCAAGCTGCCATTGACGCTGCTAAAGCAACAGCCGAAGAAGCTTTGAAAAAAGCAGAAGCAGGTGGAAACGCTGATGAAATCGCTGACCTGACAAAACGTATCGAAGCATTGGAAAAAGCTACTATCGATGTTGAAGCATTGAAAAAAGAACTGAAAGATGCTGTAAACGAAGACATCGATAAATTCCGTGGCGAGATGGAAGAGTTAATCGGCGAAGTAGAAGGTCTTGTTGGCAAAATTGCAGATTTGGTAACCAGCGTAGAATTAGTTAAATCTTATGCTATTGATCAGGAAAGTGGTTTTGCTCCTATCATACTGAGTACAGCTATCGAAAAAGACAACGAATTCAGCAAAGACATTGCAGGAAAGATTACCTTCACAAAGGGTAACGAAGTGCAGACTCCGGGTCAGTTCTTGGTTCGCGTTTCTCCGACCAATGCTGTTCTGACCGCCGACATGATTTCGCTGGTAAACAGCCAGGGCGAAAACTTGGATGAAATTCTGGAAGTGGTAAAGGTTGAAAAGTCTGATGTAACAAGGGCTGTGTAGCTGCCGGCAGCGAAAGCGGTTTGTGGAACGTAACTGTTCAACTAAAGAACTACGGTGACGGAAAAGCTTTCGATGCAGCCACCACTACAGATAAAGGCACAAAACAAATCTTGTTTGCTGCTCAGGTAAACAACACACTGTCTACTTCTGACGTAAGATATGTGACTTCTTCTTACGACTTGACTTTGGATTGGGAAGCATTCAAAGCTGCTAAAGAATTGAACTATTTCGTTGACGCTGAAAACATCAAAGACGTAAACAACCGTTACGATAAGAGCAGTAAGTCTTTGAAAGAAACAACTGCTGCCATTACATATAAAGAATTAGTTTGGAAAGACGCTGCTGCTGTAAAACCAACAAATGACAATGCAATTCAAGGTGACAACCGTTCTGACAAGGCTGTATACCCCGCTGTACAAGGACAAGCTTTAAAAATTGCGCTGTCTTCTTCTGAAGATAATGTAGTTGCTCCTACAAACATCAGAGCTATCTATGTTGTATTGGATAAGCAAAATGCTGTTGAATCAGCTCCGTCAGAATTGAACGCATGGAACAGCTATACTTATACAGGTTTGAACACCGTAGTTGAAGGAACTTCTACAGAAATTACTATTGACAGCAAATCAGCTATCAACGATATCATCGGTTTCCGTGTATTCGCTGTTAACTACGATGGTACTTTGGTTGACCCGGACGGTAAAGCATTCTATGTGAACTTGGGTGATGCAAGCAAAGACTGGAATGCAGCAGCTACTAAGATTACCGCTTTAGACCCAACCAACGTTACAAAAGCACAATCTGCATTGATTCCTGTTACCCTGACTAAGGTTAACGCAGCCAAAGCTACTTGGGCAACAGACAAGATTGATGATAACACACATATATTCGATGCATACTTTGTAGACGCAGAAGACAATGTTCTCTTCAGTACTGCTAATTTGACAAATATCCCCGCAGATTTCAGTAAGGTAGCTAAGGTTTACACTAAGCCGACTATCAACAACTGGACAAGCTACGAAGATGATAAAGCTTACAATGGTACATTGACTCTGACAGCTGCAACAGGCCACGTGGTAGCTACCATGAATGTATCAATGACGAAAGAAGTTCCGAACACATTGCCCGAAGGCTTCTCATTGAGAGACAAACAGGTAATCAACGGTGTTTATAACTGCTACATGATTGCTGACAACTGGACTGCTGAAGCCGCTACATCAGGTAAAATGCCTGTGGCAAACTTCATCAACTTCGGTAAGGGTGACGCTGCTAAATACGAAGTGAAATTGGCAGATTCTCAGTATAACGCCGATAAACTCGAAGCTCAAACAGTAACCGGTGATGCTTCTATCTCCGTAGACGCTGAGTTCGTTAACAACAAGACACCTCACGCTACCGTAGTTTCTTATAACTATGGATTGGTTTCTTCTAAGAAAGACGCTGACGGTAACTTCATCCCTGTAAAAATCAAAGCTACTGATTTCAACACAGTATACTGCTGCTTCTACAAGAAGGAAATTCATACTTGGGATTGGGCTACTAACGACCAAGTAGGTAAATTAACTGTTTCTGGAACAGAAATTAATTACGCAGAGAAAGACAATAAGGGCAACTACGTAAATGAATTGCCTTCTACTACTCTGGTTTACGGTAGCAGCCCTGAAGTAGCATACAACAACTTCATCTTTGGTAAGAATGCTATTGACGGAACATTCTCTAAACTGTTGAGCGCTCCTTACGAAGGAAGTTTGGTTGTTAAGAGTGCTAAATTAGTTTCTGATGCAACTCAGAAAGAAGACTACTTCTCAGTAAACACTGACTTGAAGTTCACAGCAATCAAGACAGACCTTGGTTCTAATCCGAAGGAAAATGTTCCTTCTACATTGACTGTAACTTGTGTTGATTCTTACGGACACGAAGTTGTTATCTCATTGAAGATGACTGTTGCTCCCCGTAAGTAATTGAAACAACAGTTCATTCAAACTCTAGAATAAGTTCTCCCTCAAATATGAGGGAGCTTATATAATAGAAAAACTTTAAAAAACTATCAAAATCCCCGGCTTGTGATAAGTCGGGGATTTTTTAATTACTTGCTCATAACTCATTGTTTTTTAACAGATAATACACAAAGATAAAAAATACCTTCTCATATTCAAGCCTTTATAGTCATAAAAGCTCTCTTCTCACCGGATAATTCCCTCTGAACTGTTCAAACTCTTCCGGCCGTTGCTTCAGCCAATCACTATCCCGCTGCGGATTATAAACCTGTAAGAAAGCTTCCTCTTTATCAGCCGACAAAGCCATAGGCGGCATGTCTGGAGGAACAATCTTGAATGAAGCATCTATATGGAAAAAGCGACAAACAGCTTCCAAAGCCATGCGGGTGGCATTCGCCTTCCCGTCGGCAGAATAACCGGCTATGTGAGGCGTCCCCAAAAAGACGGCTTGCAACAACTCACGGTCTATATCGGGCTCATGCTCCCAAGTATCGATTATCGCATCGCTTATCTGCCCTGTTTTCAAGGCACTCAGCAGTGCCGGAGTGTCAATGACCTCTCCGCGACAAGTATTTATTATCACAGGGCAGCGTTGCAAAGAGGCAAAAAACGAAGCATCCGCCAAATGGAAAGTCTTATACATCCCCGTGCGATATAAAGGAGTATGGAAAGTGATAATATCACATTTGCGCATCAAAGTCTGCAAATCGGTGAAACCCTGCTCACCGTTGTCCTCACGGGGAGGGTCGTTCAGCAACACATTCATTCCCAGAGCCTCAGCCATTCGCCGGATGCGGCTACCTACATGGCCTACTCCCACAATGCCCATACACGTATCTTCCGGTTTCATTCCGCGCAGGCGCTTGAGCAGCAGAAGTGCAGCGTGCACATATTGCTCCACTCCGCCGGCATTGCATCCGGGACAATTGCTCCATGCGATACCCGCCTCACGGCAATAATCCACATCGATATGGTCAAAACCAATCGTTGCCGTCGCAATAAATTTCACAGAACTGCCCTCCAGCAATTCGCGGTTACAACAGGTACGTGTACGGATAATTAAAGCATCGGCATCTTTCACGTCCCGAGGGGTAAAAGCAGCACCCGGCAAATATACCACCTCATCGGCTATCTGCCCTACAGCTTCTTTAATATAGGGGATTTTATTGTCTACAATTACTTTCATCTTCTAAAAAAACTAGGATTAGGGCAAAGGTAGGCACTTTTACCGAATAATAATTGGTTGATTAGAAAAGTTTGCATAGATTTGTCTTTCCAATAATTTTAAAACGAACAAGGTATGAGTTTTACAGAACTATGCAAGCCCATTTTTGTGCAGTCTATCAATGACTATCACAAGACAGATAATGTTGATACTCCCATCAACAATCCATACGAAGTGAAAAGCATCGAGTATTATCTTTATCTGAAAAACTGGATTGACACAGTACAATGGCACTTTGAAGACATTATTCGCGACCCGCAGATTGACCCGGTGGAAGCATTGGCACTGAAACGCCGTATCGACAAGTCCAATCAAGACCGTACTGATTTGGTGGAACTGATTGACAGCTATTTCCTTGACAAATATAAAAATGTAAAAATACAGCCCGATGCAACGATTAACACCGAAAGTCCTGCATGGGCCATCGACCGGCTTTCTATCCTTGCACTGAAAATCTATCACATGCGTCAGGAAGTGGAACGCACCGACGTGTCTCCCGAGCATCACGCACAATGTGAAAAGAAACTGAACATCCTGCTTGAACAGCAAAAAGATCTCTCATCTGCCATTGACCAATTGATAGCCGATATCGAAGCGGGACGCAAATATATGAAAGTATATAAGCAGATGAAGATGTATAACGATCCGGCATTGAATCCCGTTTTGTACGGAAAGAAATAAATTATCTCCTCATGGCTAAGATTCTGGTAATCCGTTTTTCTGCAATCGGCGATGTGGCGATGACCATTCCGGTGATTTATTCGTTTGCCGTTCAGTATCCTCAACACCAAATTACAGTGTTGAGCCGCAATACGCTTGCACCTTTGTTTGACGGATTACCTCCCAATATCACTTTCCATGGAGTGGATTTAAAGGGAGAGCATGCAGGAATCATGGGATTGGAATGGATATACAAGGATCTGAAGAAAGAGCATTTCGACGCCGTAGCAGATTTCCATGATGTATTGCGCAGTAAATATCTGCGAATAAGATTCAGACTGGCCGGCGTGAAGGTAGCGCATCTGGACAAGGGACGCAGTGGAAAAAGGAAATTGGTACGTGCCAGAAACAAAGTAATGGAATGGCAAAAGTCGTCATTCCAACGATATGCCGAGGTATTCCGGAATATAGGTTATCCGGTAAAATTAAATTTCCAATCGCTTTTCGGCAAGGGCAAGGGAAATATCTCGTGCATGCAGCCGCTGACGGGCGACAAAGGCACGGACAAATGGATTGGCATTGCTCCGTTTGCCGCCCATGTAGGCAAGATTTATCCCTTATCCAAGCAAGAGCAGGTAATCAGCTTGCTGTCTGAACGCAAGAATACGAAAATCCTGCTGTTCGGAGGAGGAGCCAAAGAGATTGAAGTACTGGCAAAATGGGAACGTCAATATCCCAACGTTATATCCACGGCAGGTAAACTGACACTGAACTCGGAACTGGCACTTATGAGCCATCTGGACGTTATGTTGTCTATGGACTCCGCCAATATGCATCTGGCATCATTGGTAAACATTCCGGTGGTCTCCATTTGGGGTGCCACACATCCATACGCCGGATTCATGGGATGGAAACAATTGCCCGGCAACGCCGTACAGGTGGATTTACCATGCCGCCCCTGTTCCATTTTCGGGAATAAACCCTGTTGGCGCAAGGACTATGCATGTCTGCAAGGAATCACTCCCGAAATGGTAGTGCACCGTATTGAACAGGTTATCGTTTAAAAAAAGAATAAACCATACTCTATGAAAATTGTAATTCATCCCGATTTTATGCAAACTGCCGATTTTATCAAGCAGCTACCCCAACATTTCGCACAAGAAGGAGAGCTGCTGTATGAAGGTAGAAACGAAGTCAGACGTTATCGGGTGAAGAACGAATGGTTGGTAGTAAAAAAATATAAGCAACCTAATATCATTCAACGGATTGTTTACACTTTTTTCAAGAAAAGCAAAACGGAACGGGCTTACCTTTTTGCCGGCATGCTGCGCAAGAGAGGATTTGACACCCCGCACGAAGTGGCTTATATTGAAAAGAAAAGAGGAGGATTGTTTCTGGACGGATATTTTATCTCTACCCAATGCGACTTCCCTCCCCTGTCCAAAGTGCTGTGGCAACGCCGGTTCGACAAACATGCCGCAAACGAGTTGGCTGCGTTCATGGTGCAATTGCACGAAAAAGGAGTATTACATGGCGACTTAAACCTGACCAACATACTTTATTGCACAGACAACGACGGTCATTATCATTTCACTTTAATTGATACCAACCGTTCCAAGTTTAAATGTGCTCTCACCCGAAAAGAGTGTCTGGAGAACTTGAAGCGTCTCACACACAGCAAAGCACTCCTGCGATATGTGGTAATGCAATATGCCAATTTAAGAGGATGGCCTCCAAGAGAATGTGCTTTGGAAGTATTTCAATTCCTTCTCCAGTTTGAACAGAAACGACGAAGAAAACGCAGGCTTCAGGCATTAATCGGAATAAAAAAGTAACAGACAATGAAGGTAGTATATTATATTGTATTTTTATTTTGGTACTTGCTTTCGCTTTTACCATTACGCTTCTTATATATTTTTTCCGATGTACTCTACTATCCGCTCTATTACTGTATTCGCTATCGACGTAAGGTGGTTCGGCAAAACCTCACCGGCTCTTTCCCCGATAAGAATGAAAAAGAACTTATCCGTATCGAGAAGCAATTTTATCACTTCTTTTGCGATTATATGATAGAGACAATCAAGTTGTTTTCTATCTCGAAAAAACAATTAAAGCGAAGGATGACTTTCGGAGGAATAGACGAGATAGTAAAGAAACTGGAAGAAGAGAATAAGAACTTCTGCTTTATTTATTTGGGACATTATTGTAACTGGGAATGGATTGCCTCTCTGCCCTATTGGGTACCGGAAGATATACTGTGCGGACAAATATACCACCCGCTATACAACAAAGCCTTCGACCGGCTCTTCCTTCGCCTGCGCAACCAGTTCGGCGGCGAATGCATCTCGATGAAGACGCTCCGCCGAATCATCGAATTGAAACGCGCCAAGCAGAAAACAATCATCGGCTTTATCTCCGACCAAGCTCCGAAGTGGAACAGCATCCACCATTGGACAGACTTCTTCCATCGTGAAACTCCGGTATTCATCGGAACGGAGAAGATAGGTAAACAGGTAGATGCCTTGATTTATTATGCCGATGTGAAACGGATAAAGAGAGGATATTACCATTGCGAGTTCAAACAACTGACCGATAACACCAAAGCTGTGCCCGATTTCCAACTGACAGATATGTATATTCATAACTTGGAACGTATGATAAGCGCAGTGCCTCAATATTGGTTATGGAGCCACAAACGCTGGAAACGTACCAAAGAAGAGTGGATAAGAAGACAACAAGAAGAAAAAGAAAAGAAGTGACAATGAAGGAGTATGATTATTTAATAGTAGGCGCCGGATTGTTCGGAGCCGTATTCGCACATGAAGCCCGATGTGCCGGCAAGCGTTGCCTTGTCATTGACAAGCGCGGCCAACGCGGAGGCAACTTATACTGCGAAGACGTGGAAGGCATACATGTACACAAATACGGCGCGCACATTTTCCACACAGACAATAAAGAAGTATGGGATTATGTGAACAGCTTTGTGGAGTTCAACCGATACACCAATTCTCCTTTGGCTCGTTTCGGAGATAAATTATACAATCTTCCTTTCAATATGAATACTTTCTATCAGCTATGGGGAGTAAAAACCCCGGCAGAAGCGAAGGAGAAGATAGAAGAGCAACGCCGGGAGTTTGCCCATATCACCGAGCCTGCCAATCTGGAAGAACAGGCTTTGAAACTGTGCGGAAAAGACATTTACCGCTGTCTGATAAAAGGGTATACAGAGAAACAATGGGGCAGGGCGGCCACCGAATTACCTGCATTCATCATCAGACGTATCCCTTTCCGCTTTGTATATGATAATAATTATTTCAACGATGCTTATCAGGGCATCCCCAAAGGCGGATACAATGTATTGATTGATGCCCTGCTGGAAGGTATTGACGTGCGCCCGGGCACAAACTACTTCGAGCATCGCGAAGAGTTAAATGCATTGGCAGACAAAGTGCTCTTCACCGGATGTATCGACGAGTATTTTGATTTCTGTTGCGGCCGTCTGGAGTACAGAAGCCTGCGTTTCGACCATCAACTGTTGGACACGGAAGACTTCCAAGGCAATGCGGTGGTGAATTATACCGAACGCGAAGTTCCCTACACACGCATCATCGAACATAAGCATTTTGAATACGGCACACAGCCCGTCACTGTCATTACTTATGAGTATCCTGACGATTTCCAACCGGGCAAAGAGCCTTATTATCCCGTCAATGACAAACGAAACACTGAAATATATCAGAAGTATAAAGAGCTGGCCCAACAACTCCCTAACGTTCTGTTCGGCGGACGGTTGGCGCAATACGCATACGCTGACATGGACGATACGGTCAATGCAGCACTTACATTATGGAGAAAACAAACTAATAACTAAAACTTATGGAAGAAACCAAAAAAAATAAAGTGTTAATAGACCTTTCTGATCTAAAGGACCCTAATTGCGGATTCGGACAAATAGCCATCAATTACTCAAAACAATTTGCAGCTTTGTCCGTAGATGACCTACATTTTATTTATTTACTACCTAGAGGAAACAAAGAATTTTATGGTAATAATGTAACATGTATCCCCACAACCCACCCAATCATCCATAAATGGTTTCCATTCACACTTCCCAAAGTAGATATATGGCATTCTGTAAATCAATTCAATAAATTACATCGAAATGATAGAAATTCAAAATTTATATTTACAATACATGATTTAAATTTCCTTTTTGAGGAAAAAGGAAGAAAAAGGCAAAAGTACCTTCAAAGAATGCAACAAAAGATAGATAAAGCAACTATCATCACAACTATTTCTCATTATGTTGCAGATGAAATAAAGAAATATACTAACTTACATGGGAAAGAAATCCGTGTTATCTATAATGGGGTAGAAAGGATAGATCAACAAGAAGATAAAAAGCCCCAATTTGCAACGGGACGTCCATTTTTCTTTACTATCGGACAAATGCGCGCAAAAAAGAATTTCCATATATTAATAGATGTAATGAAGTTCTTTCCTGAATATGACCTTTACATCTGTGGAGAAGATAGATTCAGATACGCAAAGGAAATAAAAGCATTAATCAAAGAAAGAAAAGCCATCAACGTATATCTAACCGGCAAAATAGAACAAACAGAAAAAATATGGTTGTACCGCAATTGCGAATCTTTCTTATTTCCTAGTAAGGGAGAAGGATTCGGACTACCAATTATTGAAGCCATGCAATTCGGGAAAGCAATATTTATATCAAATTACACTTGTCTCCCTGAAATCGGTAATGGTTTCGCTTATATTTGGGACAAACTAGAGCCGGAAGCAATGGCAAAGAGCATCCGGAAGAATCTTCCCTTATTCTATGAACAAAAAAGTAAAATAAAGCAGATGAAAGAATATGCATATTCTTTTAGTTATGAAAAGCATATACAAGCATATATAAATTTATATCGTGAACTGCTATAGCATTACACTTTAAGACCAATCAAAGCCATGAACAGAATTTGTTTTATAACTAGAAACTATAAAGATACCAACAGTGCAGGCAATAAAGCTAAAACAGATATGGAAAATATCTTAATAAGTTTGGGAGCAACTAATCTAGGGTTGCAACGCACATTCTATAAATCACATATCATCGCCTTTTTTCTTAATTTATGCGGGATTATAAAAGCATCTCTCTTGTTAAGTCCCAATGATAGACTTGTACTCCAATACCCATTAAAAAAATATTATACATGGATATGTCGCATAGCTCATTTGCGAAATGCCAAGGTCATAACGCTAGTTCATGACCTTGGTTCTTTTCGAAGAAGAAAACTTACCATACCACAAGAGATAAAACGGTTATCTAACACAGACTATATCATAGCTTTAAACAGCTCAATGAAAAAATGGCTAGAAGAACATGGCTGCCAACAAAGTATCGGTACACTAGATATTTGGGATTATCTATCGAATCAAATTTCTCAAAGTCAGCATCAGAAAGAAACAAAATATAGGATTATTTATGCAGGAACTTTAAACTTGAGAAAAAATACGTTCTTAGTACATTTCCCACAATATATCAACTCTTTTGATTTAGCATTATATGGCAATGGCAATAATTTACATGGTATTGATTCATTACCCCATATTTCCTATCATGGATTCATAAAATCCGATGAACTTATAGCATCTGTTCAAGCTGATTTCGGTTTAGTATGGGATGGTGAATCATTAGATGGATGCACTGGAAGTTGGGGAGAATATCTAAAGTATAATAATCCACATAAAACCTCATTGTATATACGTTGTGGACTTCCTATTATTATATGGAAAGGAGCAGCACTAGCACAATTTATAGAACAAGAACAAATAGGAATCTGCATTACTTCATTAACGGAATTAGACTCAATACTTTCCATGTTAACAGAAGATGAATATAGAAAAATGAAACAGAATGTTCTTCATTTAAGTGAGAAGCTAAGTAAAGGGTATTATTTTAAGCAAGCTGTTAATAAAGCTCTTAAAATTCTACAATAATAAAGAACCAAGTAATATTTATATTGCTTTATCAGAATATTCATAAATTAAAACACTACTTTTGCATAGTTAAAAGAATGTCGTATTTATAATATCCGTATATGATACCCAAAATTATTCATCTATGCTGGTTTAGCGATGAACCGTTTCCTGTGGAAATAAAAATTTGCTTAGAAACATGGAAACGTGTACTACCTGATTTCAAAGTAAGACGTTGGACTTACCAGGACGCAAAAGCTATTGGTTGTCAATTTATTGACGAAGCATTAGAAGCCAAGAAGTGGGCCTTTGCTGCTGATGTCGTACGTTTTTACGCCGTATATACTGAAGGAGGAATTTATATGGATAGCGATATCTTTATCAAAAAACGTTTTGATTCGTTTATCCCTGAACATGGTTTTGCCACTTTTCATGAACATATTGGAGATAGGTTAAAATTACAAGCAGCTTTTTTTATGGGAG
>OLRU01003048.1_pt1 | contig 10920 bp, 8 predicted proteins | sample 1672961 | NCBI WGS metagenome assembly OLRU01 (sample SAMEA3136741, study PRJEB25190) | human gut metagenome | biome: human gut; feature: human-associated habitat; material: faeces | place: Austria | collected 2013 | reverse complement strand
AGAGTTCTGCTGTCTGATACAAGAGGATAAATTGAATTGATAGAACTCACCTTAAGAATATAACAAGAAAAAATAGAACATCTCACACTAATGGAATTGTTGGAGTCATAATGAAAGTAAATGGAGGGTATGATTGGTTTAAGTATACCTCAACTAAATCAGATGGGTGTTCTGTTTCTAATTATTATGATTCAAAGGTTTATGATATTATTAATAATAATAGATATAATCAGAACCCCAAAGTGTATTCTTGTAATCAATGCAAATGTGTAAGTGCATTGACAGGGTCTTATATCGCTTTTGTTGAAGAAGATGAATTCTTATCAAATCCTAAAAAGTATATTGATAATGCCTATGATAAAAGTGAAAACGATGCAGATGGGTACGATTTAACAAAGCAGCGATAGGCTAAGTCCTGCTTATGTTATAAGTCTAAATAATATTTCTATATACGAATTTCGAATTTTAATTATTTGCAAAAGAAGTGTCAGGTGTTACAAAACATATTTTTGAACATGAGTTGGACGACATTCTGTCAATGTGGAATACCGAGATAAAATCTGTGACTCCATTGTTGCCACGTAAGTATACAAAAGCAGATATAATAGCATTACTAAAGTATTATTATCCACATGAATGGCAATCTGTGGAATCTAAATATAAATATTACCGCACTAAAGACAAATATTTAAAAAGACGCTTTGGGAAGTCTCGTTATAATATGTCTGAACCCGAATTATTGATACAAAGAGTTTCCGCCTTTAAAAAAATCTTTTCAGAAAGTTATAAATGTGCACATTGGAATGCGTATTCAGAAAGGAGTCGCGTGGATTCAAGCGTAAAGTTGTGGGAGGCAAGAAAATCTAAGATTGATCGTATAAATAGTAAGATTGAGATTGCTCTATCTAAAACGCAGCAGGTGACTCCTTCATTCATAAATCAATTAATCGGATTGTATGAGCGAAAGAATACAACTCAAAAAGACAAAGTATATATTCTTTTAGAACTAAAAAAATATTACTGCGAAAAAATAATACAATTTTTCTTCAAGCTCAATGATACAGAACTTAATAAGCAATTAAGGGAAGAGGCGTTCTTTCATCTTCAATCTTTTAATTTCAATCCTCGCTTAAGGAAGCAACGGTTTATGCGGATTCATGCAAAAACTAAAAAACGAAAATGTTATCTAAGAGAAGTGTATCCTAACGAGAGATATGATATACCACGGAATCCTTATGAACTCGAATATAGAATTGAAAATTCAAAGGAACAAAAATTGAAGTCATACGATTATTTTATTTCGCATAGCAGTAAAGATAGTAAAGAGGTTCAGAAACTCATATATGTCGAGAATCAACAAGGCAAGAATGTTTTTTGCGATTGGATAAATGATATTGATTATTTAAAGCGTCATTTACTTTGTGATGCTACGCTTAAAGTTCTAGAAGAAAGAATGAAACAATCAAAGGCTTTAATTTTTGTGCAGTCTGAAAATTCACTAAAATCAATATGGTGTAAATATGAATTAAATTACTTCCGCGCCCTCAATAGCCCTATTTATGTAGTTGATAGAGAATCTATAGTCAACAATCTTTTTAGCCTTAGCCAATTGGATGACAATTGGTTTGTTGATCCCAATTACAAAAAAACAGCTCTAATTACAGGGGAAGAAATTAATTAAAATGCATTATGTCCTTTGTTGAAGATTAAAACAACCTGAAAGTTGTGCTATCTCAATTATTTATAGTACCTTTGCCTACAAAATAGGACAAAGGTATTTTTGATTCATACAATGGCTGAAGAAAAGATAGACAACGCTTTAGGAGAAGTAAAGAATATAATGGAAAACAAAAGAGAGGATTGGGTTTGCCATTCACAGGCTATAGCTGCAACTATGTCGGATCGGATGGAGGAACTTGGCATGACACAACGAGTGCTGGCTGAGAAAATGAATTGTACCCAGCAGTATGTTTCTAAAGTGTTGAAAGGTCGTGAAAATTTGTCGTTGGAAACCTTATGTAAAATAGAGAATGCATTAGGCATCAAGATATTGCAAGCTAGAATAAATAAGTAGTAACACCATAGCAGGACAAGAATATGTCAACACAAAGCGAAGCGGCATTGGAAGCCGGACTGATAGCCACACTCCGACAAATGGACTACGATTATGTCCAGATTGTCGAGGAAGATAATCTTTATGCCAATTTCAAGCGGCAGTTGGAGATTCACAACCGCAAACGATTGGAAGAGCACGGACGTACTGAGTTTACGGCAGAAGAGTTTGAGAAGATTCTCATATACCTTGAAGGTGGTACTCGCTTTGAAAAGGCAAAGAAACTCCGTGACTTATATCCGCTTGATACGGCTGATGGACAGCGTATATGGGTAGAATTTCTAAATAGGCAGCAGTGGTGTCAGAATGAATTTCAGGTTTCCAACCAGATTACGGTGGAAGGACGTAAAAAATGCCGCTATGATGTGACGATTCTAGTCAATGGTTTGCCACTTGTGCAAATTGAATTGAAACGTCGTGGCGTGGAACTTAAACAGGCATACAACCAAATACAGCGTTATCACAAGACTTCGTTTCATGGATTGTTTGATTATATCCAACTGTTTGTCATATCCAACGGTGTTAATACTCGCTATTTTGCCAATAATCCAAATAGTGGGTATAAGTTCACATTCACCTGGACAGATGCTGCCAATCATCCGTTCAATGAATTGGATAAGTTTGCCGTATTCTTCTTGGAAAAATGTACGCTTGGCAAAATCATAGGAAAGTATATTGTGCTTCATGAGGGCGACAAATGCTTGATGGTACTTCGTCCTTACCAATTCTATGCGGTAGAGAAAATTTTGGATCGTGTACAAAACTCCAATGATAATGGTTATATCTGGCATACAACAGGTGCCGGAAAAACATTGACCTCATTCAAGGCTGCACAACTTGTATCAGAATTGGATGATGTGGATAAGGTGATGTTTGTTGTTGACCGACATGATCTTGATACCCAGACTCAATCGGAATACGAAGCATTTGAACCAGGGGCTGTAGATAGTACTGATAATACGGATGAACTAGTGAAACGGCTTCAAAGCAACTCCAAGATTATCATCACTACCATTCAAAAACTTAATGCGGCAGTTAGTAAGACGTGGTATAGCAGCAAGATTGATGCTATCCGTCATTCACGTATCGTGATGATATTTGATGAGTGCCATCGCAGTCATTTTGGGGATAGTCATAAGAAGATAATGAAGTTCTTTGACAATGCCCAAATATTCGGTTTTACTGGAACACCTATTTTCACCGAGAATGCTGTTGATGGACATACCACGAAGGAAATATTTGGAAACTGTCTCCATAAATATCTTATTAAAGATGCAATAGCGGATGAAAACGTGCTTGGCTTCCTTGTGGAGTATTATCACGGCAACGAAATAGTTGATAACGATAACCAAGCTCGTATGGAGGAGATTGCAAGATTTATCCTTAACAACTTCAATAAATCTACATTTGATGGAGAGTTTGACGCATTGTTCGCCGTGCAGTCTGTTCCTATGCTTATACGCTATTACAAGATTTTCAAATCGTTGAATCCTAAAATCCGTATAGGTGCAGTATTTACATACGCAGCCAATAATAGTCAGGATGATGAACAGACCGGTATGGGTACAGGGCAGTATGCAAAAGAGAGTGTGGGTGAGGCGGATGAACTGCAAGCCATCATGGACGATTATAATGAAAATTTCGGCACATTTTTTACCACAGAGAACTTCCGTGCTTACTATGATGACATCAATCTGCGCATGAAAAAGAAGAAGGCGGATATGAAACCGCTTGATCTTTGTCTTGTTGTGGGTATGTTCCTTACAGGCTTTGACAGTAAAAAGCTGAATACGCTCTATGTGGACAAGAACATGGAATATCATGGTTTGCTGCAAGCGTTCAGCCGAACCAATCGAGTATTGAACGAGAAGAAACGTTTTGGTAAAATAGTTTGTTTCAGAGATTTGAAAAACAATGTTGATACGGCTATTAAATTGTTCAGCAACTCTGATAATCCTGAAGATATAGTACGTCCTCCGTTTGAGAAAGTAAAGCAGGAGTACAAGAGTTTGGCAACTGATTTTCTGCAAAAATACCCGACACCAAGTAGTATAGACTTCCTGCAAAGTGAAAATGACAAGAAGAATTTTGTATTAGCGTTCCGAGACATTATCCGTAAACATGCAGAAATTCAGATATACGAAGATTACAGCGAGAATGCTGAAGACCTCGGTATGACTGAACAGCAGTTTAATGATTATAAGAGTAAATACCTTGATATTACAGTTGGGTTTGTTGATCCACCTGCTGCACCGACAACTGTAGCTGAAGATCCAGCCCCATATGGAAATAATCAAGGGTTGGAAGATATTGATTTCTGTCTTGAACTTTTACATAGTGACATTATTAATGTGGCGTATATTCTGGAACTCATTGCGGAACTAGACCCATATAGTGATGATTATTCAGAAAAACGGAAGCATATCCTTGATACAATGATTAAGGATGCCGGAATGCGAGGCAAAGCAAAACTCATTGACGGCTTTATTCAAAAGAATGTAGATGAAGACAAGGAAAACTTCATGAATGGGCGCAATAGAGCAGATGGAACAAATGAATTAGAGGAACGTCTGAACCAATATATTGTGTCAGAACGTAATATGGCAGTGAGTGGTTTGGCTGACGAAGAACAAATTTCTGCCGAAGTGCTTAATCTCTACATAAAAGAGTATGACTATTTACAAAAGGAGCAGCCGGAGATTATACAAAAAGCATTGAAAGAGAAACATCTCGGTCTTATCAAAACTCGAAAGGCTTTGACGAGAATAATGGAAAGATTGCGTAGTATTATAAAAACTTTTAGTTGGGAATAATATAGAAAATAAGTTATGGCAGAATTAAATGTTAGTAGAAAAAACATGCAAGGTCTATTAAGTTTAAACGATCCTACAACAAAAGGAAAAATATTTGTTATCCCAGAGTACCAACGACCATATCGTTGGGAAGTTGATACTTGTGATGTCCTTTGGAATGACCTTAAAAATTTTTTTGAAGAACATAAAGATGATGATAGGGAATATTTTCTTGGTTCGATTGTTACTTGTGATGATACAGATGAACAAAACCGCATTAATATTATTGATGGGCAGCAGCGTATAACGTCATTTTTATTATTACTCCGTGCGTTTTACTATAAATTGGAAGATCAGCTTGTAGATAATCCTTCTGATGAAGAAGTAGAGGGATTAATGAAGTCTATAGAGCCGTGTATCTGGAAAATTAATCCGATGACAAAGAAGGTTTCTAACAAAAAAGAGACCCATATTAAGACTTTGGTTGCAACAGATGATGATAAAATTGATTTTGATTTGATTTTGGAAAAAGGACAACCTCGTGATAAATCGGCTTCTTACTATTCCCGTAACTATTCTTATTTTTTAAGCTGTTGTGATGAATATGCCAAAACCCATTTGAACGGTTGGAAAGAGTTCTGTCTGTTCATTTTAGAGCGTTGTATAATCCTTCCAATTGAGTGTTCAGACTTAGACTCTGCACTTACGATATTCGGAACATTAAACAATCGAGGTCTTCCTTTGGCAGATTCAGATATATTTAAAGCCGAATTATATAAAACTCAGCCATCTAAACAAACTTTTGCAGATAAGTGGAAAGAATTAGAAGCCACTATTTCAGGAGCTGGATTTAATCTTAATGATTTATTTCGCTATTATACTTTTATTGATCGAGCAAAACGTGGCGATACAAGTAAAGAAATAGGTTTGAGAAGTTACTATTCAGGCAAAGGGAATAAGTATCCAATATTCAAAACACAAAGTTTTTTTGATGACTTATGTGATTTGGGTACCTTTTGGACTTCTATATATACAAACGATGGCGGTTTCTGCGAAGAAGAAGCCGCTAAATATATTCAATGTTTATTGGCTTATCCTAATGAATACTGGAAATACCCTATATCTGTTTTTTATCATAGAAATAAGACACTAAGTAGCGAGGATTTCAAAAAAGCATTTACTCCATATCTTAAAAAACTTATGTCCTTTATGCTCGTAAGGTTTATTGAATCTCCGATGGTAAATGCAGTTAAACAACATGTTTTTAATTTCTGTGTAGATACATGGAGAAATGGAGAAATTGATTGTGCTGGATATCAAATTCCTAATGATTTTAAGACTAGAATAAATGCGTTCTCTTCATCTAGAATCACAAAGTCTTTGCTGCTATTGAACGCATATCTTTTTGATGATAAACAAACTCTGATTATTGGAAAATCTGAAATAGAACATATTTTTCCACAAAGTTGGCAGGATACTAATTATAATGGATGGGAAAAATCAGATGCAGAAACACATTTAAATATGCTTGGAAATAAAATTATTTTTGAAAAGAGATTAAATATTCAAGCAGGAAATAATTATTTTGGAAAGAAAAAAGATAGGTATAAAGAATCTAAAATTCTGGAAGTACAATCCCTGTCCAAATTATCTCAAAATGATTGGTTAAAAGATGATATTGAAAGACGCAATATTAGAATAATAGAACGTTTATATGATTTCTTTATGTCTAGTTTGCCTGTGGATTCTAATGAAGATATCACTCTTTTGTTTGAATTAAAGGTAGGAGAAGAGATATTTCAGTTGTATCAGATTGTGGATAATGACACAGGTGGAGTATCTTATCGTTTGAATACACATATTTATGATATGAATAATGCTGATATATTTAATAAAAAAATGATAGATGAGTCTGATGTTTATTCTGATTTATCTATGGCATTACAATCAATAGATAAAAAGGCATTTATTAGCGGTAATCTAAATTTAACTGATGATAAATTTCAGAATGACATTTTAAATTATATACGTTCTTGAAAAGAATACACAATATGAGCGAAGAATTACAACAGAAACTCCGTGACCAGCTTTGGGAGGTCGCAAATCGTTTGCGTGGCAATATGTCGGCAAGCGACTTTATGTATTTTACATTAGGTTTCATCTTCTATAAATACTTGTCAGAGAAAATAGAAAAGTATGCCAACAATGCTTTAGCGGATGACGAAGTGACCTTTAAGGAATTGTGGGAAACGGACGATGCCGATGCTATTGAATTGCAAGAGGAAGCAAAGAACCAATGCTTGGAGAATATCGGTTATTTCATTGAGCCCAAATTTTTGTTTTCGTCAGTAATTGAAGCTATCAAGCGAAAAGAAAACATTTTACCTATGCTTGAACGCTCATTGAAGCGTATCGAGGACAGTACTTTGGGACAGGACAGCGAAGATGATTTTGGCGGTTTGTTCTCAGATATTGACTTGGCTTCGCCCAAATTGGGCAAGACAGCTGATGATAAAAATACGCTCGTTAGTAATGTGCTTCTTGCATTAGACGATATAGATTTTGGATTAGAGGCATCGCAAGAGATTGATATATTGGGTGATGCTTACGAATATATGATTTCACAGTTTGCTGCAGGAGCCGGAAAGAAAGCCGGAGAATTCTATACTCCGCAGGAAGTCAGCCGTATCTTGGCAGAAATCGTCTCTATAGGACATCAGCGTTTGCGCAATGTCTATGACCCTACTTGCGGTAGCGGCTCGTTGTTGCTTCGTGCTGCAAGTATTGGCAATGCAGTAGATATTTACGGACAGGAAAAGAATCCGACAACCTACAATCTTGCTCGAATGAATATGTTGCTTCACGGCATTAAGTTCAGCAATTTCAAGATAGAAAACGGTGATACACTTGAATGGGATGCCTTTGGCGACACCCAATTTGATGCTGTTGTAGCAAATCCTCCGTTCTCTGCCGAATGGAGTGCTGCCGACAAATTCAATACCGATGACCGTTTCAGTAAGGCAGGAAGACTTGCACCACGCAAGACAGCCGACTATGCTTTTATCCTGCACATGATTTACCACTTGAACGAAGGTGGTACGATGGCTTGTGTTGCTCCGCATGGTGTACTATTCCGAGGAAATGCAGAGGGAGTGATCCGTCGTTTTCTCATAGAAAAGAAAAACTATGTGGATGCCATTATCGGTTTGCCTGCCAATATTTTCTATGGTACGAGCATCCCGACCTGTATTCTTGTATTCAAGAAATGTCGCAAGGAGGATGATAATATCCTTTTCATTGATGCCAGCAAAGAGTTTGAAAAGGTCAAGACACAAAACAAGCTTAGGGAACAGCATATTCAAAAGATTGTTGAGACCTATCGTGACCGTAAGGAAATAGAAAAGTATAGTCATCTTGCCTCTCTTCAAGAAATAGCCGAGAATGATTACAATCTGAATATTCCTCGTTATGTTGATACCTTTGAAGAGGAAGAACCTATTGATATTAAAGCTGTAATGGCAGAAATAAAGGAATTGGAAGCCAAACGTGCTGAACTCGATAAAGAGATTGAAGTGTACCTGAAAGAATTAGGCATTGTAGAATAGTTCAGAAAGTAATAACAATGGGTGAAAATGACAACATATCTCAGATGACACCTTCATTTGAGAATATATGCCGCAAGGATGAAAACGGGAACAAATACTGGAGTTCCCGTGACCTTTGTGGTGCAATGGGCTATTCTGCTTATTGGAAATTCCAACGGGTCATAGACAAAGCCATCAAGGTAGCCGGAGAGAAAGGAATGAATGTGGACGAGCATTTCAACCAAGCGGTTGATATGGTAAGGATTGGAAACGGTTCATTCCGCAAGGTGAATATATTCCGTCTTTCTCGTATGGCATGTATAATTATTGCGGAAAATGCTGATGGCAAAAAGTTGCTTGTTCAACAGGCACGAGACTTTTTCTCGCAATCTGTCTCAATGGCAGAATTTATGCATAATTCGCTAAGTTCTAATATATTATTGTATAAAACAGCCCAAGGAGAAGCACGGGTAGAAGTCATTTTCAACAGCGAAACATTCTGGATGTCACAAAAAAGAATGGCGGATTTGTTTGGGGTTGATGTAAGAACCATAAATTATCATCTCGGACAAATTTACGAAACAGGAGAACTTTCCAAAGAGGCAACTATCCGAAGAATTGGGATAGTTCAAACAGAAGGAGACCGGGAAGTGGAGCGTATGTCGCTATTCTACAACCTCGATGCTATTGTAGCGGTGGGGTATCGAGTAAACAGCTATCAAGCTACTCAATTCCGCATTTGGGCAACTTCAGTGCTGAAAGAGTTTATCATTAAAGGATATGCCCTTGATGACGAGAGGCTGAAACAAGGCAAACATTTCGGAAAGGACTATTTTGACGATTTGCTTGAGCGTATTCGTGAGATACGTACTTCAGAGCGCAGATATTACCAAAAGATAACTGACATTTATGCAGAATGTAGTGCAGATTACGACCCGAAATCTGAAGATACAAAGTTGTTCTTCAAGATGGTACAGAATATGATGCACCTTGCTGTTACCCATCATACAGCTGCGGAAATTATCTATCAGCGGGCCGATTCTGAGCAACCTTATATGGGACTTACCACATGGAAGAAAGCCCCTGACGGAAGAGTGCAAAAGTCTGATACCATCGTCGCGAAAAATTACTTGTCAGATTCTGAATTGTCCCAGCTGAATCTTATTACAACAGCCTTTCTTGATATGGCAGAATCACGTGCTTCACGTCATATTGTTTCAACTATGGATGATTGGAAAAAGTTCCTTCAACAATATCTTGCAACGATGGATTACGAGCTGTGCGATACAGCCGGGAAAGTGACACAAGAAGAAGCAAGAGATAAGGCTTATAGAGAATACGAAAAATATAAACTGATTCAAGATAAATCATACATATCTGATTTTGATCGTTTTAATGAGGGTAATGATGAAACTCCATTGCTTCCATTTGATTTGAATCCTACAAAAGAATGACAACTATGGCAATAGATAATAAAGATAAAAAAGTCCTCAAATCTTCGATTGAGCGAGAGCAGAACGAGGTTGCTTGCTCTGCCGAGTGTGAGAAGATAAAAGGTTCAAAGAACCTTAATGTTCCCCCTTTGAGATTTCCAGAGTTTACGGAGGAGTGGAAAGCAGAGCAATTAGATAATATTGCTACTTTGTCAAAAGGAATTGGAATATCCAAAGAACAACTTTCTGAGGATGGCGAGCCATGTATCCTATATGGTGAATTATATACTAAGTACAAATCCGAAATCATCAAGCAAGTTGAAAGTAAGACTGATATTAACGGTTCTAAACTTAAAAGGAGTAAAGCTAATGATGTAATCATTCCTTGCTCTGGTGAAACTGCCGTTGATATTGCCACTGCACGATGTGTCCCATTTGATAATATTCTATTTGGAGGTGATTTGAATGTCATTAGCTTGCATCAATACGATGGTGCATTTATGAGTTATCAGTTGAATGGTAAGCGTAAATATGATATTGCAAGAGTAGCGCAGGGTGTATCTATTGTTCATCTATACGGAGAACATTTAAAAGCAATTAAAACCTACAATCCAACTTTACCCGAACAACAAAAAATAGCCAAATTATTATCACTTCTTGATGATCGTATTGACACCCAAAACAAAATCATTGAGAAACTGCAGTCCTTAATCAAAGGAATTGCACAGCATTGCATTAAAGAATCAACAAGTGGAAACACATATGTAAAACTTGGTGATATTTGTCAAATTACAACAGGGAAACTTGATGCAAATGCACAGGTAGATAATGGGATTTATCCATTTTTTACTTGTGCAGAACAACCATTCAAAATTGATAGCTTCGCTTTTGATACAGAAGCTTTACTAATCTCTGGAAATGGTGCTAATTTGGGATATATCAATCTTGAGTTCAACTTATAAATGCAACTTTTTGGGTGCGGATAATAAGCAATAAAA
>OLRU01003045.1_pt1 | contig 10934 bp, 10 predicted proteins | sample 1672961 | NCBI WGS metagenome assembly OLRU01 (sample SAMEA3136741, study PRJEB25190) | human gut metagenome | biome: human gut; feature: human-associated habitat; material: faeces | place: Austria | collected 2013 | reverse complement strand
GGCGGCTGGCCCATCACAAACTCGATGAGTCCCACCTGTCCGGACGGCGGATAGTAGGAGATGGTCCAGGCAGGCGTATCTGTCAGCCCGCGCTCCTCCCGGAGCTGGGCCACGGCCTCTTCCACCCGCGCCTGGTCATTTTCGCCCCAGTAGCCGATGCGCACCGCCAGCTCCGTCCGCCCCTCGTCCAGGGCCGTCTCCAGCAGGGCCGGCAGGGCCTCTGTGCTGGTGGCGTTCACCACCGCCTGGATCTGCTCTGCCGTGCGGCGGTAGCTGATCTGCAGGGAGATCTCATAGTACCCCCGCTGGGCCCGGCTGGAGGCAGTGATATACTCCACCGCGTAGGCCCCCATGGAGGTCTCCTGCTGGATCTCCGTGGTGGCCTGCTCCAGCGTGTCCGCCACCGTCAGATCGTCCTCATAGTTATAGAGCCGGACGGTGGCGCTCTCCGTATGCTGGCCGATGAGGATCAGCAGGTCGTTGACGATGTCCTGGTAGTTCTCTGCCCGCAGGGTGCCGGCGGCCTCACTCTCCCAGAATTTGCTGCTGTGGGGCTCCACCGTGGCGTATTCCCGCTCCAGCAGCGCGCTGCAGCCTGTCAGGGCCAGACAGGCCCACAGCAGGCAGATCACCCGGTGCAGCCGCACAGCCACGCGCCTCCTTTCCAGCCGCCGCTTTGCAAAGCGGCCTGTTACAGCCCCAGATCCTCGTCCACCAGAAGGATCTCCGTCTCCATGCCCGTCATGGGTCCCCACAGCGTCACCATGGCGTTGCAGACCCGGTCCGGGCTCTTGCAGTCATAGCACCGATCCGCCTTGACGGCGCAGGGGGTCTTCTTCCCCAGCTGCTGGGCGCGGTGGGGGCCGGCCACGTTCCGGGCCCGCCAGACGGCCTTCTCATAGTCCGGCGCCAGCTTGTTCCGGCCGATGACGAAGTACACCTTCTCATGGCCGAACAGGGTGCCGGCCAGCCGGTTGCCCACGCCGTCGATGTTGATGATCTCCCCGGTCTCCGCCAGGGCGTTGGCGGAGGTCAGGTACACCTGGGTCTGCATGGCCGCCCGCCGGGCCTCGTCCGCCGGCTGCTTCCAGTGCCAGAACACGGTGTTGTGGGTCTCCAGCCGCTCATAGATCCCCATCGCGTTCAGGGTCCCGGAGCCGCCGAGGCCCACGGTGGCGCCGTCGATCTGGGCATCCAGATAGTCCGCCGCCTCCGCCGCCGAGGCGAATACCTTCACCGTGTATCCCCGGCTCTCCAGATTCTTCTTTACCCGCTCAAAATCCGCCATGTCAAATCTCCTCCGTTTGATAGTCCCCAAATCCCTCGCCCAGAACGTCCTGGGCGTCGCACACAATCAAAAACGCCTTGGGGTCCAGCTGGTGGACCACCCGCTTCACCTGCACGATCTCCCTCTGCTGGAAGGCGATCAGCAGCACATGCTTTTCCGCCCGGGTATAGGCGCCCCAGCCCCGCAGGATGGTGACGCCCCGGTCCTGGGCCAGCAGTGTGTCAGCCACCTCCCGCCACTGGTCGGAGATGATCAGGGCCATCTTGGCGGGGTTGAGGCCGTAGAGGACCACATCCGTCACCTTGGATGAGGCGAAGAGGGCAATGGCGCCGTACAGGGCGGTCTCGATCTGCCCGAAAACCAGCATCGCCAGGGCCAGCACCACCACATCCGGCACCAAGATCAGCTTCCCCATGGACAGCCAGGGGAGCTTCAGCTTCAAAATCCGGGCCACGATGTCTGTGCCGCCGGTGGTGGCCCCTTGGGAAAACACCATGCCGTAGCCCACGCCCATCATCGCTCCGCCGCAGATCGCCGACAGCATCGGATCCATGGCCGGGAACCGGTACAGCAGGGCAATGCCGTCAATAGCCAGGGAGCTCACCAGTGTGGAAAACAGCGAGGACGCCAGCAGGTGAAATCCCACCAGCTTCCACCCCGCCAGAAACAGCGGGACGTTCAGCACGATGGTCACCAGGCCCACAGAGAGCCAGGGCACCAGGGCATGGATCACCTGGGCCAGGCCGGTGACACCGCCCATGGCCACCTGATTGGCGGCGAAGAACACGTCAAAGGCCAGGCCGAAGATCACGGATCCCGCCGTAATGACGCCATAGCTTTTCAGATACGCTTTCATCCAGTTACTCCAAAAGGTCCATCTGCTTTTCCTCCGCGTCTTCCTCCCGCAGCAGGGCGCCGGCGGCCGGCAGGCTCCGCACCCGGTAGCGGCTGAAGTTGGTGATGGCCGTCTCCTCCAGGGGCCTCACCGTCTCCAGATGGTACTTGGGCTTCAGGGTCATCACCGCCACCCCCTGGGTGGTGCGGGTGGTCTTGGGGGCCAGCAGGGCGGTGTGGAAGATCAGGCACCGCCGCTCGTTGGAGTACACCGCCAGCTCGCAGTCCTCGTCCAGCTTCCGGACGCAGGCCAGGGGCGCCTTGTCGGAGTAGGCCCCCGTCAGCTTGCGGCGGTTGGAGGTGGTCTGGTACGCCTTCAGGTCCACCCGGGCGGCCTTGCCGTTTGCAAAGAAGAACAGCAGCGCCCCGGCGTAGTCCGGCCCCGGCAGCACGGCGTAGATCACGTTCTCGCCGGCGTCCATGGACAGCTTTGCGGGCAGATAGTCCCCCAGGGCGCTGGCCTTGGTGTCCTCGAACTCGCTGAGGCGGGTCTTGTACACCTGGCACTGGTCCGTGAAGAACATGATCTCCGCGCCGTTGGTGGTCTCAAAGGTCTGGGACAGGCCGTCCCCGTCCTTGTACTTCTGCTCCGCCGCCATCCGCAGGGAGGCAGGCGTGATCTTCTTGAAATACCCCTCTTTGGAGAGGAACACGTGGACGGGATAGTCCTCCACCTGGGCCTCCTCCACATAGGTCTCGATCTCGTGGCTGTACACGATGGAGGTTCGGCGGGGCTCGCCGTATTTCCTGGCCGCCTCCGTCAGCTCGTCCACCAGGATCTGCTTCAGCCGCCGGGGGGAGTTCAGGGTGTCCTCCAGGTCGGCGATCTCGTCCTGGAGGGCGGCGGTCTCGTTGACACGCTTGAGGATATACTCCTTGTTGATGTTGCGGAGCTTGATCTCCGCCACGTACTCCGCCTGGATCTGGTCGATGCCGAAGCCGATCATCAGGTTGGGGATGACCTCGGCCTCCTCCTCTGTCTCCCGGATGATTTGGATGGCCTTATCGATGTCCAGCAGGATCCGCTTGAGGCCCTTTAAGAGGTGCAGCTTGTCCTGTTTCTTCTTCATCACGAAGTAGACCCGCCGCCGGACGGACCCGGTCCGCCAGGCAGTCCACTCCTCCAGGATCTGCCGCACCCCCAGCACCTTGGGAGTACCGGCGATCAGCACGTTGAAGTTGCAGGCAAAGGCGTCCTCCAGGGGTGTCAGCTTGTAGAGCTTGGTCATCAGCTTGTCCGGGTCCACGCCCCGCTTCAGGTCGATGGCCAGTTTCAGGCCGGAGAGGTCCGTCTCGTCCCGCATGTCGGCGATCTCTTTCGCCCGGCCCGCCTTGATGAGCTCCGCCACCTTGTCCAGGATGGCCTCCACGGTGGTGGAGTAGGGGATCTCGTAGATCTCGATGAGATTCTCCTCTTTGACGTAGCGGTACTTGGCCCGGACCCGGACGCTGCCCCGGCCGGTCTCATAGATCTCCCGGATGGTGTTCCGGTCGAAGATCAGCTCTCCGCCGGTGGGGAAATCCGGCGCCAGCAGGGTCTCCATCAGGTCGCAGTCCGGGTTCTTCAGATAGGCGATGGTGGTGTCGCAGACCTCCTTCAGATTGAACCCACAGAACTGGGAGGCCATGCCCACGGCGATGCCGCTGTTGGCGGACACCAGAATGTTGGGGAAGGTGGTGGGCAGCAGGGCCGGCTCCTTCATGGTGTTGTCGTAGTTGTCCACAAAGTCCACGGTGTCGCTGTCGATATCCCGGAACAGCTCGGCGCAGATGGGCGTCAGCTTGGCCTCTGTGTACCGGGGGGCGGCCCAGGCCATGTCCCGGGAGTAGACCTTGCCGAAGTTGCCCTTGGAGTCCACAAAGGGCGTCAGCAGGGCGCCGTAGCCCCGGGAGAGGCGCACCATGGTGTCGTAGATGGCGGCGTCGCCGTGGGGGTTGAGGCGCATGGTCTGGCCCACGATGTTGGCGGACTTGGTCCGGGCTCCCGTCAGCAGACCCATCTTGTACATGGTGTACAGCAGCTTGCGGTGGGAGGGCTTGAACCCGTCGATCTCCGGAATGGCCCGGGAGACAATGACGCTCATGGCGTAGGGCATGTAGTTGGTCTCCAGCGTGTCGGTGATGGGCTGTTCCACCACCGCCGCGTGAAGGCCGATGACGTTGGACGCGTCTACCTTATGCTTGTTGTCGTCGGTTTTTTTCTTTTTGGGCAAGTGTAATCAGTCCTTATCTTGTATCCATTTCAAGGGGTTGTTGCGGATGTACTGGCGAACATTGGCTAGGTCCTCGTCATTGCGGATCACATGGTCATAAAAGCCCTTCTGCCAAAGAGAAATGCCCGCTTACTTGCTGGTGATCCGCTTCATCTGCTGGATGACGTTCGACAGCGGCGTAGGGGCGGCAATCTGCCGCTCGTCCGGCCCGATGTGCCGGAGTGCCAAAATCAAATGCACATGGTCCGGCATGATGATATATTGATCTACCGATATGCCGGGGTAGTGATCCGGGATCGCTCGGATGGTTTCATCCACGATCCGCCCCAGAGGTGTCAGGGAGATTCGAGGCGGGCGATTGATAATCGCCCCTACGGCGGGTTCGATGGAACACAGGACCTCCTGATTCCGCTCCCTGGTGCAGATGGTGATGAAATAAGATCCCGGCTGGCTGTAATCATAGGACTCCAGCCGCAGGCGCTTCCGCTGGGGGCGTTCCATGGCATCCTCTCCGCTATCCGTTGATTGGGAGTGTATTTTCCGTTGTCGAAACAGAGGGTGCTTTCTGTCCCAACGGCTACGCATTTATTAACCCAAACAGCCAAAATACTTGAAATAATTCACGTATTGCGCATTTTCCGAAACTCTAGTATGCTGTATTCATAAAATTCAAAGGAGGCTGCTCCATGAATGAGACCTATAAATGGCTGTATGACTACTACGCCCTGCCGTTGATGAAAGTCGGCAAACAGGCGGATGCGCTCAAAGAGCGGATCGTCTCCCACGGCAGCCCTGCGGACGCGCTGTTCCTGTGGGACCGGCTGGAAGACCTGTGCCTGCTGTGGGGCACGGAGTCCTTTGCCATCGGGCTCCAACTGGGCCTGCGGCTCATGGCGGGCCAGCGGGCGGACGGGCTGCTGATCTCATAAAACTCTCACGAAATATCCGCCATCTCCAGGTACTTGTACCCGTTCTCCGCAATATGGTCCTTCCGGCCCTGGAGGTTGTCCCCCAGCAGCAGGTCGAACACCGCCGCCGTCTGCTCCACGTCCTCCGGCATCACCCGGATCAGCCGCCGGGTCTCCGGGTTCATGGTGGTCAGCCACATCATGTCCGGGTCGTTCTCGCCCAGGCCCTTGGACCGGTCGATCTTGTACTTCTTCCCCTCCAGGGATTTCACGATGTCGTTCTTCTCCTTGTCGGAGTAGGCGAACCAGGTTTTGTCGCCGCTGTTGATCTCGAACAGAGGCGTCTCGGCGATATACACATACCCCTCCCGGATCAGGGTGGGGGTCAGCCGGTACAGCATGGTGAGGATCAGCGTCCGGATCTGGAAGCCGTCCACGTCGCCGTCGGTGCAGATGACCACCTTGCTCCACCGCAGGTTGCCCAAGTCAAAGGGCGCCACGTTCTTCACGTGCTTGTTCTGGACCTCCACGCCGCAGCCCAGGACCTTGATGAGGTCCGTGATGATCTCGCTCTTGAAAATCCGGGCATAGTCCGCCTTCAGGCAGTTCAGGATCTTGCCCCGCACCGGCATGATGCCCTGATACTCGGAGTCCCGGGCCAGCTTCACGCTGCCCAGGGCGCTGTCGCCCTCCACGATGTAGATCTCCCGCTTGTCCACGTCCTTGGTGCGGCAGTCCACGAACTTCTGGACCCGGTTGGCGATGTCCACCGAGCCGGAGAGCTTCTTCTTCACGTTCAGGCGGGTCTCCTCCGCCTTCTCCCGGCTGCGCTTGTTCAGCAGCACCTGCTCGCCGATCTTCTCTGCGTCAAAGGGGTTTTCAATGAAGTAGATCTCCAGGTTGCTGCGGAGGAACTCCGTCATGGCCTCCTGGACGAATTTGTTGGTGATGGCCTTCTTGGTCTGGTTCTCGTAGCTGGTCTGGGTGGAGAAGTCGTTGCTGACCAGCACCAGGCAGTCCTCGATGTCCGCCCAGGTGACCTTGCTCTCGCTCTTCTGGTACTTCCCCTGGTCCCGCAGGTACTTGTCGATGGCGGAGACAAAGGCGGACTTGGCCGCCTTCTCCGGAGAGCCGCCGTGCTCCAGCCAGGAGGAGTTGTGGTAGTGCTCGATGACGTTCACCTTATTGGAAAAGCAGCAGGCCACGCTGAGCTTCACCTTGTACTCCGGCTTGTCCGCCCGGTCCCGGCCCTTCTTCTCCGTCTGCCAGAACACCGGGGCCGTCAGGCTCCCCTCGCCGGCCAGCTCCGTCACATAGTCCATGATGCCGTTCTCGTAGAGGAACTCCGTCTCCTCGAACCGGCCGGGCTCTGTCTCGTTCCGGAACCGGAAGGTGACCCCGGCGTTCACCACCGCCTGGCGCTTCATCACGTCGGTGAAGTACTCCGCCGGGATGGCGATGTCCGTGAACACGTCCAAGTCGGGAAGCCAGCGGGTGCGGGTGCCGGTTTTTCTGGCCTGGCTCTTGGGCAGGGGCGTCTTCCCCAGCTCCCCCACGATCTCGCCCCGCTGAAAGTGCAGGGTGTATTCAAAGCCGTCCCGCCAGACGGTGACGTCCATGTACCGGGAGGCGTACTGGGTGGCGCAGGCACCCAATCCGTTGAGCCCTAAGGAATATTCGTAGTTGTCGCCGGAGACGTTGTCGTACTTGCCGCCGGCGTACAGCTCGCAGTACACCAGCTCCCAGTTGTACCGCTGCTCCTTCTCATTCCAGTCCACCGGGCAGCCCCGGCCCGCGTCCTCCACCTGGATGGACCGGTCTGCAAACCGGGTGACAGTGATGGTCCGGCCGTGGCCCTCCCGGGCCTCATCGATGGAGTTGGAGAGAATCTCGAACACCGCGTGCTCGCAGCCCTCCAGTCCGTCAGAGCCGAAAATGACGCCGGGCCGCTTCCGGACCCGGTCTGCGCCCTTTAATGCCGAAATGCTGTCGTTGCCATAGTCCTGCTTCTTGGTTGCCATTAAGTTCCTCCAAAGGCAGTGTCTGCCGTAAAATTCATAAATTTATTGTAGCACACCCGGCGCTGTCCTTCAAGTGCTCCCCCAAAAGACGCCGTGATCCCGCCCGCTTCCCGACGCTTCACACAAATTTTACAAAAATGTTATTGCGTAAAATTTCTCATAACCTGGCCGTCACCCAGCTCAATGCCCTTTTCATCGGGGTTTTGCACATTCTCCACAGAGTTTTCCACACCGTTATGTCAACTTTTGAAATACGAAAAAAATACCGCGCCGCGCACACCCCGGCCGGACGCTCCGTTTTTCGGATCAGATGCTTTTACAGAGCGCCTTTTCAGCCAGCCGGATACCCGGAATTTTTTTGTAGTTGCAAATGCAATATATGCGCACATTTGGATATGCTAATATATTGCCAGAAGAAATCCCTCTCCCCTTGAAAGTATTTCAAAAAACGGAAAAAGGAGAATTCTATATGAAGTTCTATATCTGCAAACATTGCGGCAATGTCATCACCAAGCTCACCTCCGCCCAGGTGCCCGTGAAGTGCTGCGGCGAGGAGATGCATGTGCTGGAGGCCGGTGTCACCGACGCCGCCCAGGAGAAGCACGTGCCTGCCGTCACGGTGGAGGGCAGTCTGGTGAAGGTGGACGTGGGCTCTGTCACCCATCCCATGACCGCCGAGCACTTTATCCAGTGGGTGGTGGTGGAGACTGAGCGGGACGCCCTGATCCACTGGTTCCACCCGGAGGAGACGCCGGAGGTCGTGTTCGCCCTGGCGGAGGGCCAGACTGCCAAGGCCGTTTATGCCTACTGCAACCTCCACGGTCTTTGGAAGAAGGACCTGTAAGCTGCGAGCCACCAGACCGCCCCGGCGCTGCACAGCGCCGGGGCGGTCTTCTGACTTTTGAGATCGGATATATTTAGGATATAGGAAGCCTCTGTGGGTGCAGCATCCCCAAAGCGGGACGGCATGGCATTCCCGCTTCAGCCGAGCAGCACCAGGACCACGCCGTAAATCACCGAGGCCAGGGTGCCGAACACGATCACCGGCCCGGCGATCAGGAACATCTTGGCCGCCATGCCGGTGACGAATCCCTCGCTGCGGAAGTCGATGGCCGGTGAGACCACCGCGTTGGCAAAGCCGGTGATGGGCACCAGCGTCCCGGCGCCGCCAAAGCGGGCCAGCTTGTTGTACAGGTTCAGCCCCGTCAGCAGGGCGGAGAGAAACACCAGCGTGCAGGAGGTGGCGGTGCCCGCCGTCTTTTCCTCCAGGCCGGCGGCAGTCCAGCCGTTCAGGATCAGCTGGCCCACCACGCAGATGGCCCCGCCCACTACAAAGGCCAGGACCGTATCCTTCAGCAGCGGCGACTTGGGGGCCTTCTGCTTCACATACTGCTGGTATTCCTGCGGCGTCATATTCATTGAAAATCCCCTCCAGGCCATTTTCCCATAGGGTCTCCTGCTTGTTCGGAAACTATACGCACTTGCAAACCTGCGCGGAAGGGAGTACACTGTTGCCCGAAGATTTGTGTGTTTGGAGGAATCCCCATGAGACCCATGCCCGCCCCGCTGGGCCTGTATATCCACATTCCCTTCTGCAAGAGCAAGTGCGTCTACTGCGACTTCTACTCCCTGCCCCGGTCCGAGAGCCGGATGGACGACTACACGGATGCCCTGTGCGCCCATCTGGCGGAGACCGCCCCCTTCGCGGCGGGCCATCTGGTCGACACCGTGTACTTCGGCGGCGGCACCCCCAGCTATCTGGGGACCAAGCGGCTGGTGAAGATCCTGAAGACCATTCTGAAAAAATACAAGGTGGACAAGCAGGCGGAGATCACCCTGGAGGCCAATCCCGACTCCGCCGGGGACTGGAAAGAGCTGCGCACCCTGCGCCGGTGCGGGTTCAACCGCCTCTCCCTGGGAATGCAGTCCGCCGATGACGAAGAGCTCTCGGAGATCGGCCGGGTGCACACCATGGCTCAGACGGAAGCCGCCGTGGAGGCCGCCCGGAAGGCCAAGTTCCAGAATCTCTCCCTGGATTTGATTTACGGCCTGCCCCATCAGACGCTGGAGGGGTGGCAGAAAAACCTTTCCGCTGCCTTGGACCTGACGCCGGAGCATCTCTCCTGCTATGGGTTGAAGGTAGAGGAGGGTACGCCCCTTTTTGCCCGGCGGGGGACCGCGGGTCTGCCGGGGGACGACGCCCAGGCGGACATGTATCTCTACACGGTGGAGTTCCTGAAGGCCCAGGGCTATGAGCAGTATGAGATCTCCAACTTCGCAAAGCCGGGCTGCGCCTCCCGGCACAATCTGAAATACTGGACCCTGGGGGAGTACGCCGGCTTCGGCCCCGGCGCCCACTCGGACTTCGGCGGCGTGCGGTACGCCTACACAAAGGATCTGGAGGGCTATATCCGGGGCGTGCGGGACCACGCCCCCATGCTGTCGGAGAGCGACCGCATCCCACCCCTGGACCGGGACACCGAATGGGTAATGCTGGGCCTGCGGACCACGGCGGGTTTGGACCCCAAGGCATTTGAGCGCCGCTTCCGCCGCCGGTTCACCTGCTTTCTGCCCTTCCTGGACCAGTGCGCCAGGGCCGGCTATGCGGTGGAGGAGGACGGCCGCTGGCACCTGACGCCCCGGGGCTTTCTGGTGTCCAACCAGATCATCGGTGGGATGCTGGATGCCCTGGCCGCGGACAAACAGCGGCGGGCCGATGCCGCCGCCCGGGGAGATTTCCGGGTGAACCTGGATTGAATGAAAAAAGCCGCCCGCTGGAATGCTCCGGCGGGCGGTTCTTTCTCATGCCTTCCGGGCCCGGATGGCATTGACCGGGCAGCCGTTGGCCGCGTCGAAGGCCCCCGCCTCCTCCGCCGGGGTCCGGGGCTGGGCCTGCACCACGGACACCCGCCCCTGGATCTGAAACACGGCCGGCACCGCCGCCGCGCACATCCCGCAGCCGATACACCGGGAGGCGTCCACATTGACTGTCATGCGCTTCCTCCTTTTCCGCGGGCTGCGCCCGCTGTTCCCTTTTATTGTAATACACCGCGCCGGTTTCTCCAAGTCTTTTCTGCGGCGGGCGGAACTTTTTTCCCGCAGACGCCGTCTTGTATTTGGGAGACTCTGTGCAATCTGGTGGATTTTGTTGCCCCATTCCCATTTACTTTTCCGCCTGTTTATGCTATTCTGAAGAGGATTATGTAGACCATCTCAGCTGCAGCTTATGGAGGTATGACATGAAAAACACCCTGCGCAAAACCCTGTCCCTGTTTTTGGCGTTCACGCTTCTTTGCTCCCTGGGCCTCACCGCCGCCGCGTCCGAGGCCATGGGCGAGGACCTGACCTCCAAGGGCACTCTTTTGAACCAGAAGACCCAGCTCTCCACCAATGTGTTTTGGAGTACTGCGTACTCCGACCTGCGGACGGAGAACGTCGTCACATACGAGCCCAATGCAGATGTGACGCCCATCGTCACCTTCGGGGACTCCCTGACCACCCGCACCACGGTCACCTCTGCGGCCCGGGCACTGGAGAGCCAGGGCTACCGGGTGGTGGCGGGCATCAACGGCGACTTCTTCAACACCTCCAACGGCCTGCCCATCGGCAT
>OLRU01003042.1_pt1 | contig 10946 bp, 4 predicted proteins | sample 1672961 | NCBI WGS metagenome assembly OLRU01 (sample SAMEA3136741, study PRJEB25190) | human gut metagenome | biome: human gut; feature: human-associated habitat; material: faeces | place: Austria | collected 2013 | reverse complement strand
TTCGTCCGTAATAGGCCCTTATAGGGTCTGGTCAACCCTCCGGCTTAGCCGGAGGTTTTGATTTGCTTTCGATCAAAACTCCCACCGGCCACCGCTTGCTATGCGGAAAAAAACATGGTATAATAAAAAATCAAATCTGCATCGCCTTTTGCGCTGCGGCAAGTATATGAACAGGAGATTCAGCGCACCATGACCACCAAGGATTTTCAGACCAAACGGCCTCTGGCCATTTTCCTCAGTTATTTCCGGCCCCACCGCCGGCTCTTCGCATTGGATATCATCTGCGCTTTCATGATCTCTCTGGTGGATCTGGCCTTTCCCCTGATCTCCCGTACCGCCATGTACCAGTGGCTGCCCCAGCAGCAGTACCGCACTTTCTTCATCGTCATGGGGATTGTGGTGCTGGCCTTTGTGCTGCGCTCCTTTCTGTGCTTCGTGGTGGGCTATTGGGGCCACACCTTCGGCATCCGGGTGGAGGCGGATATCCGCCGGGATCTGTTCCGCCATATGCAGGAGCTGGGCTTCGACTTCTACGACCGCAACCGCACCGGCCAGCTGATGAGCCGCCTGACCTCCGACCTGTTCGAGGTGACGGAACTGGCCCACCACGGCCCGGAGGATCTGTTCATCTCCGCAGTGACCATCGTGGGCGCCCTGATCGTCATGTTCTCCATCCAGTGGCGTCTGGCGCTGGTGGTGAGTCTCATCATCCCCATTTTCATGGTGGTGGTCATGTACCGCCGCCGCCAGATGAGCGCTGCCTCCCGCGCGGCCAAGCAGAAAACCGGCGTCATCAACGCCGAGATCGAGTCCGGTCTCTCCGGTGTCCGCACCACCAAGGCCTTCGCCAATGAGGAGAAGCAGCAGACCCGATTTGACGGTGCCAACGAGATATTCAAGACCGCCAAGCGTGGCTTTCATAAAGAGATGGGCCTTTTCAACGCCAGCATGGAGTTCTTCATCTGCATCCTGTCCGTGGCGGTCATCGCCGTGGGCGGCTGGCTCATCATGAAGGGGCAGATGGACTATGTGGGGCTCATTACCTTCAGCCTGTATATCACCACCTTCATCAGCCCCATCCGCAAGCTGGCCAACTTTGCCGAGATGTTCTCCAACGGCTTTGCGGGCCTTCACCGGTTCATTGAACTGATGGCCACGGAGCCCACCATTCAGGACGCCCCCGACGCCGTGGAGCTGTCGCAGGTCCGGGGCGAGGTGGAGCTGGATCATGTCAGCTTCACCTATCCGGGCAGCAGCGAGGTCCTTCACGACATCGATCTCACCGTGGCCGCCGGGGAGACGGTGGCCATCGTTGGCCCCTCCGGCGGCGGCAAGAGTACCCTGTGCCAGATGGTACCCCGGTTCTATGACGTCACGGAGGGCAGCATCCGGGTGGATGGGCTGGACGTGCGGCAGGTGACCCAGCGCTCCCTGCGCCGGGCCATCGGCATCGTGCAGCAGGATGTGTTCCTCTTTGCCGATACCATTCGGGAGAACATCCGCTACGGCCGTCCCGATGCCACCGACGAGGAGGTGGAGCAGGCGGCCCACCGGGCGGAGCTGCTGGAGGATATCCGGACCATGCCTCAGGGCTTCGACACCTATGTGGGGGAGCGGGGGGCCATGCTCTCCGGCGGCCAGAAGCAGCGGGTGGCCATCGCCCGCATCTTCCTGAAGGACCCGGCCATCCTCATTTTGGACGAGGCCACCTCGGCACTGGACAGCGTCACCGAGGCGAAGATCCAGGGGGCCTTCGACCAGCTGAGCCAGGGCCGCACCACCCTCATCATTGCCCACCGGCTCTCCACCATCCGCTCTGCCCACCGTATTCTGGTGGTGCAGGACGGCCGCATTGCCGAGCAGGGCAGCCATGCCCAGCTGCTGGCGGAGAACGGAGCTTACGCCCGGCTGTACCACACGCAGAATCTGGGGGAGAACCATGGATAAACGGGATCTGTTGGGCCGACTGGCGGCAAACGGTGACGAGCGCCTGCTGCTGGGAAGGGTCTGGGATAAATACGAGCAGTGCCGCCGCAGGAACATCCCGGTGGTGACGGGCTTCCTCTCCCCGGCGGAGCAGGAGCTGGTGCGCCGCCTGATGGGGGCGCTGGATGTCCGGGAGGGCTGGCTCCTCTGGGGCGGCTACGACACCGCTCAGCGGCGGCAGGCCCACTTCCTGCCGGATTGGCAGACGGAACCGGACTTCGAGGCCGTGGCCGCTCTGCGGGCCACCTTCTATGAACCCAACAGCCTGACCCACCGGGACGTGCTGGGCAGCCTGATGGGGCTGGGTGTTACCAGAGAATCCGTAGGAGATATTCTGGTGGCAGAGCAGTCGGTGGATGTGCTGGTGACGGAGCCGGTGCGCCGCTTCCTGCTGGATAGCTGGGACAGCGCCGGCCGGGTACGGCTGAAGGTGCAGCCCATCGGTCCCACGGAGCTGCAGGTGCCGGAGGAGAAGGTGAAGCTGCTGCGGGATACCGTGTCCTCCCTGCGGCTGGACAGTGTTCTGTCGGTGGGCTTTTCCCTGAGCCGCAGCAAGGCGGCGGAGGCCGTCACCTCCGGCAAGGTGCAGGTGAACTGGGCGGACTGGCAGAAGCCGGACCGGCAGGTGGTGCAGGGCGACGTGCTGACTCTCCGGGGCCTTGGTAAGTGCGTGCTGGAGGAAGTGGGGAATCAGACGAAAAAGGGGAGGGTGTTTATCACCGTCAAGCGCTACCTCTGACGGCACCGTCCCGACTGCGGATATCCTGCTGCGGATCATTTTGCTGCGGATGGCTTGTTTGGGACATTTTGTGGACATTGCGGATATTTTGGACATTTTGTGGACGTTTTACGGACATTTTTCGGTATATGGATTCGTCCGATTTGGGCGGAAAGGCGGGTAAATATCGTATGGATCAGAAGAAGATCGACCGGATCAATGAGCTGGCAAAGAAGGCCAGGACTCCGGAGGGGCTGACTCCGGAGGAGACGCAGGAGCGGGCTACCCTACGCCGGGAGTATATCGACACCGTGGTGGGGAATCTGGCACGGGAACTGGATAACACCTGGGTGGTGGATGAGAACGGCAACAAGCGCAAGCTGAGAAAGCGGGGAGAGGAGAACACCCATGACTGACAAGGACAACAGCCAGACCGGAGAATATAGCTACACCTATTCTTACAGCTACTCCAAGGAGGGCGGCGAGAAAAACGTCGAGGTCCATACCGGCGGCTTCTCTGCCGCTACGGCCGGTGAGGCTGCGGTCGACAGTGCGGGAAAGACAACTGCCGGCGAAAGCAGCAGCGGTAAAAGCGCCACCGGGAAAACAACGACCATCAAAAGCACCACCGGCAAGACTACCACACGCTCCCGCAGCACGACCACCAGCTCCCGAAGCAGCACCAGCTCCCGCAGTAAGAACGACAACTCCGGGCCGGATGTGGGCTACTGGATCATGACGGCTATTTTTTTCGCCACCGGCTTGTGGCCGGTGGGTTTGATCATGCTGATTTCCAAGCTGTCGGACCCCAAACGCCGGAAATCCGGGTCGGCCACGGCTAAGCAGGCCGCCACCAAGGCGGGCAGCGCCATCCAGAAGGCCACCCAGACGCCCCAATATTCCGCCAAGAGCGCCAAATGGATGAAGATCGCCGGTATCCTGCTGACCATCGTGGGCGCAGTGGCGTTCTTCAACGGTGTGGCGGATAACCTGTTCTGGCTGGAGGACGGCTTCCAGCTGCGCTATGTGAAGTACTTTTTAGAGGGCCTGTTCTATCCCACGGGCCTGCTGGCCGGCGGCATCGGACTGCTGATCGGCAGCGGCTCCATGACCCGCCGTCACCGGCGCTACGCCTCCTATCTGCGGATCGCAGGCAAGCGCAGCAGCATCTCGGTAGCCAGTCTGGCCCGTGCGGCGGAGGTATCCGAGCGCCGGGCGGAGCGGGATCTGCAGGCCATGCTGGAAAAGGGCCTGTGGGGCGAGGAGGCCTATCTGGATCTGGGCCGGGGGATGCTGTTCCGCAGCCATGAGGCGGCGGAGGATCAGGAACGGCAGGAGCGGCAGCGCGAGGCTCCGCAGGTGCCGCAGGAGGCGGAGGAGGGCTACTCCGGGATGCTCCGCAGCATCCGCCGCTCCAACGACCGCATCGCAGACCCGGAGCTGAGCCGGAAGATGGACCGGCTGGAGGAGATCGCCGGGAAGATCCTGAAGCTGGTGGAGGAGGACCCCGCCAAGAAGAATCAGGCAGCCACCTTCCTGAACTATTACCTGCCCACTACGGAGAAGCTGCTGGACTCCTATGCCGACTTCGAGGAGGCGGGGGTCAGCGGCGAGAACCTTACCCAGGCAAAGGAGAAGATCCGCCGCACCATGGACAGCATCATGGCGGGCTTCGAGCGCCAGCTGGATGCTCTGTACCACGCTGACGCCATGGATGTGGACAGCGATATCCGGGTGATGGAGACCATGCTGCGCCGGGACGGCGGCAGCGTGGAGGAGGACTTCGGGCTGGGCGGTACGGCGGTGGCCACGCAGGAGGATCTGTAAAGGCGGGAGATATGTTCTGCCTGCGTCGTCCGGCTGCACCGGTTCTACGGCAAGAAAGGCTTTTTACAAGAGACTGGCATCCCTGCCGGTCTCTTGTTCTATACGGAGATGGGTTCCCAAGCAAAAAGTCTGTCGAAGATTCCGTTTGCGCCTTCGGCGGTCCATGATCCTTCTCTTTTTTGTTGTCTCCGGCGGGTAACTTTCTGCCAGTAGCAGCAGAAAGTACCCAAAGAACGCCACTTGAAACCTAAGGTTTCAAGACTTCCTCTTTTGTGTGCAAGAGTTGCATCCTAAATCCCGCCGAAGCAGGGAATTGGCGTATTTCTACTCACGCTGCCGCTACGTGGGCAGTTGAAAGAGATTTCTGTTCTACTGTGGGGACGGGGAGTGTGAGCGCTGGCGTGGGAATCCCTACTCCCAACCATAGACCCACACGCCCCTTCGCCGGAGCGGGAGCGGGGCTGTTGCTGAGTCAATTCCCTTGACGGCCCATAACGAATGCAGCGCTTGAAGGTAAAGGAAGTTTTGAAACCATCGGTTTCAAACGGCGTTTTTTGCATACTTTTTGCCGCTGTTGACAAAAAGTATGCCGCCGGAGGCAAACAAGAAACTACTGCTGGGAAAAGTGGGCCGCCGGAGGCACGGTCCCTACAAAAGAAAAGCACCCGTCGGAACGAAAAAGAAAACCTGCAAAGAGGGAACGGATTCCCACGACCGGCCTGAGGACCGGTCTCGGAATGACGGGTTTAGCATATGAGAGAATTTTCAGCGGCCCAATAAAGTCTACACTTCCTTGCACGGTGTCATTGCGAGGAAACCGCCGAAGCGCCGCCTGTGGCGGATACAGCGAGGTGGTTTCGAGGAAGTGTCCCGGTTTTCACGCCACAACGTGGCTGGAAATCGGCTGACACGACGGTGTGTGCTTTTGCCCACTTTTCCTGCTGGTGGGAAAAGTGGGCCGCCGGAGGCACGGTCCCTACAAAAGAAAAGCACCCGTCGGAACGAAAAAGAAAACCTGCAAAGAGGGAACGGATTCCCACGACCAGCCTGCGGGCTGGTCTCGGAATGACGGGTTTAGCATATGAGAGAATTTTCAGCAGCCCAATAAAGCCTGTGCCTTTTTGTGTCAATCCGTTCTCCACGGTAGAATGGCGGCCATTCCGGCGAAAAGAAAAAATAGTGCTTGCTTTTTGCCGCCGGGGCATATATAATAGCATCAAGTCAATAAAAGGACAGAGCGTCCGGCGCCTTGTGCGTCGGCGGCGGAATCGGGTGAGAAGCCCGGCGAGTTGGTCACTGTGATGCCTGCTGAGACAGGATAAGTCAGATACACCGAGCTCCGTACCTTGGTTTTGCCATCACCGAAGCCGAATCGTGAAACGCTTTGCAGCTTGCACGGTCCCGCTTGGATCGTGCTTTTTTGTTGCGCAAAAGCGAAAACAGGACTTCCTGCCATGGGCAGGGGGTGCTTTTCGTGCGGTGCCGGCAGCCACAGGCCCGCATGGAACAAAAACGCAAGCCGAGGGGCGGTCAAACCGTCCATTTCCATAAGGGCAGGAGGGGTTTCAGCCACCCCTCCTGCCTCCTTCTTATGTGTGCTGTATTTTTTGGGCATCCGCCTTCAAAATAAATTTGTAAAAGAGAGGACAAAAGCGAATGAAGAAACGCATTGTATCGCTGCTTCTGACGCTGGTGATGGTACTGTCTCTGGTACCCATGAGCGTTTTTGCGGCGGACAACCACGACGGACAGGTTCATGTCATCGTGGAGAACACCACCTACCCGGAAGCCGAGGGCGCTCCCTGGGAAGGGACACTGGTGGAGGAATGGATAGATCTGAATGAAGATTCTACCATGATGAGTTGTGTTGTAAAGGCACTGGAAATGAACGGCTGCGAGCAGACAGGCGCCGAGAACAACTACATCAGCTCTATCGAAGGTCTGGGTGAATTCGACGGCGGCCCCATGTCCGGTTGGATGGGAACCCTGAACGACTGGTTCACCAACTACGGCTTTGGGGCCTTCACCGTGGCGGACGGAACGCTGGGATCCGGCGACGAGATCCGGATCATGTATACCCGCAATGGCTACGGCGCCGACCTGGGCGGCAGCTGGGACAATCACATCAAGACGGTGAAGGCCCTGACCTTCAGCGCCGGTAAGCTGTCCCCTGCCTTCGACCCGGACACCCATGAGTATACCCTGACGGTGGACAAGGGGACCGACAGCGTGCTGGTCACCCCCACCGCCAGCAACAAGAACTATCAGGTCAGGACCTATGTGGGCGAGACGGAGTATAAGCGCACGGCGATGGTTCCCACTGTGGACGGTACCACCATCACCGTCAAGTGCGGCGATCCCAGCTGGCCCAATATGAACCACGACAATGAGCCGGCACAGGTCTACACCGTCAACGTGAAGGTGAAGTCGGACGACAAGCCTGTTACTCCCGCCAACACCAAGGTGCTGGTTCGGGCGCAGGACGGCGGCGCATGGCTGCACCAGCCCATGGTGAGTGAACTTACCGGCGGTGAGGCGGAGAAGTACGGCTACACCGACAAGGTGGAGGGCGTTTCCGCTCTGGATGCGCTGGTGGTCTCCCACGAGTTGACCTTCGGCGACGACTTTACCCCGGAAACCGCCAAGGATTTCCTGGAGGTCAGCAGCAGCGGCTTTATCACCAAGCTGTACGGCACGGAGACCTCTATCTGCGGCTTCTATGTCAACGCCGGCTATCCCAATGACGGCACCAAGGCACCCTCCGGCCCCGGCTACAACGGCACCACCGTGATCAACACCAAGCTCAATGACGGCGACACCGTGGATTTCTTCTTCTATGCCGACGGGGATGCTTATTCCGACTACTATACGTGGATCGATGTCCCGGAGACCATGGTGACCGGCGAGGCCATCACCGTGACGGTGAAGGGCTTCTATGCCGTGGAGGGCTATCGCTATAAGGATGCTGCGGAGCTGAAGGCCGCTGCCCGGCCCCTGGAGGGCGTGGGCCTGGCTTGGGTGGACGCAGACGGCTACATCAAGCCCATCAAGGATGTTGTGACGGATGAGGACGGTCAGGCCACCTTCACCGTGGGCAGTGAGGCCACCGGCTATCTGGTGGCACAGAGCGGCGATGGCGTGTATGCTCTGATGAATCCCAGCGACTACATCCGCAAGGTGGCGGGCAAGCCCGTGGAGACGCTGGGGCTGACCATCCGCTCTCAGGCGGACAACGCCTATCTGCAGAGCATGGACAAGGAGCTGGAGGTTGCCAGCAATACCGCCGAGAAGTACGGCTTCACCGACAAGGTGGAGGGCGTCTCCGTGCTGGATGCGCTGGTGGCGGCCCATGAGCTGGTCTACGGCGACAAGTTTACCCCCGCTACGGCCAAGCAGTATCTGGCCATCAATCCCAACACCGATTGGGAGAGCAAGGTCTTTGGCCGTGAGACCGGCTTCCACGGCTTCTATATCAACAACGATTTCCCCACCAATGAGGCAGGCGCTGCCCGGCCCAAGGTGACGGATACCAAGCTGCTGGATGGCGATGTGCTGGACTACTTTGTGGGCAGCGACGCCGAGAACCAGAACGACTACTACACCTGGCTGGACGTTCCGGCCACCATGACCTCCGGCGAGGACATCACCGTTACCGTCAAGGGGGTACAGGCACTGGATCCCGACGCCACGCAGGCCAATGCCCAGCCGCTGGAGGGCGTGGGTCTGGCATGGCTGGATATGACCACCGGCACCATTAAGCCCATTGACGGCGTGGTGACCGATGAAAACGGCAAGGCGACCTTCACTGTGGTGGAGGGTGCGGCGACCGGTTATCTGGTGGCCACCACCGCCACCTATCACACGCATACGACCTATGCGCTGATGAACCCCAGTGAGCAGATCAAGATGGTCAGCGGTAATGTCCATACGGTGGAGCTGAAGGGCCTGCACAACGCACAGCTGAACAGCCTGAAGCTGTACACCTACAAGAACGGCGTGAAGGGGACGCAGGATCTGCTGTCCGGCATCAGTACTATGGCAGACGGCTACGGGCTGAAGTACACAGCAAAGCTGGCCTCCGGCACCTATTGGGTGGAGGGCTACGACGCCAACAAGGACTGCAACGGCGGCATGGAGATGGTCATCGCTGATGATACCACCTCTGTTTCCGTACAGCGTGCCTATGAGATCTATGCCCGCAACAGCGGCTGGGTGGCAGGCACCGACTACACCATCGACTATCAGTTGACCACCGCCGACGGCGTGAAGCGCACTGCCACGCTGGGCAGCGGCACCGTTTACGGCAACCTCCGCACCACGGGTATCTTCGTGGAGACGGATACCGTGACGGTGAACCTGGTCCCCTCCGAGGAGCACACTGCAAATTACAACGTTGGCACCAAGACCGTTGTCACGAAGGTGGGCGGCGGTGCTCAGTCCTTCGATATCTCCGTACCCAAGGCCTTTACTGTGAAGGTGACGGCTCCTGCCGGCTCCACCATCAGCGTGGGTACCTTCGGCAACTACTATACCTATGAGTTCCTCCGTCCGCAGGAGGACAGCACCGCCACCAAGGACGGCGACACTGTCACCGTGACCTATCGGGTGCCGGAGACCAGCCTGAACCACTTCGTGCGGGTGCAGAATCCCGACGGCGTGACCTACTGGGACTTCAACAAGTGGACCACCGATCAGGATATCGTCGTGACCCGTGACGATCTGCATATGGACGACGATTTCAACAAGGATACCGTCAGCCGGTTCGATAAGAACACCTACGATCTGGGCAATGTGTATCTGAACATCAACGCCAAGGGCTACATGAACATGAACGCCGGCGACACCTATGAGCTGGATGTGTTCCGTAACTGGCAGGCCATTGAGGGCTTCGTGAACGCCAAGATCGCCCTGCCGGATGCCCACTACGAGGTGGTGGACTTCGACGGCAAGCCCAGCGACGTGGTGAGCATCGCTCCCAATGCCGACAACAGCTGCCTGGCCTATATGACCGCCAACCATCAGGGTACGGCGCTGGTGAAGGTCACCTACGACGCCATGACCCATAAGCAGGGCCAGAGCAGCACCGCCGACAAGACCTTCTCTGCCATCTGGCCGGAGTTCACCGGTGTGTTTGTGGTATCCGTGGGCGCTGACGGCACCGCCATCCAGACCAATATGCTCATGGATCGTATGGATGTCGGCGTCACCAAGGACGAGCAGAAGCAGTTGGATGCCGAGCACGACATCCTGTTCTATCTGGGCACCGACGGCGCCAGCTACACCTTCACTCCGGAGAGCGGCTGCACCGTTACCGTGGCCCGCTCCACCGTGGGTAAGACCATGACCTTCAACGGCTTTACCTCTCAGGGGGTCACCGTGGACGCCGAGACCGGCGCCGTGACGGTGGCGAACCTCACCACCGGCCGCCATATCGTCCGGGTAGAGAAGGACGGCGTGGCCACCTATCAGGTCATCACCGCCCGTGGCGTCAGCTACAAGCTGCTGGACGCCGAGGGCAATGAGCTGCCGGAGAATGCCGAAGTCAAGCCCGGCGAGACGGTGCAGCTGCAGTTTACCGGGCTGGTGAGTCCCAAGGAGAAGATGGCGGGTGTGTATAACCACAGATTCTCCCTGTACTACACTGACGCTGACGGTAACTTCTTCCAGTCCAATCCCGGCGGCGGCTACGGCGTGTATGACTTCAGCGGCAACCCCGCCCGTCAGCGCATCTCCATCACCGTTCCGGCGGATCAGGAGGGCCTGACCTATGAGCTGACCGGCGCCATCAAGGTGGGCGGCTACCCCGGCAAGCCCACCCATCGTATCGTGACCTACGCCGAGGGCATGGGGATGCAGCACGGTACCGCCACCGCCAGCGTGCTGGCTCAGCTGCCTCAGGTGACCTTGAAGCTGTCCGGCTATGCCGCCGACGCTGTGGAGAAGCTGATCGATGCCATCGGTACGGTGACGCTGGACAGCGAGGAGACTATCAAGGCTGCCCGTGATGCTTATGATGCTCTGACCGACGCACAGAAGGAGCAGGTGGGCAACTACCAGACCCTGCTGGATGCCGAGGCCAAGCTGGCTGACCTGCAGGCTGTCGACGCTGTGGAGAAGCTGATCGATGCTATCGGTACGGTGACCCTGGACAGCGAGGAGGCTATCAAGGCTGCCCGTGGTGCCTACGATGCTCTGACCGAGGAGCAGAAGGCTCAGGTGGGCAACTACCAGACTCTGCTGGACGCCGAGGCCAAGCTGGCTGATCTGAAGGCTGCCGACGCTGTGGAGAAGCTGATCGATGCCATCGGCACGGTGACGCTGGACAGCGAGGAGGCTATCAAGGCTGCCCGTGGTGCTTATGATGCTCTGACCGAGGAGCAGAAGGCTCAGGTGGGCAACTACCAGACTCTGCTGG
>OLRU01003026.1_pt1 | contig 11003 bp, 11 predicted proteins | sample 1672961 | NCBI WGS metagenome assembly OLRU01 (sample SAMEA3136741, study PRJEB25190) | human gut metagenome | biome: human gut; feature: human-associated habitat; material: faeces | place: Austria | collected 2013 | reverse complement strand
TGACGGTGTAGTTCTGACAAAGATGGATGGCGATACGCGAGGCGGTGCGGCTCTTTCTATCAAGGCGGTAACCGGAAAACCGATTCTCTATGTCGGTATGGGTGAGAAGCTTTCCGATTTGGAACAGTTTTACCCGGACCGTATGGCTTCCCGAATCTTAGGCATGGGCGATGTTCTTTCCATCATCGACAAAGCATCTGCTGTGATCGACGAGGAGAAGGCAAAAGAACTCGGTCGCAAGATTAAGAAGGCAGAATTTGATTACAACGACTTCCTCGATCAGATGAACCAGATCAAGAAAATGGGCGGTATGGCGAGCATCATGAGTATGATGCCGGGTATGGGACAGCTTAAAGGTCTGGATTTAGATGAAAATGAGAAGACGATGGGACGCGTGGAGGCGATCATCCTTTCGATGACAGCCGAAGAGCGGCGCAACCCGGATCTGATGAATCCGTCCCGCAAGAAACGAATCGCACAGGGCGCAGGCGTGGACATCGCAGAAGTCAACCGCCTGGTAAAACAGTTCGGAGATATGAAAAAGCTGATGAAACAGCTTCCGGGCATGGCAGGCGGCGGGAAACGCAAGGGTCTTGGCGGACTCGGCGGTATGTTTGGCAAGATGAAGCTGCCGTTTTAAACAAGTGTTAGTAGATGCAGTGTGCATTAGCTATATTTTATAATTTAAGGAAATAAGGAAAATTTCAGGAGGTAATTTAAAATGGTAAAGATGAGATTAAGAAGAATGGGACAGAAGAAAGCTCCTTTCTATAGAATTATTGTTGCAGATTCCAGATCCCCGAGAGATGGCAGATTCATCGAGGAGATCGGTATCTACGATCCGAACACAGAGCCGAGCACTCTGAAATTCGACGAGGAAGCTGCTAAGAAATGGTTAGCAACAGGCGCTCAGCCGACAGAGACCGTTGGTAAACTCTTAAAGATCGCTGGTATCCAGTAAATCAAGCATACTGACCTGTGAGGTGCAAAGGTATGAAAGAATTAGTAGAAGTTATCGCGAAAGCACTGGTTGAGAACCCGGACGAGGTAGTGGTTACAGAATCGGTCAAAGACGATGAGACTGTAATCGAGCTTTCCGTTGCACCGGCCGATATGGGTAAGGTAATTGGAAAACAGGGTCGTATCGCGAAAGCGATTCGCTCGGTTGTCAAGGCGGCTTCATCCAAGGAAGACAAGAAAGTTATTGTAGAGATTCAGTAATACAGACGAAGCTGAAAAGCCGGCTGCCTGAAAGGGTGTCCGGCTTTTTTATTTCATACAGGAGGATTACAGAATGGTTGATTATCTGAGAGTTGGTGTAATTACGTCCCCGCATGGTCTGCGCGGAGATGTGAAAGTATTCCCTACCACCGATGATGTGAATCGCTTTAAAAAATTAAAAAAAGCGTATATCGACACTGGAAAAGAAAAAATGCCGGTGACCGTGGAACAGGCACGTTTTTTCAAAAATATGGTCATTCTTAAATTTAAAGAGATGAACCGGATTGAGGACTGCGAGCCGTTCCGTAATAAGGATATTCTGATCACCCGCGATCAGGCGGTGAAACTGAATCCGGATGAGAATTTCATTGCCGATTTGATTGGTCTGAAAGTGCTGACGGACGAGGGCGAGGAGTTCGGTACGGTGAAAGATATCCTTCAGACAGCGGCTAACGACGTGTATCTGATCGAAGGACCTGAGGGCAAAGAATACCTCTTCCCGTCCATCAAGGAATGCATCCTGAATGTCGATCTGGAGGCTGGCACTGTAACGGTACATATCATGGACGGGCTTCTGGATCTGTAAATGGAATGACAATCCTAAAATAAAAGTACCGTTGTGAAAGTGCTGTATAAATATAGGAGAAACGGATGAATTTTCATATTCTGACCCTGTTCCCGGAGATGGTAATGGGGGGACTGAACACAAGTATTACGGGGCGTGCGATTGACAAAGGGCTGATCTCGGTTGAGGCGGTCAATATCCGCGATTACTCGAAGGACAAACACCATCATGTAGACGATGCGCCCTATGGCGGCGGCGCCGGTATGGTGATGCAGCCGGAACCGATTTACGATGCATATGAAGACCTGGCGGCGCGCACCGGAAAACGTCCGCGCGTGATCTATCTGACTCCGCAGGGGCAGGTTTTCAACCAGAAAATCGCGGAAGAACTGGCGAAAGAAGAGGATCTGGTGTTCCTCTGCGGGCATTATGAGGGGATCGATGAGCGCGCGTTAGAGCTGGTTGTGACCGACTATCTCTCGATCGGCGATTATGTCCTGACGGGCGGCGAGCTGCCCGCCGTAATCCTCACCGATGCCGTGGCGCGCATGCTGCCCGGCGTGCTTTCCGAAGACGTGTGCTTTGAGGAAGAAAGCCATTATGACGGGCTTTTGGAATATCCGCAGTATACCCGTCCCTCTGCTTGGCGCGGCAGAGAGGTGCCGCAGGTGCTTTTAAACGGCCACCACGAAAAAATCAAAAAATGGCGGCGCGAACAATCTTTGAAGGTCACGCAGAAAGCCCGCCCGGACCTCTTTGAAAAAGCTGAGCTGACTGCGGAAGAAAAGCGCGCTTTCGGCAGAAAATAAGCGGATTTTGGGAATGTTTAACCCTCTGTGGCGAACTGATTTTACGAAATGTTTTCAACAAGCAGAGCAAAATGCACAAACACGGATAGTTTCATAGCGATATGCCACGGGCATATATCCAAAAATGGGGTACCCCGCTTGACGGGGGGACAAATTATGCTATAATAACTTATATTGAAGCATTTTGAGCTTTAGAATCATGTTTGACATTCAGAGTATGTAATGTATTACTTACAGGAGAGTGAATCGCAATGTGTGTTAAGAAGGACGTTTTGGTTCAGAATCAGGTTGGTCTCCATGCAAGACCGGCAACTTTCTTCATCCAGAAGGCAAACGAGTATAAGTCTTCCATCTGGGTCGAGAAGGAAGAGCGCCGCGTAAACGCAAAGAGCCTGCTGGGCGTTCTGTCTCTGGGCATCGTCGGCGGTACGTCGATCGACATCATCGCTGATGGTTCCGACGAGCAGGAAGCTGTTGACAGCCTCGTGGCTCTTGTTGAATCCGGCTTTGCCGAATAATTTCAGCTTGTCAAAACGGCGCCTATCGGAGCATTTCCGGTAGGCGTTTCTTCTTTCTCAGTCGCTTAGTGACTGAGCTGCATGGAGGTGCGCATGGTACAGCTTACGGAAGAAAAAATGGCGCATATCAAAGAGCTGCGCAAAAAGGCGATGAAGCTGCCGCTTCACCCGGGCGTGTACATCATGCACAGCCGCGATGATACCATCATCTACATCGGCAAGGCGAAGGCGCTTAAAAACCGTGTCAGCCAGTATTTCGGCTCGGATAAAAACCATAATGAAAAGGTGCGCCGCATGGTCTCGAATGTCGAGTATTTCGAGTATATTCTGACGGACAGCGAGTTTGAAGCGCTCATTTTGGAAAGCAGTTTAATCAAGCAGCACCAGCCGAAGTACAACATCCTCTTAAAGGACGATAAGGGGTACAGTTATATTAAGGTGACAGCGGGCGACTGGCCGCGCATTTCGGAGACGAAGCAGGTCCTGAATGACGGCGCAAAGTATATCGGCCCGTACCTTTCCGCGTGGACAATCAAGGACACCGTGGAGGAGGCGCGGAAGATTTTCCGTCTGCCGTCCTGCACGCGCAAATTCCCGCAGGAGATCGGCCGCGGCCGTCCGTGCCTCAACTACTACATCAAGCAGTGCTGTGCTCCGTGCCGCGGGCACGTGAGCCAAAAGGAATACAACGAGGCCGTGCAGGAGGCGCTCGATTTCATCCGCGGCGGCACAAGCGATTCCGTGCGCACGCTGACGGAGAAAATGAACGAGGCGGCTGAAAATCTCGATTTTGAGCTTGCCGCGCGCATCCGTGACCGCATTACGGCCATCAACAAGCTGAAAGAGCGCCAAAAGGTTGTCGCAAGCCGCGTGCCGGAACAGGACGTCATCGCGCTCGTGCTCGGCGGCGAAAAGGTGAGTATTCAGGTGTTCCGCTTTGCGGGCGGCAGACTGTATGACCGCGAATCGTTTTTATTAAACGCCGACGATGAGCCGGAGCAGATCCGCAGCGAATTTGTCATGCAATATTATTCGATGCGCGATAAGATCCCGCCCGTCATCACGATAGACGGCCCCGTCAACGACGACGGCGTCCTTGAAGAATGGCTGACGAAAAAGGCGGAGCGCCGCGTGAAGTTCCACATTCCGCAAAAGGGCGAACAGAAGCAGCTTGTGGAAATGTGCCGCACGAACGCCGCGGAAGCGCTTGCGCAGGCTATGGGCCGCGCCACGGGCCGTGAGACCTCCGCGCTCGATGAACTGCGCCAGCTCTTAAACCTGCCCAAAACGCCGGAATATATTGAATCCTACGATATTTCAAACCTTGCGGGCGGCGAGAACGTTGCGGGTATGATCGTGTTTGAAAACGGCCGCCCGCTGAAAAGCGCGTATCGCAAGTTTAAAATCAAGACTGTCGTCGGACAGGACGACTACGGCAGCATGCGCGAGGTCATCCGCCGCCGTTTTGAAGAATACCGCGCCGCCGATAAGCCCGAGGGCTTCGGCAGACTGCCTGATCTCATTCTGCTCGACGGCGGCAAAGGGCACGTGGGCGCCATACGTCCGCTTCTGCGCGAAATGGGCATCGACGTGCCGGTATACGGCATGGTAAAGGACGATAAGCACCGCACGCGCGCCATCACGGAGGACGGCGGCGAAATCGCCATTCAGTCTACGCGCGCGGTGTTCACGCTGGTGTCGAGCATTCAGGACGAGGTGCACCGCTTTGCCATCGGCTACCACCGCCAGCAGCGCAAAAAGGCGACCATCTCCACCACGCTCACGTCCATTCCGGGCATCGGCGAAACGCGCGCCAAAGCGCTGATGAAGCATTTTACAACCATACGCGCCGTCAGCGAGGCGACGGAGGAAATGCTGGAGGAAACGCCCGGCATGAACGCCCCTGCCGCCCGCGCCGTCTACCGTTATTTCCACAGCGAAGAAAACGACGGGGAATAACGTTGTTCCTGCGTATTTTTCGACGTTTCTCTGCAAAAACTGCGCAAAAACGGTTGACATATTTCTATTCAAATGAGATAATAACTTGAAGTGTGTCCGTACATGTTTTTTAGATTTCGGACACGGACTTCCAAAAGAGAAAGGAGTGTTCGGCTGTGCGTATCATAACCGGTTCCCGCCGAGGCAGAAAATTGAAAACGCTCCCGGGCGATGCTGTGCGTCCCACGCCGGACCGCGTAAAAGAGGCGCTTTTCAACATTTTGCAGTTTGATCTGGAGGGCCGCGTGTTTCTCGACCTGTTTGCGGGCTCCGGCCAGATCGGTCTCGAGGCGCTCAGCCGCGGCGCAAAGCGCGCTGTGTTCGTAGACAGCGCCAAGGCATCCTGCGGCGTCGTGCTGGAGAACATCCACACCACAGGGTTTGAAAACGAAGCGCAGGTGATGAACGCGGAGTATGCTTCGTATCTGCTGCGCTGCACAGAGACCTTCGACATCGCGTTTCTCGACCCGCCGTATCGCACGGGCACGCTCACAAAGGCGCTCCTTGCGGTCACGCCGCACATGAACCGCGGCGGCATCGTGATTTGCGAGCACCCCACGGACGAAGAGCTGCCGGAGACGGCGGGGGAATTCGTGCGCGTGCGCGACTACCGTTACGGAAAAATCTTGTTGACCGCGTATCGCCATCAAAGCATGGTGTAAGCGCAAAAAGGGCGGTATATCAATGAGAATAGGGATCTGTCCGGGCAGCTTTGACCCGGTCACGCTGGGACACATGGACATCATCTCCCGTGCGTGCAAAATTTTCGACAAAGTCATCGTCGCGGTACCGGTAAACCCGGATAAACGCGCGAGCTTTACGGTGGAGGAGCGCATGGAAATGCTGCGCACCGTCACGGCCGATATGGAAAATGTAGAGGTAGACTGCGTGCGCGGTCTTTTGGCGGATTACGCAAGCGAAAAGCATGCGGCTGCCATTGTGAAGGGTCTGCGCGCAATCTCCGACTTTGAATATGAATTTCAGATGGCGCTCACCAATAAAAAGCTGAACCCGGAGTTTGAAACGCTGTTCCTGCCGACCAGCATCGAGCACATGTTCCTCAGCTCCAGCATGGTCAAGCAGATTGCGGGCTTCGGCGGCGATATTTCCCATTTTGTGCCCGAGTGCCTTTTAGAGAAAATAAATCAGAGACTTTGCCGCACGGCAGACTAAATGCGGCTAAAAATACGAAAGGAATGGATTTTTTATGAGCAACACGCAGGCAACCGTAGAAGATTTGATTGATGAATTGACCGACGTACTGGAGAAAGGCTGGCACCTTCCCTTTGCAGGCGGTAAATCGTTTATAGATAGCGAAGACGCAAAACAGATCTTAGATGAGATCCGTGAGGCGATCCCGTCCGAAGTGCGCAAGGCAAAGGCCATTGTTGCAGACCGCGCCCAGATCATCAGCGAGGCACAGCGCGAGGCGGAGACCATCGTGCGCGTCGCAGAGGAGAAGGCAAAGGCACTCGTCAACCAGGAAGAGATCGTGCGCCAGGCACAGGCAAAGGCAAACGACATCATGGCGCAGACGCAGGAGAAGTTCCGCAGCATGCAGAAGGCCTCCAACGACTATGTGGAAGACCTGCTCCGCCGCACGGACGACGCGATGAGCGCAAGCCTTGCAGAGCTGAGAAAGACCCGCCAGTCCATCCACGGCACAAGCGCACAGCAGTAATTTAAGAGCTTTAAACGGCAGTTCGCGGCAGTTGGGCGAGCTGCCGTTTTTTCATAGCAAAACGAGCGAACGGAAACGGCGGTTTAAAGTCTTTAGTCAAGCTTTCTCTGAGAAAACTTGCGGATTTTCAAGGCAGCGCCTTGAGTCGCTTTCCGCAGAAAGCGAAATTCTGTTGCGTTCGCAAAAAGCAGGACGGGAGCATCAATAGTCCGGTGGACTGTTGATGCGCGGGAGACCCAATTAGGGGTATCCCGAAAACCGGGAATGTGAACAAACTGCAAAAGTTTTTTTGCATGAGAATGCACAGAATTTTCAACATACCGCTATTTTGCCGAAAATCGGAAAATATACGAACAAAACCCAAGAAAAATATCGGAAATCCGCGCTTTTTCATCGAACATGGTAAACATAAATTTTTTTGCCGCGGGTTGATTTTCTATGTGGGATAAGGTATAATGGACGTGCAAGCAGCGAAAACCCTGCGGAAAACCGCATGGGCTTTGGATTTTCATTGCCTTTTCGCCCCGCTTGGCGCTCATCAGCCCGGCTTTTTTCGGGTAAAGTTCAATGAGGAGTGTCTGCCGGAACGCATCCGTTCCGCCGGACAAATATATCATGAGTGAAATTCATTTTGAGCATAAACCGGTGTTGTTCAAAGAGACCATCGAGTCCTTGAACATCGACCCGGAAGGCACCTATATAGACGGCACCGCGGGCGGCGGCGGCCACTCCGGCGCGATTTTACAGCGCCTGACAACGGGCACGTTGCTTTCCATCGACCGCGACCCGGACGCCATTGCCGTTGTGAAAGAGCGGTTCGGTAAATATCCCGGCTCCGTCGTTGCCATGGGTAACTTCTGCGATATGGACAAGATCGCGTTAGAGCACGGCATCGTTAATGTCGACGGTGTGCTGCTCGATATCGGCGTTTCGTCCTATCAGCTCGATACCGCAGAGCGCGGCTTTTCCTACCACGCCGACGCCCCGCTCGATATGCGCATGAGCCAAAGCGGCACCTCGGCCGCAGACCTTGTAAACACACTCTCTTGGCAGGAATTGGCCGAGATCATCAGCCGTTACGGCGAAGATAAAAGCGCGGTGCGCATTGCAAAGGGCATTGTGAAAGCGCGTGAAGAAAAACCGATTGAAACTACATTAGAGCTTGCGGAGATCATCCGCGAAAGCGTGCCGGCAGCGGTGCGCCGCGCGGAGGGCCATCCGGCCAGAAGAACGTTTCAGGCGCTGCGCATTGCGGTAAACGGCGAGCTGGACGCGCTCAAAAAAGGTCTTGCGGCGGCGTTCGGGCTGTTAAAGTCCGGCGGCAGGCTTTCCGTCATCACGTTCCATTCGCTTGAAGACCGCATCGTCAAGCAGCAGATGAACAAGTGGTGCGAGGGTTGCACCTGCCCGAAGGATTTCCCCGTGTGCGTGTGCGGCAACAAGCCGAAGGGCAAGCTCATCTACAAAAAGGGTCTTGCGCCGAGTGAGGAAGAGCTTCGCGAAAACCCGCGCGCCCGCAGCGCAAGGCTGCGCGTTATTGAAAAACTGTGAGATTTTGAAAGATTAGGATATCCCTGAGAGAATACAGCTGAATTTGTTGGGATAAGTTTCCGAAAGGAGGAAACAACATGGCATCTACATCAAACGCATACGATTTTGATCTTTTCGACAGCAGAGATCACGGCAGCGCGGTACCGAAGCTTCCGGAGCCGAAAGCGCCCCAAAAACAAAAACAGAAAAACAATGTGGTGAAGCTGGATGAAAAACAGCTGCGCCGCAGTCACAGACACAGTGCAAATACGGTCAAAATGCTCATGAATCTTGCGGTAGTGCTGGTCATCGTCGGCGCCATCGGTGCGGTGGTGTTCAGTCAGGTGCAGCTCACGGAGCTCACCGATGAGATCAACACGGCGAACGAGAGCCTTTCGCAGGAGAAAAGCATTGCCATTCAGCTCGAAATGCAGGCGGCCTCCAAGCTCAATACGGAGGAGATCGAGCAGATCGCGCGCGAAAAGCTCGGCATGGAAAAGGTAGCGGACGGGCAGACCTCCTACATCAGCCTCACGCAGGATGATGAGGGCACCGTAGTGCAGGCCGAAAAGACACCGAACCTGTTGGACCGTATCTGGCAGGTCTTGCAGTCGCTCTTTTCCTGATTTAGCCTTTATACATACGAATTTTTTGCGGATACGCTGCTATTTTGCGGCATGAAAGAATACAAATGGGTTATGCGGCCCCCGGCAGAGGGGAATTTGAGAGGAGAGTTGAGAGTTTATTCTTAACTCTCATTTTTCGGTATACGGCAACTTTTGGCTGCGAATGAAGGGCGCAGCAGAAAGGACGGCATTTTTTACATGGCAAAATCAAATCGTTCCGGCGTCTGGCAGCGCACAATGGTCATCGTGGGCTTTGTGCTGGTGCTCGGGTTTGGCGCCGTTATCACAAACCTTGTCCGCCTGCAGCTTGTCAACGGCGAAACCTTAAAGACCGATGCGGTTGACCAGAGTTTGCAATCCACGCAGCTTACGCCCTCGCGCGGCACCATTTACGACGCCACGGGCACAAAGGTCTTGGCGCAGAGCGCCAGCGTGTGGACGGTCGCCTTGGAGCCGAACTACATCGACGAAGGCGACGACGTGAAGATTGCAAAGGGCCTTTCCGAAATTTTAGGGCTCGATTACGACGATGTCTTAAAAAAAGCGCAGCAGAACAGCTACTTTGTCTATGTCAAGCGCAAGGTGGAGACCGAGGTGCGCGATGAGATCGTGCAGTATATCAAGGACGAAAAGATCGGCCGCGGCATCACGCTGATGGAAGACTACAAGCGCTATTATCCCTACGGCACCACGGCTTCTACGGTGCTCGGCTTCACGGGCACGGATAACCAGGGTCTTGCGGGCGTTGAAACGGAATACGACAGCGAGCTTTCCGGCACGGCGGGTCGCCTTGTCAGCGCGAAGAACGCACAGGGCGATGACATGCCGTTCCAGTATGACCAATACGTGCAGGCACAGGACGGCTACGACCTTGTGCTCACGATCGACGAGACCGCACAGAGCATCGTAGAAAAGCATCTGCAGGCGGGCCTTGAGGCCTGCGGCGCGCTGGAGGGCGGCACGGCCGTTTTGATGAACGTCAAGACCGGCGCCATTTTGGCGCTTTCCACAAAGGGCGACTACGACCCGAACGACCCATTCACCATTTCGCAGGAGGCCGAGGACGCCATCCCGGAAAAGGTGGAAGACGCGCTGCAAAAGGCGCAGGAAAAGGAGCAGCAGGAATTAAACACCTTACAGCTTGCCATCGATAACGCCGAGACCGACGAGGCGCGCGCGGAAGCGAAAAAAGCCCTTGCGGATTACGAGCGCATCGATGTCACCGCACTGCGCGACGAGCTCACCGATCAAATGTGGGCCGAAGCACAGAATAAGCAGTGGCGAAACAAAGCCGTCAGCGATACGTACTACCCCGGCTCCGTTTTCAAAATGGTCACGGGCTCCATGGCAATGGAATCCGGCGTGGCCTCCGAAGACTCCACGTACACCTGCACCGGTCAGTGGGTGTTTGATGATCCCACCATCGACCCCATCAGCTGTTGGTACCACGCCGGTCACGGCACGGAAACGCTGGTGGACGGCATTTGCAATTCCTGCAACCCGTACATGATCTGGCTGGGTCAGAAAATGGGCCGCCACACGTTCTTCAATTTCTTTGAAGCCTTCGGCTTTACGCAGCGCACGGGCATCGACCTGCCCGGCGAAGCAGACAGCCTTTATTTTAGCGAAGACGAGCTCAATATCGTCGAGCTTGCAACGTCTTCGTTTGGACAGAACTTCTCCATCACACCGATTCAGATGATCACGGCCATTGCTGCCGTGGCAAACGGCGGTTACCTTGTGCAGCCGCACGTCGTAGACCGCATGCTGGACAGCGACGGCAACATTGTCAAAACGACCGATACCAGCTACAAGCGTCAGGTCATCTCCGAAGATGTCTCCAAGCGCATGACGGCTATTCTCCAGAAAAACGCCACAAGCGAAAGCGGCAAAAACGGTTATGTCGCCGGTTACCGCGTGGCGGGCAAGACCGGTACGTCCGAAAAAGTCGCGCTGTATTATCAGGATCTGGCAGAGGGCAGCGACCGCGGCATGCAGTACGTCGTTTCCTACGGCGGCTATGCCCCGGCGGATGACCCGCAGGTCATCGTTCTG
>OLRU01003021.1_pt1 | contig 11012 bp, 10 predicted proteins | sample 1672961 | NCBI WGS metagenome assembly OLRU01 (sample SAMEA3136741, study PRJEB25190) | human gut metagenome | biome: human gut; feature: human-associated habitat; material: faeces | place: Austria | collected 2013 | reverse complement strand
GTGTCTGCGTCCATCCGCAGCACCTCCGTACCTGGGAACAGATCGTGGAGCTCCTCCTCCACCTTCTGAGTGCCGGTGCCCACGTGCTTCATGATGCCGCCGCAGACGGGGCAGGTGTCGCTGGATCGCTCCGAGTGGCCGCAGTAGTGGCACATCAGCCGTCCATTGGCGGAGTGATACGTCAGCGCCACGCTGCAGCGGGGACACTCCGGCACATGGCCGCACTCCCCGCACAGCAGATACCTGCTGCTGCCCCGGCGGTTCAGCAGCAGGATGCTCTGCTCCCCCCGCCGCAAGTTTTCCTCCAGCTCAGTGCGGAGGACCTGCCCCACCATCCCGGCGTTGCCCGCCCGGATTTCCTGTTTCAGGTCCGCCACCAGCACCTCCGGCAATGCCTGCCGGTTATATCGCCGGCGCAGCAGCGCCTTGTGATAGATCCCATGCTCCGCGTTCCAGGCGGTCTCCACCGCCGGAGTGGCAGACCCCAGGACCAAGGTGGACTTGTCCCGGGCGCAGAGGTATTTGGCCACGTCCCGGGTGTGATACCGGGGCGGGTTTTCCGACTGATAGCTGCTCTCCTGCTCCTCGTCCAGGACGATCAGGCCCACGTTTTTCAGCGGGGCGAAGATGGCGGACCGGGTGCCCAGCACCACCTGGACCTCGCCCCGGCGGATACGCTTCCACTGGTCGTAGCGCTCCGTCATCCGCAGGGAGCTGTGGAGCATGGCCACCTGGTCCCCAAAACAGGCGGAGAACCGCCGCATCATCTGGGGCGTCAGCACGATCTCCGGCACCAGGACCATGGCCCGCCTCCCCCGGCTCAGTATTTCCTGAACCAGACGGAGATAGACCTGGGTCTTGCCGCTGCCGGTGACGCCCTGGAGCAGCACCGCCTCCGGCTTCCCGGTCTTCGTCAGGGTCCGGATAGACTGAAAGGCCGCCTCCTGTTCCTCATTGAGGACGATAGGACCGCTGGGTTCCACCGCCGTCAGGTCCGGCAGCCGCAGCTCCTCTTCCGCTGAAAAAGCCACGATCCCCGCCTTCTCCATCCCCCGGAGGGCGGCCATGGAGACGCCTGTGAAGTAGCATACCTCCGCCGCGCTCATCCGCCCCTCTGCCGCCAGGAGACGCACCGCCTCCCGCCGCTGGGGGGAGGATCGCTTTTCCGTCAGAGATGCGGCCTCCTCGGCGCTGACGGCCAGTTCCACCATCCGACGGGACTTGTCGCCGATCCTCCGGCGGGCCGCAGTCTCGCAGACCGTGACCCCGGCCTTCTGCAGTGCCCGCAGCACAGTGCCAGCCTCCTTGCCGCAGGCCTCCTCCAGCACTGACAGCTCTGCGGAGCCTCCGGCGGCAAACAAGGCGTCCAGCACCGGGGCGGCCCGTCGGATGCCGGTGGCCGCGCCGTCGGCCGCGCAGCGGTCCATGCCCTCTGCCACATGCCAGACCTCCCGGATCTGGTACCAGAGTCCGGCGGGCAGGATGGCCTTCACCGCTTCAAACAGCGTGCAGAAGTACCGCTGCCGCAGCCACAATGCCAGGGCGATGCCATCGCCGTCCAGTACCGGCCCTCGGTCCAGGACCGACAGCAGGGGTTTGAGCCCCTGCATCTTTTCACCTGGCGTCCGGGCCAGAATAATGCCCTCACTGGTGCGGTTGCCCCGGCCGAAGGGCACGGTGACCCGGACGCCGGGTACCGCCGTTTCCAGCAGCTCCGGGGGAACCAAGTAGTCATAGGGCTTGTCAATGGAATAGGGCGCGGCGCTCACCGCGATTTTCACGATCTCAGCGGTTTCCATGCCTCGCCCCTCCTGTTGTTACTGTGCCTCTTCCTCCGCCGGCTGTAGATCCTCCGGTTCCTCAATGGTCAGGTCCATGTTTCTGGCGTCCAGCTTGCCGTCCGCCACTTCCTGGATGGCCAGGGTGACGGGCTTCTCCGTCAGATGCTCGCCAGTCTCCTCCGCCTCGTCGGCGATCTGCCGGGCCCGGCGGGCCACCACGTCCACCAGCATATAGCGGTTGGGGATATAGCCGGTCAGCTTGTTCATTGCGGGATACAGCATCATAATGGATCAACTTCCTATCTGCCTTGCAGGCGTAAATTTATTTATGGACAAAGCGGGCGTCTCAGCGTCCGCTGATGATCTCCATGCGCTCCTGGGGCTTGCAGTGCTCCGCCGTGATAATGGCGTTCAGCTCCCCCACCGCATTCTCCACGGTGTCGTTGATGACAAAGTAATCATAGGTGTGGGCCGTCTGAAACTCCACTTTGGCCCGCAGCAGCCGCTTCTGGATCTTCTCGGGGCTGTCGGTGCCCCGCTCTGTCAGGCGGCGCTCCAGCTCCGCCCAGCTGGGAGGGGCGATGAAGATGCGCACCGTGTCCGGCCGCTTGCTGCACACCTGGATGGCGCCCTGGATCTCAATATCCAGGATCACGTCCTTCCCGGCCTCCATGGCATCGTCCACAAACTTCTTGGGTGTGCCGTAGAAGTTCCCCACATACTCCGCGTACTCCAGGAATTGGTCCATGGCGATCCACTTCCGGAAGGACTCCACGTCCATGAAGTGGTAGTGGATGCCGTCCAGCTCTCCGGGACGCGGGTCCCGCGTGGTGGCCGACACAGAAAAATACAGATTCTTCCGGGACTCCAGCAGGGCCTTGAGCACCGTGCTCTTCCCCACGCCGGAGGGGCCGGAGACCACAAAGGTCCTCCCCTTTCTCATATACACACGCTCCTATTCTTCGTTCTCTCTCTCTTCCTTCGGTGCGAACCGCTCCGGCGGCAGGGCCGACAGTACCACGTGGTCACTGTCCATGATAAAAATGGACGCGGTCTTGCGGCCGTAGGTGGCGTCGATCAGCATTCCCCGCTCCCGGGACTCCTGCACCATGCGCTTGATGGGGGCCGAGTCCGGCCCCACCACAGCCACCAGCCGGTCAGCGGAGACCAGATTGCCGAATCCGATGTTGATGAGCTTCATCTTCCATCACTCCACATTCTGGACCTGCTCCCGCATCTTCTCCACTTCCGCCTTCAGCCCCACCACTACATTGGCAATGGCCACATCGTTGCACTTGGAGCCGATGGTGTTGGACTCCCGGTTGACCTCCTGGATCAGGAAGTCCATCTTCCGGCCCATGGGCTCGTCGCTTGCCAGCATGGTACGCAGCTGGGCCACGTGGCTCCGCAGGCGGACGGTCTCCTCGTCCACAGCCACCTTGTCCGCGTAGATGGCGGCCTCCATCAGGATCCGCTGCTCGTCGACGGTGGTGCTCTGCAGCACCTCCTCCATCCGGGCGGTGAGCTTGGCGCGGTACTCCGCCACCGTCTCCGGCGACCGCATCTCCACCTGTCCGGTGTAGCGCTCAATGGCGTCCAGCCGGTTGGAGATGTCCTCCGCCAGCTTCTGCCCCTCTACGGCCCGCATGTCATTGTACGCGGCCAGCGCCTCGTCCAAGACCGCGCAGAGGTCGGCGCTGACGGTCTCCAGGTCCTCATCCGCCTTCGTGACGGTAAGGACGTCCGGGAACCGGGCCAGCGTCTCCGGCGCGGGCCGATAGTCCGCTGTGCCGCAGACGTCCGACAGCTCCCCCAGGGCGGCGGCATACTGGGCCGCCAGCTCCCGGTTCACCGCAACCTTGACCACATCCGCGGCAGTGGCGTCCACGGTGATGAACACGTCCACCTTTCCCCGGGACACCGCCTGCTGGACGTGCTTTTTCACCGCGTCCTCCGCAAAGGCATACATCCGGGGCATCTTCACGGTGCAGTCCAGATACCGGTTGTTGACGGAGCGGACCTCCACCGTGATGTCCCGCTTGTGCAGCTCCTGTCTTGCCCGGCCGTAGCCGGTCATGCTCTTAATCATGTGATCCCTACTTCCTCTCTTGTGGTCTCTCAGCAGCAGAACCAATAGCCGCCGCCATTGCAGAGCGCCCAGAGACAGCACAGGCTCATACAGGGATTTCCGCCGCAAAAGGTGCCGAAACTCCCGCCGCCGGGGCGGTATGCCGTGTCGTCCGTGCCCTCCATATACTCCAGCGCCTGCCGGTACTCGGCGTTGGTGGGGTCCATCTGGCAGGCGGTCCGGTAGTACCGCAGCGCCTCGTCCAGCCAGCCCCGGCGGTAGCAGACCGCCCCCTTCAGGAAGTTCCACTCCGCATTGTGGTCGCTGTAATTGGCCAGCAGCGCCTCCGCCCGGCTGATGTTGCCGGTGTTGATGGCGATGCGGGCCTGCTGGAGCACGGAGCTCTGACCGCTGTAACTCTGGGAGCCCCCATATCCGCCGTAGCCCTGATAGCCGCCGTATCCGCCGTAGCCGGAAGCGCCGTAAGAGGCCCCGCCGGAGCCACTCCCCCGCTTGCCGGAGGCCCGCTCCTTGGTGATCTGCTCGTAGGCGGCGTTGATCTCTTTCATCTTCTCCTGCGCCAGATCCGCCAGCGGATTGTCGTGGTAGTTATCCGGGTGGTACTTCCGGGCCAGCTCCCGATATGCTTTTTTGATCTCCTCGTCGGAGGCGTTCTCCGACACACCCAGTATCTGATAGGGATCGTTCATGTGGTCTCCTCAGCCTTCTTGTGTTTCTTTCTCTGTTCCCTGGGGGGCATTTTGTGGAAGGTGCCCTCCAGCACGGCCCGGCCCACGGCAAAAAGCCCGGTGTACACCGTACTCTCCAGCAGGGGGCGCCAGACGCCGAAGTCCCACAGCTCAAAGGCCGTGGCGATCATGTGGATGGAGTGGTCCAGCGTTCTGGCAAAGGCCCGGCGGCTCTCCTCGTCCCATTTGCCGTCCCGCAGGCCATAGCGCAGGGCCACGGGATTATAATTCCCGGAGACGGCGTCTTTTTGCAGGTCGTCCGCCGCGTCGATCAGATACACCCACCGGCCCAGGTGGTAGAGCATCTGCTCCAGCACCCGCCGCCGCACCGGGTCCTCCACCCCGGCAGCCGCTGCCGCTAGCAGCTGGGCAAAGGTATCTGCCGCCTGATCCATGGAGGGACAACACTCCCCCTCCAAGCGGCTCAGAGCCGCCAGCTGTTCCCGCACCCGGCCGTCAAACCCCGGCCGGGCCGCGGCAGCCTTTCGATAGCCGCCCCGCAGTGCGGCGGCGGAGACCCGGTAGCCCAACCCCTTCCAGAGGCCGTGGTCCTCCACGCCGTCCCGCAGCTGCCAGTAGGCCAGAATCACGCTCTCATCCGCCGCCAGCTCCAGAGCCGCGGTTGCGGGCTGGTACGCCCGGAGCCGGACGGGGCTGGACACGCACCGCCTCCGGCAGGGTGCAGCTTCTTCCGGATCCGACAGCAGGATGGCCAGATAGGTGAAGTCGTAGTTCAGGATCATCCGGGCCGCCGGGCCGTACCGCTCCCCCAAGGTGTGGCACAGCCCGCAGTATGCCCGCCGGAACCGGTCTGCCTCCTCCTGAGGCAGGATCTCCAGCGGGGGGCGTACATAGCCGAACACCGCCTCAGAACACCCGGACGATGTTGAAGGTCAGGCCGCCCCTGGCCCGCAGCCTGCGGTCATAGAAGATGGCAAAGACGATGCCCGCCGCGAATCCGGCCGCAGCCACCGCGTACTGCGCCGCCACGCTGTCCGTCAGCAGGGACATGATGACATACCCCGCCAGGAAGAGCACCACCGGGATCAGGTACACCAGTACCACGATCCGCAGCATATTCTTGGTGCTGCTCTCCACAACCACCTTCTGTCCGGGCCGGGCGCCGATGGGGTTGCTGGCCCGGGCGTGGACCGCCGCGCCGGTGACGCCGCAGCCGGCGCACTCCTCGCAGTCGTGTCCGCAGGCGGATTTCCGGGGTACGGAAATCTCCGCGTGGTCCGCATCTAAAATTCGTTCAACTGTTGCGATCTGCGTCATGTTGTCTCGTCTCCTGTATCTGGGGTCTCTCCGGCGGGCGTATCAGGCTCCGCCGGCTGATCGGATGTCTGTTCAGAAATGGTGACACGCACCTGATACGTCCCGCCGGAGACGCCCACGTCGTGCCCCACCACCGTCACCTCCGCGGGGACAGTGTAGGTGCCCACGGCGGAGCCGAAGTCCGCCAGATCCACCGTCACCAGAATGTTGTCCGAGGTAATGGCCCCCACATCCCCGCTGGTGCCGAAGATGGACACGGCCAGCTGCTCTGTCAGCAGGTCTACGGTCCGGTCCTCCGGCGCGTTCTCCAGAATGAAGTTGGTGGCCGTCACCGTGGTGCGCTGCATATCCTTGAAGGAGATGCGCAGCGTGGCGCGTGTGACGCCGCTGAGATTCTCGCATCCCTCCGGGATGGGAATGGCATAGCTGTAATTGGTGGTGCTGCCCAGCTCCGCCAGATTGAAATCGTCCAGAACGATGCTGTCCATGCTGTTCAGCACATCTGCCGGGCCGGACACCAAGATGGTGGACGGCTCGATCCCCCAGTCCACGTTGTACATGCGGGCGCCGGCGGACTCCACGAAGTTCATGGTCAGCTGCAGCTCCCGGGTGACATATACCGGCAGCGTCACCTGAATGGTCTCCTCTGTGGTCTGGAGGCTGGTGTTCTCCAGCAGCTGGTCGTTTGCGTCATAGAACTGGATGGGCAGCTCTCCCGTGACCGTGGAGGTGGCGTCCTCTCCCAGATCCAGGGTCACCTTGGCATAGCTGACGGCATCCACATCCTCCTGATCGCCCCGGACCTCGATCTCCGTGGGGCTGACCTGCAGCTCTCCGGCGGAGTAACCCTCTGCCACATTGCCGGAGATCTCGCACCGGACATCCACCGTCTTGTGGTACAGCTCCGCCACGTTGATGGTGATGACGGAGGGCGTCCGGTCGCTCACCGTAATATTCTGCCGGAAATACTCTTCCGTATAGCCGTAAATCACCGAGGTCACCGTCTGCACCCCTGTCCGGCTCACGTTGGAGAGATCCACTGTCACCCGGATATAGTCTTTGTCCAGCAGAGCCAGGTCAAACGCGGTCCCTTCCATCTCCAAATCCACGGTGCTGACGGTATCCTCGTCCAGCAGCATGAAGCCCCGCTCTGTAAGGACCGTCTCCCCAGTGTAGGTGATGGGCACATCCCGGAACCACTTGGTATGCATCACCGCACCGCCGTTGTTTCCGAAGTTGTCCACGAAGATCCACACCACGATGGCCGCCAGGATGCACAGGGCGAGATACACCGCCTTCTGCTTGGGATTACTTTTCATGGTTGTCGCCTCCCGTGCTTCCGGCCCGCAGCAGATTCATCAGGCTGAACTTGGGCTTGTCCTCCCCGGCCTCCTGCGGAAGCAACTCGTTCCGCAGGATATTGGCCAGCGTCTCCGGCTTGAGGTGCCGCTTGAGCATTCCCCCGATGGCCACGGAGATGGACCCGGTCTCCTCGGAGACGATGACCACCACGGCGTCGGCGTTCTCGCTCATGCCGATACCGGCCCGGTGGCGCATCCCCAGCTCCCGGGAGAGGTTCACGTTCTTGCTGAGAGGCAGCATGCATCCGGCGCCAAGCACCCGCCCGTTCCGGACGATGACGGCGCCGTCATGCATGGGAGCCTTTACAAAGAAGATGTTTTTCAGCAATTCGCTGGAGACCGCCGCGTCCAGCACCGTGCCGCTGCGGACCATGTCGTCCAGCAGGTTTTCCCGCTCGAACACGATCAGGGCGCCGGTGCGGGACTGGGACATCTCGGTGCAGGCCAGCACCGTCTGGTCGATGGCCTGTTCCACGGCGGTGCCGGCCTCCGCCCGGGAGAAGAAGGCGATGAAGCGGCGGCTGCCCACCTCCTCCAGGATGCGTCGGATCTCGGGCTGGAAGAGGACGATCAGCGCCACCACGCCCCACCTCACCAGCTGGTTCATGATAAAGTTGATGCTGTTCATATTCAGGACCATGGACAGCATCAGCGCCGCCAGAAACACCAGCACGCCCTTGAGCAGGCTGGCGGCCCGGGTGCTCTGAATCAGCGTCAGAGCCTTGTAAAACACAAACACCATAATCGCTATATCCAAAATGTCCGTGACCTTCAGCATCATCAGATACCGGCCGATGATCCCGGGCAGTGTGGAGAGCGTGACAAATTCCATTGGACGTCATCATCCCTTTCAGGCCATGAATATCTAGATTATATAAAATCTGCCTGTAGAATGCAAGGCAAACCAAGCTAAAATTCACGGTCTGTTCAGAAAGTCACCTCAGGATCTCCCCCATAGCCACTAGGAAACGGGATACTTCCTCCCGCGTGTTCCAGTGGGAAAAACTCAGCCGGACGGTGCCGGTGTCCAGCGTCCCGGCGGTGCGGTGGGCCAGGGGCGCGCAGTGAAGGCCCGCCCGCACGGCGATGCCCCGGTCTGCCAGGGCCGCGCCCAATGCCTCTGCGTCCATGTGCTCCGGGACAATGGAAAGCACCCCCGCCTGGGCCGCCAGGTCTGGCAGGGCAAACACCTGCAGTCCAGGGAGCCGCCTCAGGCCCTCCGCCGCCTGGAAGGTCAGCTGCCGCTCTCCGGCGCAGATGGCCTCCGGCCCCAGCTGGCGGACGAATCGGACCCCCGCCAGCAGCCCTGCGATGCCGGGCATATTGTGGGTGCCCGCCTCCAGCCGATCCGGCAGGAAGTCCGGCATCTCCTGCTGGATAGAGATGCTGCCGGTGCCGCCCTCCAGCAGTGTGCGGACGGGGACGTCCTTCCCGCACAGCAGTACGCCGGTTCCCTGGGGGCCGTACAGGCCCTTGTGGCCCGGCATGGCGATGAAGGCTGCCCCCAGTTCCTCCAGATGGACCGGGAGGCAGCCCGCTGACTGGGACGCGTCCAGGATGAAGGGGACCCCCCGTTCCCGGCAAAGCCGGGCCAGCTCCTGGATGGGGAGGATCATTCCAAACACATTGGATACATGGGTGAATACAGCCGCAGTCACCTCCGGGGTCAGGGCCTTTCGGAATGCCTCCACGGTCTCCTCCGGCCGGAACAGTTGTCCGGCCGCCACCCGGACCGTCACATCCGGGATGGCGTGGAGCGGCCGGGTGACCGCGTTGTGCTCATATCCGGAGATGACCACTGTCCCTCCCGGACGGACCAGGGCCTTTATGGCGATATTCAGGCCGTGGGTGGCATTGTTGGTAAAGACCACCTGTTCCGGCTTGGGGACCTGGAACAGGCGGGCTGCCGCCTCCCGGCAGGCAAAGGCCGCTGCTGCTGCGTCCATGGCCGGCTTGTGACCACCTCGGCCCGGACTGGCATAATGTGAGATGGCGTAGGAGCAGGCGCGGGCGACCACAGGCGGCTTTTGCAGAGAGGTGGCCGCGCTGTCCAGATAGATCACAGCTGCCCCTCCTTGTAGCTGCCGTCTCCCGCCGTGATATAGACCCGGCGGGGGTCCAGCTCTGTTCGGTGCAGTATTCTTAACGCATCGGGCAGATTCCGCTGAGAGACCTTCACGGAATGACTGCACCCCTCCCCCGCGATGCTTTTAGGGGAGCGCATGATATGAGCCGTGATCCCTGCCCGCTCCAGGGCGGAGGCGGTCCGCTGTGCGTAAGTCAGGGATCGGCACACGATTAGATAATAGAGCATGGCATAGTTCCTTTCCTGGAGTACGGGTGGCCGCAGCCGACGGCGCGGCCGGGAGGGGATACCCTCTCAATACAATGTATGCTGGCAGCGGGCTGCCGGATACTGCGGTCTGGATGCGCCTGCCCTGCATTAAATTTTTTCAATTTTGAATGAAAAAGCATCATTTGACTTTTTGTGTGATTTCCCCTATATTGAGTCTATCAAATCTGAAAAGCCCGTGAGCCTTTCACAAATCATGAAGGAGGAACTTTCTATGAACAAGCAGGTAAAACCCGTGGTCATCGGCACCATCGGAGCCGGCTATGCCGCGCATCTCCACGGCAACGGCTATGAAAAGGTCAGTGGAGTGCCCATCCGCCTCAAGACCGTCTGTGACCTGAACCTGGATCTGGCCAATCAGGTCAAGGAGCGCTATGGCTATGAGCAGGCCATCACTAACTTTGACGATATGCTGGCAGACCCGGAGATCGATGTCATCGACATCGTCACTCCTCCTTTCCTCCACTGCTCCATGGCCATCAAGGCCCTGAAGGCCGGCAAGCATGTCATCTGTGAGAAGCCTCTCACCGGCTATTTCGGCAAGCCCGGCGAGGAGAATGTGGGCAGGACCGAGAAGGCCAAGATGTATCGAGAGGTCATGGCCATCATGGATGAGCTGAAGGAAGTGGTGGACTCTACCGACAAGAAGTTCCTGTACGCCGAGAACTTCGTCTATGCCACTCCGGTCCAGAAGGCCGCTGAGATCATCCGCGCCAAGAAGAGCAAGGTGCTGTTCATGAAGGGTGAGGAGAGCCTGAAAGGCTCCAGCTCCCCCGTGGCTGGCAAGTGGAACAAGACTGGCGGCGGCATCCTGGTCCGCACCGGTACCCATCCCCTCACTGGCATGCTGTGGCTGAAGCAGCAGGAGGCCCTGGCCCGGGGAGAGACCATTACTGTCAAGAGTGTCTCCGCCGACGTGGGCGTCACCACTGCCTGCCTCAGCGAGCATGAGCACCGCCACATCGCCGCCCGTCCCGAAGACGTGGAGGACTACGCCGCCGTCACCGTTACCTTCTCCGACGGGACCAAGTGCCTGACCATCGCCAGTGACACCGTACTGGGCGGCACCAAGAACTACATCGAGGTTTACAGCAACGACAGCTCCCTGATGTGCAACATCACCCCCACTGACATCCTGAACACCTATTTCCTGGATGAAGAGGGCTTGGATGATGTGTACATCTCCGAGATGCTGCCCGCCAAGCTGGGCTGGAACAAGGCTTTTGTCTCCGATGAGATCATTCGCGGCTACATGGGTGAGCTCCAGGACTTCATGGAGACCATTGCCTACGATAAGACGCCCTCCTCTGATTTTGCTCTGGCTTACGAGACCACCAAGATCATGTACGCCGCCTATCAGTCCGCCGAGGAAGGCCGCCGCCTGGGGGCGCTCCCCGCCGGCGTGGAGATCCGTGTGGAGAA
>OLRU01003018.1_pt1 | contig 11020 bp, 11 predicted proteins | sample 1672961 | NCBI WGS metagenome assembly OLRU01 (sample SAMEA3136741, study PRJEB25190) | human gut metagenome | biome: human gut; feature: human-associated habitat; material: faeces | place: Austria | collected 2013 | reverse complement strand
CATCCTTGATCCGAGCCAGTACAGCATCAAGGAGTATGTGGACGAGCCTGTACAGCTGGTACAGTATCTGTATGTGTCCAATAACCCGATTGTTTACATTGACCCGCTTGGGTTAATGAACTACTTTACACAAACAGACAACTTGCTGTCTGGTGTTTGGCAGGGAGTAAAGGATAATACTGTTGGACTGGTTCAGAGTGTACCACAGGCAATCCCGATGCTGAAGGAACTAATTAAGGGTGTTGTAAGTGGTGACATTGATATCGTAACCCTCGCAAAAGCGGTTCTGACCGGAGCGCTGGGAGACTATTGGTATGTCGTCCGAAATGTTGGAGTTCTTAATCCCTTTAAGAAGAACACAGACTCTGAAGTATATCGTTATGGTCGTGCTGTTGGCAGTGTAGGAACAGATATTGTTTTGGCACTTGTTGGCGCAACCATTGTTGATAAAGCTTTTGATGTTCTCAAGGGAAGCAAAGTTGGTCAAAAAATAATCAGTTTGGCGAAACAGGCCGAAGGGTATTTTGATGACTTTGTTTGTACCAATAAAACCAATCTCAGCAATGCGCTATATGATATTACTCATATTGGAGTCGAATCTACTCGTGGTGGAAGATTACTTGGCGGAAAGTACCTTGACGATCTTATCAACAGTGGGAAGAAAGTCACAGTGTCCGATGTGATTGCTATTGGTAAAACAAAGAGTGGCCGTTTGGTCTGGCTTGAACAAGGTAATGCGAAGGCGGGCCTTACGCATGTACTAAACCACGCAAACGAATTTGTTCAAAAGGGTATCCCAAAAGATAACATTCCGGAATTCCTTATTCAAGCGGTAACTAGAGGCAAAGTAGTTGGCTATCAAAATACCCGTCCCATTTATGAGCTGGTATATCGTGGCCGAACACAACGAGTTGCAATTACCGTCGGTAACAATGGTTTTATTGTAGGCGCAAATATGAAGTAATATCAGGTGCAACATGAAGAAGTTACTTATTTATTTAGATTATCACTGCTTTCCATTATGGCTTTATAACGAAGATGGTAGCGTCGAGCAAAATTCTATGATTCCAGAACTATGTGGCAATAAACACCTGGAAAACCTCTTCATACGTATTAGTAAAACTTATGATAGTTTCTTTCAAGATGACGATACCATATTTGCTTATAATGGTCCCGCATCAGAGGGTGAGCAACAACAACTTGAACAAGATTTGCGCGAAGCATTTCAGATTGTTAAAGAAACCGTAGGCGATAGTTATGAGGTGGCAATTGACTATGAGAGCATTTATGCGGATGATCCATCTCGAGATTAAGTAATCTCTGTAAGGACTTTGTTACAGAGTTGATGAGCAAAAAGCGCAACTACTCAAAATAGAATGGGGATGGTATGCTTTAAGTGTATTTAGGTCAGATTTTCACCCGGAGGGGCCAGTGCGACATAAGGAAACTTGCCCAAACCTAAATACCGAATCTACCACGCATAAAAACCGCAGTTACCCTGGCCTGGGGTGGCTGCGGTTTTTTAAGGCAGTAGCGGCAAATGTGGATTTTAGCAGTGGAAATTCGACTATCAGAATCAAACTGTGACCATCAATGTGGTACAACCGAAAATAATGTGAAGCAATAAGTTGACGCTTAACGCACAGAGCCTGCTTTTCCCCAACAAAGGGGATCAGCAGGCTCTGTTTTTATTTTATATGGGTATCTGATTTCCACGATGTTCTTTGCCGGAATGCGGCAATAACGGATTACACAACTTGGATCAGTGCTTCAGTCTCCTGTTCACTGTATTCTTCCCTTACTAAATGAAACTGCTGGAGCATTAGAGCGTAACACCATATATCAACCAACAAAATTGAGACACATCAAACCGGATCATATGATTGGCAAGACAACCTCATTTGCCGAAGGCCAGTTGTTTTAAGTAGGGCTGGCTGCCGGCTGTGCCAGTGGGCAAGGAGAAATGCGACATGGTGGATAGCAGTTGCCGCATTAAGTTGTTTTGCCTGATCAAGTCAAGTCACACTGCCTTCAGGACAGTGCGAGGGAAACGAATAAAAAGGTATCGGGATACACAGTCTGGCCATATAAAAAAGGAAGACAAGCCTCCGCCTGCTGTCCCAGTATCCCTCCATGAACTTCTTAATGCAGATTTAAAGCAGATTGCCGATCCTTTGCCTTCGGGCGGGGTCGGCAAATTATTTTGTTGTGACAGACTCTCTATGGGGTGCAGAGACCCTCCGAACTGAAATTTACTTCTCGTTCCAAATTTCAGAAAACGGAGGAAACTGTTATGGGCTTTGATAGGGATGCCTATGCCACACGAATCAAGAGCCTTCGCAAAAGCTGTGGACTCACCCAGGAGCAACTCGCTGAGAAGATGAATGTAACCAGTACTTACATCGTGAAAATTGAAAACAGCAAGAGAACCGGCTCAATTGAGTTTTCTGTTGAACTGGCGAACTGCTTTGGTGTCTCTCTGGATTATCTTGCAGAATCTAAGAATAAGAAGCAGATGCTCAAAACGGTGATATCTTTCCTCTCTGAATTGGAGGCAGAGCTCTGAGCCTGACAGAGAGGGTAAGAAACCTGCCACCCTGTTTCTGTTGCACATCAAATCACAGAGTTACAATTAAGGCAGAACCAAGAGAATTGGTTTTCCTGCACCTTGAAAAACACTGTATCATGCAGTTATATCCGGCGACGAATAACGTCGGCTGACGATCCTCTGACAAAGTGGAAAAGCGATGCGGCGGGTGCGCCAAGACCACCTGTGCGGATGATTTCGCATAAAAGACGGCCAAATAAGGTGCCCAGCGGTTCCCACCCAGCCATAAGCAGCCTTGGCAAGCTGTTTCGCAATGATCCCGTCAGCCTGTACTCCCTGTCCAGCCACAGCCACAAGCAATGGGGGCAGCTTGGAGAGATCCTCGGAGGGGTGAGATTCCCGGAGAGCGGCGCCAGCCGCTGGTTCGTTCAGCCGCCCATGATCCGGGAAGTAGTGTCGAATAGGATCAGTAAGAAGTAAATAAAAGCGGCGGGAGCTGCTCTACAGAAAGCAATGCGATGCTTAAGCAAGAACAGGGAGCTCCCGCCGTATTCTCAAGATCATATCGCTAATAGTGGAACAGGTTTCTGTTTTGCGGCGGAAATATGGAAATCGTCTCCCCTCCCCTGCTATCTTTCTAAACAGACGATTCCCATATTTCTGCTGCAAGGCACACCACGAAAGGAGAATTCGACATGGATCAAAATATTAATTTCTATGGCATCATTCTTATGCTCCGTAAACTCCGTGACAACGGATTCTTTACAGAAAAGGAGCTGAAAAAAGTAGCGGCTCGAATCGCAGCAGAGAGCGGTACAGAACTGATTATTTCTCTCTGAATCCTTCATTTTTAGGTGGCTATTTCAATGATGTTGTGGTAGTGTTTGTGTTGCCAAAAAGGAGGTGGATCGATATGGCAAAACTATGGTCGACAGATGGTGCATCAGCCCTGGAAGAAAAGTCATACCGGGTCATCAAAATCGAATCCCAGGAACAAGCGAAAAAGGCTCGGCTGCGGGTAGCCGCATATACACGTGTCAGTTCTGACTCTGAAGATCAACTCAATTCCTTCGCGGCACAAAACCGCTACTACACCGAACTGATCTCAAAGAAGCCTGAGTGGACTATGGTAGATATATATGCCGACGAGGGCATCACCGGTACATCCACGGAAAAACGGGATGACTTCCAACGCATGATGGCAGATTGCCGCCGGGGTCTAGTCGACCAGATCCTCGTTAAATCCATCTCCCGCTTCGCCAGGAACACCAAGGAGTGTCTTGAAAATATTCGCGAACTGAAAGAGCTCGGCGTAAATGTACGATTCGAGCGTGAGAGCATTAATACAGCTAATGTAAGCAGTGAGCTCATCACTGCTATCTACGCCGCTTTCGCTCAGAAAGAGAGCGAATCCATCTCCGGCAATATGCGTTGGAGTTATCAGCGCAGAATGGAGAGTGGGACATTCCTCCCGTCCTCCATGGCTTACGGCTACAAAATCGTGAACAAGAAAATTGAGATTGACCCAGATGCGGCACTGACTGTGTGCAGGATATTTCAGTGGTATCTGGACGGTATCAATAAAACTCGGATCGCAGCAATGTTAGACGATGAAGGCGTCCCTACTAATCAGAACAAAACATGGAGAGAAAGTGCAGTTCACTATATACTGACCAATGAACGATACATCGGTGACTCTCTATGGCAGAAAAGTTATACCACCAACACCTTTCCCACGACTCGCTGCAAAAACAACGGAGAACGCGAAAAATACTATGCCGAGGGAACACATCCTCCCATTATTGCCAAGGAAACCTTCGAGCAGGTACAAAAGCTCATTCTGCTCAGGAAGGACATCTTTGGCAAAAAAAAGAAGGAGCATCCCTACCCTCTTTCCCAAAAACTGATATGCGAAAACTGCGGAACAGCTTTTCGCAGAAAACAACAGAGAAAACACGCATATTGGTGCTGTATGAAACATGACACCTCTCTCGCTGACTGCGCCATGCTTCCAATCGCAGAGGAAAGTATCTATGACGCCTTCTGCCGTCTGTACTATAAACTCAAGCACCAAAGCAATTCCATTTTCGAGCAAATGCTTGTCTCTCTCCAAGCTATCCGTAACCAAAGAATGCTCTGGAGTCCTGACATCGTTTCCCTGAACAAAAAAATATCAGAACTATCCAGTCAGAATCAGACGCTGGCCTTTCTCAAGCAACAAGGCCTCGTTGATCCTGACATTTTTATATCCCAAACCAACGAGCTGACCAAGCAGCTTCGACAGGCCAAGCTGGAAAAGGAAAAACTAATGGATGTCGAAAGCGACATGACTGCCCAGCAGACTCAGGAGATCCTCGACCTGCTGGAGAATGGGCCGGACTTCCTCGACACCTTCGATGCGGAACTGTTTGGTGAACTCGTCGATAAGATCATCGTGGAAAACAGTGACTCCATCCGCTTCCGTCTAAAAAATGGATTGGAGCTGAGAGAACGGATCGAGAGGACGGTGCGGTAATGGGAAATCGGAAACAGCCCTTCGGTTACAAGATCACTATGGGCGAGGTTGTAATTCACAAAGAGGAAGCAAATGTAGTACAGCAGATATTCAAGCAATATCTCATGGGCGAGTCCTTGCAAATAATTGCAGATGCCTTACGAGAACAAGGTGTAATCTATGATGATGGGCGGTCATGGAACAAAAACACCATCGCCCGAATCCTTGAAGATGAACGCTATGCCGGAAAAAAGGGATACCCGAAGTTGATCGATCAGGAACAGCTCCAGGCAGTTGCGGAAAAGCGATTCCAAAAAGCGGCTTCTCCACAGAGAACAGAACTACAAAAAGTATTGCGTAGACTCTGTAGGAAAAATACAAATGCTTCCGTAGAACAGCAGGTCGAATCCCTGCTCAACGGTCTGCTCCGGACCCCTGAACTGATCAAGCAGCCCATGCGAAGCCAGCACCAAAACACATCCCCTGCGCAGATGGAACTGGATGAGATATTGGATCAGCAGCCCATTGATGAAGAACGCGCACAGTCAGTCATTCTGAAAATCGCTGCCGAACAATATGAAGCGTTAGGCGATGATGAATATGAAACCATACGCCTTCGCCGCCTGTTTACCTCTGCTGAAAAACTATCCGCAGAACTGCTGAGATGTGCAGTAGCGGAAATTGATGTGGTCCAATACCAAGTCAGGCTACATCTCAAAAACGGACAAGTCATTGAAAGGAGTGATTTGCAATGAGAGATACTGCCCCCAAGGTTATAAAGATCCCGGCAAAACCTGATGTCATAAAAACTGCCGCGACTCGCAGGCAGCTTCGTGTGGCGGCATACTGCCGTGTATCCACCAAAGAGGAAGACCAGGCCAACAGCTATGATGTACAGAAAGAATACTATACCGATAAGATCATGGGCAATCCAGATTGGACAATGGGGGGCATCTTCGCTGACAAGGGTATCACCGGTACCTCCGCAAAAAAACGTGAGGACTTCATGCGAATGATCAAGTATTGCCGTCAGCACAAAATAGATATGATCCTGACCAAATCAGTCTCCCGGTTCGCCCGAAATACGGTGGACTGTCTGTACTACACCCGTACCCTCAAAGCATTGGGCATCGCCGTGGTATTCGAAAAGGAGAATATCAACTCTATGGAGGAGGACAGTGAGCTGCGCATTACCCTCTCCGGCGCCTTCGCGCAGTCCGAGAGCGAATCCATATCTGCCAATGTGACCTGGGGCAAACGCCGCGCCATGGAAGCAGGCAAAGCCAGCATCCAGTACAAAAAGCTGTACGGCTACCGTAAAGGTGAGGATGGCAAACCTGAGATCATCCCTGAACAAGCTGAGATCGTCCGAAGGATCTATGACCACTATCTGGGCGGTGCCAGTTTGCGGATGCTGAAGGAGGAACTGGAGGCAGAGCAGATCCCGTGCTTTGAGGACTCGCCGGAATGGTCCATCACCCGCATCCGCAGTATCCTGCAAAACGAAAAATACTGCGGTGATGTCCTGATGCAAAAGACCTTTCGCCAGGACTTCATCAGCCGCAAGACCATTAAGAACACAGGCCAGCTTCCCATGTACCTCATCGAAAACCACCACGACGCCATAGTTGACCGTGATAAGTTCAATAAGGTACAGACCGAAATGGCACGACGAAGCGCGGCCAGAAGCCCTTCGAAAAAATCCTCCACCGGCCTTACTTCCTATGCCAGCAAATATGCCCTCTCCGAACGGCTGGTCTGCGGTGAGTGCGGAACACTCTACCGCCGCTGCACATGGACGCAGAAAGGTGTAAAACGCATCGTGTGGCGGTGTGTAAGCCGTCTGGATTACGGAAAGAAATACTGCCACAATTCGCCCACACTGGATGAAGCACCGCTCCAGCAGGCCATTCTCACTGCCATCTCCACCATGATGGCATCGAAGGAAACTCTGATCCAACAGATCACAGGTTCTCTGAAAGCCGAGGTCATCCCGTTCCCCGGAGAAGGCTTGAGCCTTGGCGATATCGACCGCAGACTGGCTGAGCTGGAAACACAGTTCCAAAAACTTCTGAAGCAGGCCACCTACGATCCTGCTGCCTACAGCGAACAGTTCAAGGAGATCCTGGACGAGCAGACCTTCCTGAAAGAAAAACGCACTGCGATCCTGGCGGAGAATAAGCACAACGCCGAAATCAATCAGAGGATCATGGATGCCGCTGAGTTGCTGGATAGGGATGCCATAAACATCACCGAATGGGACGAAAGCGTTATCCGACAGATGGTCGAAACGGTCAAGGTGCTGTCCAAAAACGAGATCATCGTGACGTTAAAAGGCGGTGCGGAAATCAATCAAAGATTGGAGTGAGCAATATGGTCTTTGCAACCGGCGATACCCACGGCAACTTCCTTCGTTTCCGACCTGAGAACTTTCCCGAACAGGAAAATATGACCAAGAATGACTATGTCATCATCTGTGGTGACTTTGGCGGAGTATGGGATGGCAGCAAAAAAGAGCGTCAAACACTGGACTGGCTGGAGAGTCTGCCGTTTACGGTACTATTTGTATCTGGCAACCACGAGAACTTTGACCTGCTGAAAAAACTGCCAGTAGAGGAATGGCATGGAGGCAAGGTACAGTTCATCCGGCCCCATGTGATCCATCTACTTCGAGGACAAGTGTTCGAAATCGAGGGATACACCTTCTTCACTATGGGCGGCGCCTCCTCACATGATATCTCAGATGGGATATTAGATCCATACGCAGATGACTTCGAGGAACAATATTGGTTTATGAGGAGGCTGCGTTGCAGCTTTCGTGTTGACCATCATTCATGGTGGAAAGAGGAGCTTCCTTCAGATGAAGAATATACTGAAGCACTGAAAACGCTGAAACAAATCGGCTGGGCAGCGGACTATATCATTACCCACTGCGCTCCCAACAGCGTAGTGAAAAAACTGAATCCTGACTACGACTTAGATCAACTCACGGCCTTTCTAGAAAAAATCAGACGGAAAGCAAAGTTTCACTACTGGCTGTTTGGCCACTATCACGACAACAAGATCATCAACGAACGGTATGTCCTCCTATGGGAACAAATCGTACAAATCAAATAATGCGTCAAAGCAGAGAAAAGCATGGCAGTTTGCCGTGTTTTTCTCTGCTTTGACCAGTAACAAGGTGTTCCGCACCGGAAAGGAGAAGCCATGAATATTCGCAAAGAAATCGACTACAGCACCATGCACGCCGCATTAGATCTGGCAGTCAGCATGAAACTGCCGCAGATGGAACTGTACTGCGAGATCGGCAAGGCTATTTGCGCCCGTACCGAAAAAGGTGCGGCGGTGGCGGCTGCAAGTTACCTGAGTAAACAGTACCCCGACATGACTGGCTTCTCTCCACGCAATGTGCGCCGGATGCGGGACTTCTATCGTCTGTACAGTGATATGCCCGAACTGCTGGCCAAAGTCCTGCGGCTGAATTGGACTCAGAATGTAGTCATCATGGAAGCAGAACTGCCCGCTGAAGCAAGAGCGTGGTATATCGATGAGGCCCTCCGGTGCGATCCCACCAAAGCAGAACTGCTGGAACTCCTGTCTTCTGAGGCTCATCTGCAAATCTCTCTCGACCAAACTGAAAAATACTGGTATAATACAGACAATGATAAAGTTTTGGAGTTTAATCAGCATGAAAAAGATACTTTTTGTGTGTCACGGCAATATCTGCCGCAGCCCAATGGCCGAGTTTGTAATGAAAGACTTGGTGAAGAAGGCCGGCTTGGAATCCCAATTCCATATCGAATCTGCGGCAACCAGTCGGGAGGAGATCGGCAATCCTGTCTATCCTCCCGCACGGCGAAAGCTGGCGGAGCATGGGATCTCCTGCGAGGGCCATGCAGCCCGGCAGCTTACCAAGCAGGACTACGAGGACTACGATCTGCTCATCGGCATGGATCAGGCCAACCTGCGGAACATGTGCCGCATCTGCGGAGGCGATCTTGCCAACAAGATGTCTCTTCTGATGGATCACACCGACCACCCCGGCGATGTAGCCGACCCGTGGTACACAGGAGACTTCGAGGCCACCTGGCAGGATGTGCTGGCTGGGTGCCAGGGATTGCTGAAAGAACTTACAAAGGAGTGAATATAGGATGCTGCTGAATTCAAATGAGTACCTTCATACAGTTGAAACCATCAAACAGGAGATTCGGACAGCACAGTACAAAGCGACCGTTCGTGTTAATCAGGAACTGCTGATGCTCTATTACTCCATTGGTGAGATCATCAACGAACACAAGGTATGGGGAAACAAGTTTGTCGAGAATCTTGCAAGAGATATCAAAATTGATTTCCCTGACGCTACTGGCTACTCTGTTCGGAATCTTAAATATATGGCAAAATTTGCGGAGGCATATCCGTCAAAAGAATTTGTGCAACAGCCTGTTGCACAAATTCCCTGGGGGCATAATACAGTCTTGCTGGATAAGCTATCGAACAAAGCAGAGCGTTTGTGGTATGCTGAACAGATATCTAAAAACGGCTGGTCCCGCAATGTGCTTGTGCATCAAATCGAAAGTGGGTTGTATCAGCGACAAGTGCTGGCGGAGAAGGTTTCTAACTTTGAAAACCGACTTCCGTCCCCACAAAGTGAACTAGCTGTGCAAACCATGAAAGATCCCTATATCTTCGATTTTATTCCGTTCAAGCCCGATATGGTAGAGCGAGATATTGAGCAGGCGCTGGTCAAGGATGTAACGAAACTATTGCTGGAACTTGGGACAGGCTTTGCGTTCCTCGGTAATCAGTATCACCTCAATGTAGGCGGTGACGATTTTTACATTGATCTGCTGTTCTACAACCTGAACCTCCGCTGCTATGTGGTAATCGAACTGAAAACCGGCGAATTCAAACCAGAGTATGCCGGACAACTTAATTTCTATCTCTCCGCGGTGGATGATATTCTTAAGAAGGAGCAAGACAGCCCATCCATCGGACTCCTGCTCTGTAAGAGTAAGAATGATTTGGTGGCAGAGTATTCTCTGAAAGACATGAGCAAACCCATAGGTGTCAGTGCCTATCAAATCACCAGTAATTTGCCGGAGGAGTTGGAGAAACAACTTCCGTCTGTGGAGGATATTCAAAAGCGAATCCAAAATATCTAAAGTGTTGGGTTATGACAAACAATGATAATCCGAACTACATTATCCAAGTGGGTAATGTGTTCGGATTTATCATTTCTATTGAGAATCTACTATAACGAGAAGGGCGGGAATTATAAACTCCCGCCCTTCTATTATGTGATTGACTTATCCTATATCAATCAGAGTGATTGTATTGTCACTATAACTTGCAATGCCAAAGGCCGTATTTTTAATTACACCGCCAAATGCATTTTTAGCCGAGAATTGGGTTTGAATGAAAAGATCGCCAACTTCAACCCGCTGTGTATATCCCGAATCTGCCAATATCTGATTTATCTCGTCACGGTCATCTTCCGTTGCAATATCTCGATATGTTGTTTCAATATGTTCATAGGACTTTTCGTCATTGAGATTGCTGATAATCAATTTTTCTAACTCTACATGAGAACCATCCCATGCGCTAAACTGATTTCTTATCCAATTATTGCGCTCACTGTTATAGTCAATACTCATAGAGGATATATCAATCGTACCATCGGAATAAACTCCAGCCATCACAAGTGCTGTGGCATCATCGCCATCCTCAATGTCGCCAAAAGTAAAGATAGCACTTTCGTTGGTAGTGTTATTCTTTATTGCTTCTGAAGTTTCTGAAACATCGGTGTACAAGGGGTACAAACGAGATAAAATAGAAATGAGGGTCGATAGAGTGGAAGTATCAGATTTTCCACTCTATCTGAACACGGTCGCTGGTGGCCTTGATCGTAGAAATCAAGCCATCAGCGGCTTTTCTTTTGTCGTCAAAATCTATGCTGTCCCAGTTGTCGAGATAATAGG
>OLRU01003017.1_pt1 | contig 11023 bp, 10 predicted proteins | sample 1672961 | NCBI WGS metagenome assembly OLRU01 (sample SAMEA3136741, study PRJEB25190) | human gut metagenome | biome: human gut; feature: human-associated habitat; material: faeces | place: Austria | collected 2013 | reverse complement strand
AAAACTTGGAACAAAGAAAATGAAGACTGGGATAAGGTATTGCTGATTCCGGTTTCCATTACCTATGACAACAGTACAAGTAGTAGCGGTAACAAAACCATGACCGGTATCCAAAACGACCTTAAGCCGGGATATGCCAAACTAAAAGGCGGCCCGAAAGAGAATGCAAAAGGTGAAGTGGAATCTCCGCTGAAAATAGAAGTTACATACACCAGTTTCAACAAGTAACTGACAGATATTCCATAAAAAAGCCTTCCACTCATTGTTGAGCGAAAGGCTTTTTTGATTGATGGGACAAGCTGCCGATATTATTCAGCAGCCTTTTTAGTTGTTTTCTTTGCGGCAGGCTTTTTGGCAGGAGCCTTGGTCTTTGCCGGTTTTTCTGCGGCAGATTTAGCTGTAGCCTTGCTCTCTTTCTTTTCTGCAGCCTTTATCTTCTCTAACTTGGCCTGTGCTTTCTCCAATTCCTTATGCAGTTCCTCTATCTCGGCACCTTGGTTCTGGATAGTGGTCAGCAATGCATTCAGTTCTTCATTATCTATATCCACCGGATAGAGAGAATCGACACGTTTGATAAAGTCACCAAGAATATTCATATAATTGGTAAAAGCATCAAAAGGAGATTCATAAATGCCACGGTTCAAACCGACACCGCTTTGCTTGGTAGTCATGAAACGGAAGTTGTTACTTGCCTGCAGATAATCCCAGTCTTGCTTGATACGGCGGTCATCACAGAGATGGACACGTTCGGCAACACTATACAGCTTGTTGAATGCTTCACGCTGCATCACATTACCCAGCCAACAGCTGGTATCTCTTTCTTCGTCCACCCAAGACATCGGGTATGGAACATCCAACTGGGAAACAGATTTCAGTTTGGTAACGATTTCCGTCGGTGTGGAGAAAGTAATCCCCTTTTCCTTGGCACAGTATGGAAGAGCCTTCAGGAATTCCAGAATATTGGAAGACAACGGCTGTGCCATACCCAGAGCAGAGAGTTCCATAAAGACATTGATGACCTGCTCTTCCTGCGGCAGAGCGTCAATCCAGTTGATGTACTTGTCGGCAAACAAAGGATACTCGTTCCACTCGGAGTTGGAGAAGCGCAGGCTGATGTCGTCAGACAGCTTAAAATCACGCAACAGTAACTTCAAGTTAGGATTCATAGAGCAATGGTATACATAGTGCGGACTCTTCCAACCCAGAACATGCTTGGCTCCTTCCGTCAGCATACCCTTGAATCCCAAAGCTGCCACCATCGCACCAATCTCATCATTATAAATCAGGCTGGAATTACGGAACACCTTCGGCGCCTTACCGAACATTTGCTTCATCTTAGCGCTCTGACGCATCACCTCTTCCTTGAAGCAATCCTCGTTGGCCAGAGAAGAAAGGCCATGGGAATAAGGCTCGGCAAGGAACTCACAGCAACCGGTATCATTCAGCTGGTGCAACAAGTCGATGACAGCCGGCGCATATATTTCCAACTGCTCCAGCGCAACCCCCGAGATGGAGAAAGCCACTTTAAACGCACCTCCGGAATTCTTCACCATTTCAATCAAGGTGTTCAATGCCGGGATATAAGAGCGTTCGGCTACATCATTGATACTGGTTTCATTGGCATAATCATCGTAGTAATAATGATCGGTACCTATATCAAAGAAACGGTAACGTTTCAGATGAATGATTTGATGTATTTCAAAATAAAGACAGATAGTTCTCATTTCTATTATTGTTTTTGTTATTTACCATAGTTTCTTAACACATCCTCGTAGAGGGCGCGGATTCTCAAGCCTACTTTTTCCCACGTGATTCCATCCACTTCTTTCCTGCCTTCCTCCTGCAGATATTGGAAGAGAGCGGGATTAGTGCAGAGGGAATAAATGGCATCGGCCATTGCATGAATGTCCCAATAATCGGTCTTAATGACCTTATCAAGAATTTCACCGCATCCCGACTGCTTGGAAATGATGGAAGGAGTCCCACACTGCATGGCTTCCAGCGGAGCGATACCGAAAGGCTCGGAAACGGAAGGCATAACGAATACATCACTGTTCTTGTAAACCTCATATACCTGCTTTCCCTTCATGAAGCCCGGGAAGTGGAACCGGTCGGCGATGCCCCGCTCGGCTGCCAGATTAATCATGGCATCCATCATATCTCCCGAACCGGCCATAACAAAGCGGATGTTGCGGGCACGCTGCAATACCAGCGAAGCTGCTTCCACAAAGTATTCCGGTCCCTTCTGCATGGTGATACGGCCCAGGAATGTCACAATCTTCTCTTTGGAATGGTCGGGACGTGGAATGTCCTGGTATTCCTGCGAGAGAGGATAGACGGCATTGTGCATGGCAAACACCTTCTTGGGGTTCTGATGGTACTGCTCAATAACCGTGCGGCGGGTCAGTTCGGACACGCACATGATGCAGTCGGCATAATCCATACCGTTCTTCTCCATAGAATAGACGGTAGGATTGACTTTTCCACGTGAACGGTCAAAGTCAGTAGCATGGACATGGATGCAGAGCGGCTTTCCGCTCACCATCTTGGCATGCACTCCGGCGGGATACGTCAGCCAGTCGTGGGCATGAATAATATCAAATTCCTGCTGGCGAGCCACTACTCCGGCAATCACCGAGAAGTTGTTTATCTCTTCGTGCAGGTTGCCGGGATAACCGCCGGCAAAGTCCATGCAGCCTATGTCATTGACGTGCATATAAGAGAAATCCGAATAGATATGGTCACGAAAAGAATAATAATCTTCCGGCGTCATGTTGCGCGTCAGCCTCGACTTCAAATAATTGTAATCGACATCACGCCACACGATAGGCACCTGGTTCATGCCCACTATCTTCAAGAAGTCCTCTTCTTCGCCCGTCGGCTTGGGCATGCAGAAAGTAGTTTCCACATCACCCTGCAAACTTAATCCCTTAGTTATTCCATAAGAAGCAACCGCAAGACCACCATATATTTTGGGAGGAAATTCCCATCCAAACATTAAAACTTTCATCTTCGTTCCTCCTATTATAAATTATACTTAGACAATAACTTCAAGATACGCAGGATTTCCGCCGTATTCATGGCAAATGACACCGCCCCTCTTCCAACAAACGGAGGATTACCATCGAAGAGTTCGGGCAATGCGCCAATACAGTGGGAAGTCATTTCATCTTCCATACCGATGAGGTATCTCTCTACAAACGACACGCCACTCACCTTATAGATACGCAGATATGCTTCCATGTAGAAACCCATCAGCCACGGCCATGCCGTACCCTGATGATAGGCATAATCTCTTTGAATCTGAGGACCTACATAATTCGGATTGTATCCGCCACTCTTGGGGCTCAGTGTACGCAAGCCCTTCGGAGTCAACAGTTCTTTCGTCACAATATCAAGCACCTGTTTCTTCTGGGCCCTATCCAACGGAGAATAGTCAAAGGCAACGGTAAATATCATGTTGGGACGTACGCTCCAGTCCATCATATAACCATCCACATAGTCGAACAGATAGCCATACTCATTGCGGAAGACGTCTACGAAAGACTTTCCGGTGATTTCTGCCTGAGCGTCCAGTGTATCGGCAAGAATTTCATTGCCCCCCTCCCGAACCATATCGGCTACAAAACGCAGGGCATTGTACCACAGTGCATTCACTTCTACAATGTAGCCCGTACGTGGAATAACCGGGCGGCCATTGGCGGTAGAGTTCATCCAGGTAACCGCTTTCTCGGTGCCATTGGTATACAACAGTCCGTTTTCGTGCAGGAAGAGATTGTCATGCCTGCGTTCATGGATATAGTCAACAATCTCCTCGAGAAGATTACCGTACATCTGCCGGCAATTTTCACGCGAAGTCTCCTTGGCATACTGCTGTAAAGCCCAGACAGCCCACAGCAGCACATCCGGATGCTCCATCTCGTATATCTTATAGGAGGAAGGTTCTCCATTGATAAACTCACGGATAGCCTTTTCGGCTGTTTTCATCACGTCTTCAAATTCATCTTGCTCGCCTAAGGCCAAAGTAAGACCCGGCAGGGAGATGAACAAGTCACGGGCGCGACACTTGAACCAAGGATAGCCTGCAAGCACATAATGCTCCTCCCCCTGCTTGTTGTGAAACTGGTGCGCCGAGTTTTTCAGACAGTGGTAAAAACTGTCACGCGGAGTGCGGTCGGCCACCTCGGACTCAAAAGTCTGCTTCAGCTTGCGGGGAGAAATCTCGGAGATACCGGCGGAGAAGACAACGCTTTCCCCTTTCTTTATATCCACTTCAAAATATCCCGGCACATAAAGGTCTTCGTTGAAGTCATATCCGCGTTCCTGTTCTTTGGGATACTCGATACCACGATACCAGTCAGGCTGGAAGTGGAACTCATTCTTTTTGTTGAGCTGCATGAACAACTCCGGATAACCGGGATACATGCAGGTTTTAATGCCATTCTCTACCAACTGGTAGTCGCGGCTTGCCTGCGCATTTTCGTGCGTGTACTCGCGCACACTGCGGAATGCCAGGAAAGGGCGGAAACGAAGTGTGGTTGCCGAATGGGCATCGACCAAGGTATAACGAATCAGAATCCGATTTTCATGGTGTACGAAAATCTTTTCCTTACGAAGGATGACGCCTCCTACACGATAGGTAGTTGTGGGGATATTTTCACAGTCAAACTCTCGGATATACTTGTGCCCGTTAGGACTGAAGTGGTTTCCTTGATACTTATGCAACCCCAGGTTGAACTCCGCACCGTGCTGAATTACAGTTTCATCCAAAGAAGACAGCAGCACATGGTTTTCATCATCGAGGTTGGGGACCGGTATCACCAACAGACCGTGATATTTGCGTGTGTTACAATCTACAATTGTTGTACAATGATAGGCTCCCGACCTATTCGTCCGCAATATCTCCCTTGGCAAAGATTCTTGCAGATTAATCATCAGGGTCTTGTCAAATCGTAAATAACTCATAGTTGTGCATTATTTAAAGGTTAATTATTTCGGTATATGCGCTACAAGCCATGTAGCGATGCCCAAAAATACGAATTAAAGCTTATAGGCAAAATAAAAAGTCAGTTTTTTTTCGGTTTTCGTCAAATATTCCGTAGTATTGTACAAAAATAGCAATCACTGTACGAAATATGAAGCATGATATACGCAGAATGGCATTGGCGGCGGTTATACCCCTATTCCTGCTATTCATTTTATACATTTTAAAGTTTTTGGAGACAGGCATGGATTGGAACTTCACACGACTGGGAGTATATCCGATGGAACAGCGGGGCGTGTTCGGAATTTTCGCACATCCACTGGTACACAGCAGTTTCAAGCATCTGTTCGCCAATACGATTCCACTCTTTTTCCTGATGTGGTGTCTGTTCTATTTCTACCGGCATATAGCCCCCTACATCTTCTTTGCCATTTGGATAGGATGCGGTGCGCTTACCTTTCTTATAGGGAAACCGGGATGGCATATCGGAGCCAGCGGCATCATATACGGACTGGCTTTTTTTCTGTTCTTCAGCGGCATTCTGCGCAAACATGTACCGCTTATCGCCATTTCACTGTTGATAACGTTCCTATATGGCGGCCTGGTATGGAATATGTTCCCACAATTTGCCAAAGCCACCACTTCCTGGGAAGGACACCTTAGCGGAGCCATAGCAGGCACGCTATGCGCCATAGGCTTTATGGAATACGGTCCCCAACGGCCCGATCCGTTTGCCGGAGAGGAAGACGAAGAGGAAGACGAAGATGAGGAAAACAATGAGGATGAGGACGATAAGAAGGAAGAGGAGAAGGATGAGGATTCGTCTACAAGGATTGAATAGCACGTTTAAGAAACAATAAAAAAAACAAAAAGAGGGGCAAAGAGTTTACAGTACACCTTGATAATATCTACTTTTGTTTCAAAACAAGAAGAAAAAGCATTATGAATACAATGTTTGATACATTACTGCAACTGCCACTCTTTCAAGGACTCGCACAAGAAGACTTTACCAATATCCTGGGGAAAGTCAAGCTGAGCTTTACAAAGCATAAAGCCGGCGAAGTTATCGTGAAAGCCGGTGACACATGCAGTCAACTGATATTCGTATTGAAAGGTGAAATCTCCTCATGTACTTCATCTGCGAATACATCATACAGCTCCACGGAATATTTTCAGGCACCTTATGTCATCGAGCCACAATCTCTGTTCGGGATGAGCACCTCCTACGTCTCGGCCTATACCGCCCAAACCGAGACCCACACAGTGAGCATCAGCAAGGCTTTCGTCATGAGCGAATTGTTCAAATATGACATATTCCGCCTGAATTACATGAATATCATCAGCAACCGCGCCCAAAGCCTAAACAGCCGTCTTTGGGCAGAAAGCACCGACAACCTTGAGAAACGTATCGGCAACTTTATCCTGACACATATCGAACGTCCGTCAGGCAGGAAAATACTGAAAATAAAAATGGAAGAATTGGCTCAGGTGGTCAATGATACCCGTATGGGAGTATCAAGAGCGTTGAACAGCATGCAGGAGAAAGGCCTGCTCGAACTGCACAGAGGCGAGATGATGATTCCCGACGCAGAAAAGCTCTTATAGGCCACCTGAACCGGGATTTCCTACAACACCTTGTCTATCGCTTTCTTTATCAAGGCTTCCATCACTTTATACCCTTCTAGAGTGGGGTGTACCCCATCCCGGGTATACGAGGAGTTCAGAGCCTTATTGTCGCCTTCCACCATCTCACTGTAATAGTCGACATAAGGAATCTTGTTTTCCTGGGCATACTTCCGGATTCTGGCATTCAGCTGTATTATCTTTTGCGGAGCATCCTTCACCGAAGAATTCCAGCCAAAGGCAGCGGCAGGCAACACAGACGTCAAAATCACCTTTATCTTATTGGCCCGTGCCAGCTCTACCATAGACACTATATTTCCAAAAGTGTATTCTTCATTATAAGCGCCTGCATTTTCCGCAATGTCATTGGTACCTGCATTTATCACGACCAGCGCCGGAGCAAGCTTGATGACATCTTCGCGAAAACGGAGCAGGAAATGGGAAGAAGTCTGCCCGCCTATACCACGGCCCACATAACCGTTGTCTTCAAAGAAAGCGGCATCGTTTGCCACCCATCCTTCCGTGATGGAGTTGCCCATAAAAACCACCCGGTCCTTCTGTTTTCCCTTCCGTACCAGTTCCTTGTTTGCCTCTGCATAGCGTTTCAAATTTCCCCAGTCCTGCTTCTGTGCATCAGAGGCTACCCAGGGGATGCACAAAAAGACAGCAATCATACATAAAAGTTTCATTGTTCTATTCTTTGTTGTTTTGTTATAAAAAAAACAGCCCCACCGTTTTTAAGGTGAGGCTATCATTATCATTGGTCAATCTCACTCCCACTCGATAGTCGCATTGGGTTTCGGAGACATATCATAACAAACGCGATTGACGGTTTTCACTTCCTTGAGAATACGGTCGGTAATCTTCATTAGGATGGGCCAGTCCACCGGCTCAATGGTAGCGGTCATGGCATCCACTGTGTTGACGGCACGGATAATGACGGGCCAGTCGAACGAACGTGCATTGTCGCGTACACCCACAGATTTGAAATCGGGCACCACAGTGAAATACTGCCATACCTTCTTATCCAGGCCTGCCAGTTGGAATTCCTCACGCAGAATGGCATCCGACTCGCGTACAGCCTCCAAGCGGTCACGGGTAATGGCTCCCAGACAACGTACTCCCAATCCGGGACCGGGGAACGGCTGACGGTAAACCATCTCGTACGGCAATCCAAGCTCTACACCGCATGCACGTACTTCGTCCTTGAACAGCTGGCGCAACGGCTCCACCAATTCAAACTGCAAATCCTCGGGCAGACCGCCTACGTTGTGATGAGACTTCACCATCTTGGCTGTTTTTGTGCCACTCTCTACAATATCGGGATAGATGGTACCTTGTCCCAGGAAGTCGATACCGTCCAGCTTGCGGGCTTCTTCCTCAAAGACACAGATAAACTCTCCGCCGATAATCTTGCGCTTTTCTTCCGGGTCAGCCACGTTTTCCAGCTTGGAGAGGAAACGGTCTGTAGCATCCACGTATATCAAGTTAGCTTTCAGCTCCTTGCCAAAGATTTCCACCACGGCTTCCGATTCGCCCTTACGCATCAGTCCGTGGTTCACGTGTACGCAAACCAGCTTGTCTCCGATGGCTTTCAGCAGCAAAGCGGCCACCACGGAGCTATCCACACCACCGGACAGTGCCAGCAGCACCTTACGGTCGCCCACCTGACGACGTATCAACTCCACCTGGTCGTTGACGAAATTCGTCATGTTCCAGTTCGCCTCAGCCTTGCAAGTATCGAATACGAAAGATTTCACAGCCTCCTTGATGGCTTCCACATCATCCGTAAACTGCGGCAGCTTCACTTCGCACAGCGCCTTGTCGTGTCCGGCAGCCATTACGGGGAATCCCGCTTCGTAAATCTCGGGCAACACGTCGATGGACACCCCGTCAACCACATTGTTGGGGCCGCCGTTGATGATGATGCCTTTCACATTCGGCAAGGCCTTCAGTTCGGCGGCAGTAATGTCGTGCGGGTAGATTTCGCTATATACTCCCAACGCACGAATCGCCCGGGCAAGCACTGTGTTCTCATGGCTTCCCAAATCCAGAATCACAATCATATCCTGCTTCATTCTTCTATATTGTTTTTAAGTTAATAATTTCAGTAGGTCTTATTCCCATTCTATTGTGCTGGGTGGTTTTGAAGAGATGTCATAGGTCACGCGGTTCACACCTTTCACCTTATTTATAATGTCGTTGGACACCTTACCCAGGAATTCGTAGGGCAGATGCGCCCAGTCGGCTGTCATGGCATCGGTGGAAGTGACGGCACGCAAGGCCACTGCACGTTCATAGGTGCGTTCGTCGCCCATCACGCCCACACTCTGTACGGGCAGAAGAATGACGCCCGCCTGCCAGACCTGATGGTAGAGCGATGTCTCGTTGCCGTCGGCATCCTGCACTTTCCAGTCACGCAAGCCCTGAATGAAAATATCGTCGGCTTCCTGCAAAGTATGCACCTTCTCCGGTGTTATATCCCCCAGGATGCGGACAGCCAGTCCCGGACCGGGGAAAGGATGACGGGTAATCAAATGTTCGGGCATTCCCAATTCGCGTCCCACGCGGCGTACTTCGTCCTTGAACAGCCACTGCAACGGTTCGCACAGACGGAGGTTCATCTCCTCGGGCAGACCGCCCACGTTGTGATGGCTCTTGATGGTCTTGCCCGTAATGTTTAGGCTCTCGATGCGGTCGGGATAAATGGTGCCTTGTGCCAACCAACGGGCATCGGTTATCTTGTGCGCTTCGGCATCGAAGACCTCGATAAAATCGCGGCCGATGATTTTACGCTTTTGCTCAGGCTCGGTCACTCCCTCCAAATCCTTGAAGAACTTCTCGCTGGCATCCACGCCAATCACGTTCAGTCCCAGGCATTCGTAGTCGTGCATCACATTCTTGAACTCATTCTTGCGAAGCAGTCCGTGGTCCACAAAGATACAGGTCAAGTTCTTGCCAATGGCACGATGCAGCAACACGGCGGCTACCGAAGAATCCACACCGCCACTCAGTCCCAGGATAACTCGGTCGTTGCCAAGCTGCTCCTTCAGTTCGGCCACAGTAGTATCTACAAACGATGCGGCGCTCCAGCTCTGGCTGCAACCGCATACGTCCACCACGAAGTTGCGCAGCATCTGCGTACCGTCCTCGCTATGAAATACTTCCGGATGGAACTGCACTCCCCACATCTCCTCGCCGGACACCTGGTAAGCGGCAATCGCTACCTTGTCCGTAGAAGCTATAATCTTGAAGTTGTCGGGAATGGCTGTAATCGTGTCTCCATGGCTCATCCATACTTGGGTATTCTTCCTTACCCCTTTGAAAAGGACATTCTCCGAATCGAAAGAACCGAGATGGGCACGTCCGTACTCGCGGGTTCCTGCCGGCTCCACCCGTCCACCGTTGCTGTAGGAGATAAACTGCGCACCGTAGCAGATACCCAGAATGGGGTATTTCCCACGAATCCCGCTCAAATCTACCTTGAATGCACTCTTATCATAAACAGAAAAGGGGCTACCCGAAAGGATAACTCCTTTTACACTCTCATCTCCGTATGGAAATTTGTTGTAAGGTACAATCTCGCAATAGACATTCAATTCGCGCAGCCGGCGGCCGATGAGCTGCGTGGTTTGCGAACCGAAATCAAGAATAATAATCTTCTCTTGCATATAAATCCGTATAGACTTTAATAAATGATTTGCAAAAGTAGAAAAAGTAAAGGAATTATCAGGGATAATGTGACAGAAAAACGTTTTTTTACTAAAAACAGCTTTAATTTCAGGCTAGAACTATCCACAAGGATACTAAAAGCTATTCTTACTACAACCGTGCTGTTTTCTTACCACAGCTATGCAACTTGCTTACCACAGCAATGTTATTTTCTTACCACGGCTGTGGTAAGATTACTGCTTAGTATAAAAAGGGACAGTTTCCGGCGGTACCGGGGAGAGTTAAATGCATTAGGGAATGTATCAAAAGCCATGAACGCTTTCATCATGTTATAATATTAGGCGCGGATTACGCGGAATAACGCGGATTCAGTAAAATAAATCCGTGAAATCCGCGTAATCCGCGCCTAAAAAAAGCGTCAAGAGGGTTTTGACATCCCTATGAAGTTCCGCTTCGATATTACTTTTCTTTCAGCAAATCACGGATTTCGGTCAGCAGCACCTCTTCCTTGCTCGGGGCAGGGGGAGCCGGAGGAGCGGCAGGCGCCTCTTCTTTCTTCTTTTCAGTCAGCTTGGTCAACAACTTTATGAACATGAAGATAGAGAATGCTATAATCAGGAAGTCGAAGGTGACCTGCAAGAAATTACCGTAATTCAGGGTCACGGCAGCAATTTCTTTTCCGTCCACCATTTCGGCAGGTTTCAGCACCCACTTCAAGTCTGTAAAGTTGACACCGCCCACCAG
>OLRU01003013.1_pt1 | contig 11026 bp, 4 predicted proteins | sample 1672961 | NCBI WGS metagenome assembly OLRU01 (sample SAMEA3136741, study PRJEB25190) | human gut metagenome | biome: human gut; feature: human-associated habitat; material: faeces | place: Austria | collected 2013 | reverse complement strand
TCTTTCTTCCAAGGTCTTCCAGTTCTTTTTTTGCTTTTATCAGTTCCTGAAGCCCTGCCATGTCTGACGGGTCCCAGGTACGGTTTTTTTCTTTGAGGCTCTCTTCCTTGATCCGCAGCAGCGTATCAGAAAAGGCTCTCTGCTGTTCTCCTTCGTTTTCCAGATGAATGGTGGCATTAAAAAGTGATGCCACTTCTCTCTGTTCCTCGCTATCTGTAAATGCATTGAGAAGTTTTCCCGGATTGGTCTCTCCTTCTTTATGCTGGTCAAACAGCATCTGGGCCACCTCTTTATACAGCGGCACCACAAAATCTGACGGTGAAATATATTTCTCCACCTGTTCAAAGATCCCCGGATAATTCACAAGCCAGGTAAGCATCAGCTTCTGGGCCTTATCTGCGGCGGATTCTTTTTTCTTTGTTTCCGGAGTCCCGGATTTCGGCTGGATCCGCTTCTCTGCAGGCGTTCCTTTCAGAGCCAGTGTGTTGACCCTTTTCCGGATATCTTCCGTGCCCACTCCATAGCGGCCATATTCCTTCACAATTGCTTCTATATAAAGATTCCTTTCCAGTTCGTCGGAAAGTTCCAGCAGCATTTCGGCGCACCGCTCAAAAAACTGATTCTGTCCCTGAGGTGCATCCATCGCAAATTCCTGCTCTGCAATATGCACACGGAACATAAAACTGTCCATCGCCTGGTTCAGACGCTCTTCAAAAGCCTCCGCGCCCTCATTCTTGATAAACTCGTCCGGATCCTTCCATGGCTTCAGGCTTACCACCCTGGACGTAACCCCTGCCTCCCGAAGGATCGGGATCGCACGGAGAGCCGCACGGATGCCTGCGCCGTCACTGTCGTAAAGAAGCAGGACTTCCTTGGTGTAACGTTTCACAAGACTTGCATGTCCGGATGTCAGAGCGGTTCCAAGAGATGCCACTGCATTGGTAAAGCCTGCCTGATGCATGGCGATCACATCCATATATCCCTCACAGAGGATCAGGTAATTCTTCCTGGTGGTCCTGGCCACATTCAGTCCGTAGAGATTCCTGCTCTTGTCAAAAATCTTCGTCTCCGGTGAATTCAGATACTTGGGCTTGCCATCTCCCATGACACGGCCGCCAAAACCAATGACCCGGTTATTTACATCCATGATCGGGAAGATCACACGGTTCCAGAACTTGTCATACATTCCCCGCCGCTCATCCACATTAAACAGCCCGGATTCCCGGAGAAGTTCATCACTGTAGCCTTTTCCCTTGAGATATTTGTACAGGTCATCGCTGTACTTGTCCGAATATCCAAGGCCGAATTTCCGGATGGTTTCCTCCGAAAGACCTCTGCCTGTCAGATAGCCGTAGGCAGTTTTTCCGCCTTCTCGCCGGAGCTGATAGTAAAAATACTGAGCTGCCAGCTTGTTGATTTCAAGAAGCGCCGCTCTCTGTTCTGCTTTTTCTCTTGCTTCCCTGGAATATTCGATCTTCGGAAGCTCTACTCCTGCCCGGTCAGCCAGATGTGACAAAGCCTCACCAAAAGAATAATTCTCATATTCCATGATAAAATTGTATACGTTTCCTCCTGCCCCGCAGCCAAAGCAGTAATACATCTGCTTGGATGGCGTCACGGAAAAAGAAGGAGTTTTCTCATTATGGAAGGGACACAGTCCGAAATAGGAACTTCCCTTCCGTGTCAGTTTCACATACTGGGATATCACGTCTACAATGTCATTTTTCATTCGGACTTCTTCTATGATGTCATCTGAATAACGCATGTTTATCCCTCTTTTCCATTTAATAGACCTCCCAGGACTTCGGTATGTAGATCTCCCTGAATTTCTCCATGGAGTACTGATCTGTCATTCCTGAAATGTAATCACAGACTGCCTGTTCCTTGGGTACTCCCCGGTATTCCACCAGTTCTCTGTATTCCCTGGACATTGCCTCCGGGTGATCTGTATAATATTCGTATAGTTCACTCAGCATCTTGATGGCTTTGTCTTCTTCCTTCTTGGCAACCGGATTCTCATAGACATTCCGGAACATCAGGGCCCGAAGTTCCATCATCGCCTCAAAAACATCAGGCGACATGGAGATGCTGTCTTTATCCATACTGTTCTCTATAATATTATGTACGAAAGTATTCAGCCGTTCTCTCGTGGTATATCCGAGAAAAGTTCTCATTGTAACAGGAATGTCATCTTCTGTGATGATTCCCGCACGCTGAGCATCGTCCATATCGTGATGGATATAGGCGATCTTGTCAGAAAAACGCACAACCTGGCCTTCCAGAGTAGAAGGATTTCCACTGGTACGGTGATTCATGATCCCGTTACGGACTTCCCAGGTAAGATTCAGTCCGTTCCCGTTCTTCTCCAGTACTTCCACAACCCGGACGCTCTGTTTATAGTGGGCAAAACCTCCAGGATGTATCTGATCCAGCGCTCTTTCCCCGGCATGTCCAAAGGGCGTGTGCCCCAGATCATGGCCCAGCGCAATGGCCTCCACCAGATCTTCATTAAGCCGGAGTGCCTTGGCAATGGTACGGGCAATCTGTGATACCTCCAGTGTATGCGTCAACCTGGTACGGTAATGATCTCCCTGCGGTGCCAGAAACACCTGCGTCTTATCTTTCATGCGGCGAAAAGCCTTGCAGTGAAGGATCCTGTCCCTGTCCCGCTGATATGCGGTACGCACATCGCATTCCTCTTCCGGGTGCTCCCGGCCTCTGGTATCTGCGCTGTGAGAAGCATAAGGGCTCAAAAGCTCCCGTTCTCTCTGTTCCATGCTCTCTCTGATGTTCATAAGCATTTCCTCCACAGTCTGACAAACAGCGGCGATAAAATACCCTCTGTTAATTATATTCTACACAAAACCGCAAATTCCTCTTTTCTGAAAAAAAAATTCAAAAAATATTGGTTTTATCGTCTGTTCCAACCTGAAGGTGTCCAAAATTCTCATATTGTATATGAAACGAGAACAAATATGCAAACCGCTCCTCGATTTACTTTCATATAGCCAAAAACAGAGCTGCGATTCACAGCTCTGCCTTAAAGTCATGCGGAAGATGGGACTTGAACCCACACGAGCGCAATGCTCACAAGATCCTTAGTCTTGCTCGTCTGCCAGTTCCGACACTTCCGCATATCGCATTTCTTGGAAATTTCCAATGCGGAAGATGGGACTTGAACCCACACGAGCGCAATGCTCACAAGATCCTTAGTCTTGCTCGTCTGCCAGTTCCGACACTTCCGCATGACCGCATTTCCTTGGGATTTTTTATTTTCTCCCTCGCGACAAGTGATAGTATAACAAAGTGGTTCCTATATGTCAACACTTTTTTTTATTTTTTTCTCAACTTATGATTCTGTCTCTTTTTCTTCTTTTTTCAACAATAATTGACCATTTTTTCTTTTTTTGTAGTAAAATATTGCCAGGTTTATATGTAAAACCATATAAAAAGGAGGTACCTATGAAAAACAAAAAAGCACAACTACTATCCATTTTTCTTTCTGCATGTATACTGGGCACTTCTGCTCCGGTAAATGCAGCTGATTTTTATTCAGACGCTTTTTCTGCGGATGACAACGTGGAAGCAGAACCTTCTTCTGAGATCTCCGAAGATCTCTCTTCCGAAGAAAACTCTGATCCTGCCGATTCCACCGGCATCGATACACAGGAGGAATCCTCTGAGGATCTTTTGCAATCACCGAAAGATTCTAATAGCGGCAGCACATCAGACGCTTCCGATGCTTCTTCTTTGGAAGAGGAATTTAATGCCGGAAATGAAGAAGAGACTTTTTCCGATTCCGATGGAACAGACGATTTTTCATCCGGAGAAGAAGGTGGGGTACAAGCCGGTATTCTGGACGGTTCCGCAGAAGCCCAGATGGCAAAAAGCAGTTCCGTCATCGAAGCAGATATTCCGGTATCGAACTCATTAAATACAACCTGCACCATTTATAAAGGAAGCAACCTTGAAAACCAGAACTACAGTGTCTGGTCTTCTCCTGTCGAATCCTATCTTACAACAAGCCCAGACGGATCTCTCATGCGGGTTCAAAGTGGTGCCCTTGACGGTAAGCTTCTGATTGAATACTATGATTCCGGATACAACTTTAAGAAAACGATGACTCTCGATCTTCCACTGCCTGTATTCGGCGCTTTCTACGAAACCAACGACAACTATTATATCCTTACCGGCGCAAACAACACCGAAAAAGATAATACGAAAGAAGTTTACCGGGTGAGCAAATACTCCAAAGACTGGAAATCCCAAGGTTCCTGCAGCCTTTTCGGTGCAAATACCACCTATCCCTTTGACGCAGGTTCCGCACGTATGGCTTCTTACGGAAATTATCTTTTTATCCGCACCTGCCATGAAATGTACGGAGGGCATCAGGCTAACGTAACTTTTTCTGTAGATACCTCCACCATGTCTGTTGTGGATCAGCTTACAGGAATCCAGAATTCTGAGTTCGGATATGTCAGCCATTCCTTTAACCAGTTCATCCAGATCGATAACGGAACTCTTCTGGGCTGTGATCACGGTGATGCTTATCCCCGTGCTATTACGGTTCTTCAGTATCCCACGGATATCAGCAGCGGATCTTTTGTCCCGCAATATTCCTGGAGTTCCAGTTCCTATGCCTGCAAGGAATTTGACCTTATGACTTTCCCCGGATCATCCGGCAACAACTATACCGGCGCATCCCTTGGCGGTTTTGAATATTCCGACAGTTCCTATCTGGTCGCAGGCAATTATGATGCTGACAATCATTCCAGAAATGTATTTGTCTCCTCTGTTTCAAAATCCGGAGGAACACCTGTTGTGCGGTATTTTTCCGACTATGCAGGCACTTCTGACAGCGCCGCTACACCGCATCTTGTAAAAACCGGCAGCAACAGCTTCGTGCTTCTCTGGTCCAGTCAGGGTTATGTTTATTATACTGCCATTGACGGAACCGGCCAGCAGGCTGGCTCTACATACAAAATGGCCGGAAATCTTTCCGACTGTGCACCTTCTGTTATAAACGGAAAACTGATCTGGTACACATGGAAAGACAGCCATAATACTTTTTATGAGATCAATCTGTCGGATCTCTCTTCCAACCATGCAACGCGAGTGGAAAACGGACATAAATATGTTTACGGCACAACCATTGAGAACTATCAGGTTGACAAGACCTGCCGTGTCTGCGGTACTTCTTCCAAAGCTGTTGTTCCCTCACAGGTCACTGCAAGCATTGCTCCTTCCAATTCCAGTTTCTCCGCTATGAAAAAGAGCGAATTTCTGACTAAGGAACTTAGTTATAGGATCACCGCTTCCAGCTGGTTTCCTAATGATTTCGGCAGTGATTCTGACTTTCTGTATGACTGCATTATTTCCAGCTCAGATGAAAGTGTTATTTCTGTAAATCAGACTTCCAATCAAACTGCAGTCCTCACCCCCAAAAAGTCAGGCAAGATCACACTTACCGTTCAGTCCAAATATAATCCGGATGCTGTATTTACCTCTGAATTATATGTAGACCTGTTAAGCGAGGATGTATTCACCATTTCCCGCGGCTATATCGGATCTTATAACGGAACAGACAAAACACCGACTATAACCATATACCGTTCCGGCCTTACTCTCCAAAAAGACGTTGACTATACCATTACAACCAGCGGAGATACTGTTAACGCCGGTACTTTTACCATGACCTTCACAGGAATCGGAAAATACGCCGGCAGTGTAACAAAGGAATACACCATTGACAAAGCCCCTATCTACTCAAACGGCACCACCTGTACCCTTACTCCTTCTTCCTGTATCTACGACGGTAAGCCTCAGGAACCGAAAGTAACCATCTCTAAAAATGGTGTTGATTTGGTTGAAGGCAGGGATTTCACTGTAGAATATCAAAATAATACAACTCTGGGAAATGCACGTGCCGGTATCAGCGGCATCGGAAATTATTACGGATATTTTACAACATCCTTTTCTATCACCTATGGCCGGATCAGCAACTGCGATATTACCGTTTCCAATGAATCGCTGGTTTTTGACGGCACTGAGAAAAAACCGGCCGTCACTGTAACATGTAACGGCAATACTTTAACACAGGGGCAGGATTACACCTTGTATTATCATGCCAACACCAACGCAGGTTCCGCTACAGTTACCATCACAGGAAAAGGTAGATTCTCCGGTTCTGTTGAAAAAGCTTTCCAGATCCAGCCTGCTGACCTGAGCAGATCCAGCGTAGATCTTTCTGCCGATTCCTTCACCTATGACGGCACTGAGAAAAAGCCATCCGTTACTGTAAAAACCGGAAACAGACAGCTGACTGCCAACAGCGATTATACGGTTTCCTTCGTAAACAATACCAACGCAGGTTCTGCCACGGTTACCGTCACAGGAAAAGGTAACTATTCCGGTTCTGTTACGAAAAATTTCACTATCAGTGCCGCCAGCCTGGAGAAAGCCGAACTTGCTCTTTCCGCTTCCTCATTTACTTACGATGGAACCGAAAAGAAACCGGACGTCACAGTAACTGTCAATAAAAAGCAGTTAAAAAAAGGAACTGACTACACCGTTTCTTATGATAACAACACCAACATCGGTACTGCTTCCGTCACCATCACAGGAAAAGGTAATTATTCCAGTACTGTAACAAAATCTTTCCAGATCACTGCCAGAGATCTCAGTAAATGTGAGATTCAGCTTTCCAGTTCATCCTTTACCTACAGCGGTACAGAAAAAAAGCCGAAGATCACAGTAACTTCTTCCGGAAAAGAACTGGTTCCCGGCACAGATTACACAGTTTCCTACCGTAATAACATAAATGCCGGTACTGCTTCCGTCGTGATCACTGGAAAAGGCAGTTACACAGGAACAAAAACTGCCAGTTTCCAGATTGCCCGCGCAAAAGCCGTACTCACAGCAAAAGCCACAGCACTTACCCTGACTCAGAGCAGCAGCAAAACCGCGGTCATCAAGAGCAAGAAGACGGACGGGAAGATCACCTGCAAGTCTTCCAACAGCAAGATCGTAAAAATTTCCGGTACCAGTATCATTCCGGTAAGCCCCGGACAGGCCACTGTTACCATTCAGGCTGCACAGGGCGTAAATTATAAAGCTGCATCTGCAAAGATCCTGATCACAGTACGTCCACTGACTGTCAGCAGTGTTTCTCTGAAGTCCACTGCAAAAGGCCAGGCAAATATATCCTGGAAACCGGTAAAATCTGTTACCGCTTATCAGATTCAGTACAGCACTTCAAGCAGCTTCAAAAGCGCCAAAACAATTACCGCCAAAAGCAGTTCCAAATCTACCGTGCTGAAGAAATTGTCCGGTGGCAAAAAATACTACATCCGTATCCGCACATACAAAACGGTCAGCAAAAAGAATTACTACTCCACCTGGAGCAAAACTTCTTCTGTCAAAGTAAAATAAACAATATCCATTAACAAAAAAGCTGAATCACAAACCGGTTCCTTTATCTTCCGGTTTTGTGATTCAGCTTTTTTACACTTGCTTTTATTTACAAAAAAAGAACCATGATCTCTCACAGTCCTCACAAAATAAAAAATGCGGAAGATGGGACTTGAACCCACACGAGCGCAATGCTCACAAGATCCTTAGTCTTGCTCGTCTGCCAGTTCCGACACTTCCGCATATCGCATTTCTGTGGAATTCTTTATCTTCTCCCTCGCGACAAGTAATAGTATAGCAAAGCATCCTTCCTATGTCAACACTTTTTTCTAAAAAAATCAAAAAATATTTTTTATTTATACAATTTAAACTTTTCATTCAAAAAGAGCCATCCGCATAATCATGCAGTACGGCCCTTTCTGTCCTGTTATTCTGTTTTTGTTTTATGATCAGTCAAAAATGATCAGTGCCATAAATACAAGATCTGTCTCTCCTGTATTTGCAAGGCCATGACCTTTTCCGTCTGGTGTAATGGTGATATCACCGGCCTTTACCGGACGTTTCACACCGTTATCATCATACTCGCCTTCACCGCTTAAGATATAGTAGGTTTCTGTCTCTCCATGATGCTCATGGTATCCAAGGGAACATCCCTTCTCGATAGTAACCTGTGCGTAAAGTCCGCATTTTCCTTTCAGCTCGTCTCCCTCAAGAATGTCTTTGATGATCACATGGCCTTTACCGCCGCACATATTTTCTACTCTTCTGATACCCATGATAAAATCCCCTTTCGTGATTGCGTAAATTTGTGAATTTTTATGAAACCAGGCTCTCTGTGGTCTGCGCTTCACTTCCTGTACAATTATAAACGATATGATGAATTTTCGCAATCCTCATTATTATTTTCCTAAATTTACTTAAAAAATCCTTCCTTAGCAGAAAAGAAATCGGAGCAGATCCCTGAAGACCCGCTCCGCCCTTTTTATCACAGATTTTTGATTCTCTCAATTGCTTCCAGTGTATTCTCATAGCTTCCGAATGCAGTCAGACGGAAGTATCCCTCACCATGTGCACCAAAGCCTGAACCTGGTGTTCCTACGATGTGTGCTTTCTCAAGGAGATAGTCGAAGAACTCCCAGGAAGTCATCTGATCTGGTGTTTTCAGCCAGATGTATGGCGCATTTTTTCCACCGGATACGGAAAATCCTGCTGCGGAAAGTCCGTCGAGGATTGTCTTTGCATTACGCATGTAGTAAGCGATCTGTTCTTTCAGCTGTGCTTTTCCCTCCGGAGAGTAAACAGCCTCGCCTGCTCTCTGCACGATATACGGAGCACCATTGAACTTGGTTCCGTGACGTCTTGCCCAGAGGCTGTGAATCTCTACGCCGTCACGTACCAGTTCCTTCGGAACTACAGTAAAACCAAGACGAACGCCTGTGAAACCTGCATTCTTGGAAAAGCTTCGAAGCTCGATAGCACAGGTTCTCGCACCCTCACACTCATAAATGCTGTGCGGAACATCTTCCTCGGAAATATATGCCTCATATGCTGCGTCATAGATGATCACGCAGCCGTTTTTGTTTGCGTAATCAACCCACTCCTGAAGAGCAGCCTTTGTGATGGCACCACCGGTCGGGTTGTTCGGGAAGCAGAGATAAATAAGATCCGGTACTTCATCTGCCGGGATCTCCGGAAGGAAACCGTTATCCTCTTTACATGGCATGTAGATCACACCGTCAAAGTTCTCACGCTCTTTGTTATAAAGACCTGTACGTCCGGCCATAACGTTGGTATCTACGTATACAGGATAAACCGGGTCACAAACTGCAACCTTGTTATCCAGTCCGAATATCTCCTGGATGTTTCCGGAATCACTCTTAGCTCCGTCGGAAACAAAAATCTCATCTGCGCTGATGTCGCATCCTCTGGACTGATAATCATTTTTTGCAATGGCACTTCTTAAGAACTCATATCCAAGATCCGGTGCATATCCATGGAAAGTCTCCGCATGAGCCATCTCATCTACAGATTTATGAAGGGCATCGATGATCGCCGGTGCAAGCGGCTGTGTCACATCACCGATTCCAAGGCTGATCACGGAATCTTTGAATTCCGGATTGGCCTCCTTGTATGCTTTTACCTTCTTCGCGATATTGGAAAACAGATAGCTTCCCGGAAGTTTTAAATAATTCTTATTTACTGTAACCATAATGCTTTTATCTCCTTCTCTCAATTTCCTCTGCCAGTGCTTTTCTGACGCTGTCAGGATTTGCCTTGCCTTTCAGCTCTCTCATCAGCTGTCCTACGAAAAATCCCATAACCTTGTCCTTGCCTCCAAGAAGCTCCGCAAGGGGGCCCGGATTGGCATCTACGATCTTTTTGACAGTTTCGGTGAGAAGGCCTGTGTCTTCTACGATCTTAAGACCTTTTTCTTCTATATATACAACCGGATCAATGTCCTCGTCAAATACTTTTTCAAAAACCTTCTTGGCATTCTGGGCGCTGACCTCTTTTTTCTCAACCATGGAAAGAAGATCTGCCAGATGCTTCGGGGTAAAGCTTACCCTTTCCGGATCAAGGCCCTTGTCCTTTGTCAGGCGAAGAACCTCCACCATAAACCAGTTTGCCACCTTTTTCGGGTTTCCGAGAAGAACGGCTGTCTCCTCAAAAAGTCCTGCCAGATGTCTGGACTCGGTAAGGATTCCCGCATCATAAGCCGGAAGCTCATACTCTTTCTGATAACGTTCCATCTTGGCTTCACGGAGCTCCGGAATGGAAGCACACAGCTCCTCGATCCATGCATCGGAGATATGGATCGGCGGAAGATCCGGGTCCGGGAAATAACGGTAATCCTTGGCATCCTCTTTGGAACGCATAGCGTGGGAGGATTCTTTGTTATCGTCCCATCTTCTTGTCTCCTGAACAACAGCTCTGCCTTCCTCCAAGAGCTCGATCTGACGCTCTCTCTCACCCTCGATGGCTCTTGCAATAGCTTTAAAGGAGTTCAGGTTCTTCATCTCGGTTCTTGTTCCAAAGGTCTCACTTCCCACCTCACGGACAGAAAGGTTGACATCGGCACGCATAGAACCTTCCTGAAGTTTGCAGTCAGAAACTCCAAGATACTGCATGGTACAACGAAGTTTTTCCAGATATGCGATAACCTCCTCGGAGCTTCTCATATCCGGCTCGGATACGATCTCGATAAGCGGCACACCACTTCGGTTGTAGTCAACCAGGGAGCAGTCTTCCCACTCATCATGAATCAGCTTACCTGCATCCTCCTCCATATGCATCTCGTGGATACGTACGGTCTTTTTGCCTGCGGAAGTCTCGATCTCAACGGCTCCGTCATAGCAGATTGGCAGATACAGCTGAGAGATCTGGTAGTTCTGAGGATTATCCGGGTAAAAATAGTTCTTACGGTCAAACTTGCAGTACTGATGGATATGGCAGTTTGCCGCAAGACCTGCCTTGATGGCAAACTCTACCACTTTTTTATTGAGGACCGGAAGAGATCCCGGCATACCGGTGCAGACCGGGCAGGTATGTGTATTTGGTGCACCTCCGAATTCTGTGGAGCATCCGCAGAAGATCTTTGTTTTTGTGGCAAGCTCCA
>OLRU01002996.1_pt1 | contig 11085 bp, 7 predicted proteins | sample 1672961 | NCBI WGS metagenome assembly OLRU01 (sample SAMEA3136741, study PRJEB25190) | human gut metagenome | biome: human gut; feature: human-associated habitat; material: faeces | place: Austria | collected 2013 | reverse complement strand
CATCTTCGACTCTTTGCAGGAAAATTTCCTACTGAACAAAGGTGACAGCATAGTCCTCATGGTTCCTGCTTTCACTCCCTACATAGAGATACCCCGGCTAAACCGTTACCGGTTCAAGGTCACCGAACTGCATGCCAACCGCATGAGTAAAGACGGTCTGCATCTTTGGCAATACAGTGACGAAGATATCAACAGATTGAAAAACCCGGCGATAAAGGCTCTATTCGTCACCAATCCCAGCAATCCTCCCAGTTATACGCTAAGTCCTGAAACGATGGAGCGCATCGTAACTATCGTCAAGGAAGATAACCCCAATCTGATGATCATCACAGATGATGTGTACGGCACTTTCAGCCCGCACTTCCGTTCGTTCATGGCAGAAATTCCATATAACACGCTATGCGTATATTCTTTCTCCAAATATTTCGGAGCTACCGGCTGGCGCAACGCCGTCATTGCCTTGCACGAATACAACGTATTCGACAGGCAAATATCCCGCTTGCCAAAAGAGAAACGCGAAATCCTCAACCGTCGCTATGCTACGTTGACCCTGCATCCTGAGAAATTGAAGTTCATAGACCGAATGGTAGCGGACAGTCGCCAAGTAGCATTGAACCACACCGCCGGACTATCATTACCTCAACAGATGCAAATGAGCCTATTCGCCGCTTTTTCCCTGTTGGACAAGGAAAACAGCTACAAACAGAAAATGCAGGAAATCATCCGACGCCGCCTGAAAACTCTTTGGGATAATACCGGATTTACATTAGTGGAAGACCCTTTAAGGGTAGGATATTATATGGAAATTGAAAGATAAAAATATCGGTATTTTAATTACCGACCATAATGCATTGGAAACGTTGCGCTTGACCGACCGTGCGTATCTGTTGTTTGAAGGAAAAATTCTGTTTCAGGGAACCCCTGAAGAACTAGCGGAAAATCCTGTTGTCCGTGAGAAATATCTAGGCACTAATTTTGTGCTTCGCCGTAAGGATTTTCAATTGGCGGAAAAGGACAGGCAGGGAAAAAATGTATAAAACCGGAGATGTGGGATATAAAAAAAGCTCTGAATTTGCTCAGAGCTTTTTTTTGATTGTATCAGATAAGTACTTAGTCTCTAGGTCTTGCTTCCTTGATTACCAATTGGCGTCCCATGAATTCCGAACCGTTCAGTTCATTCATGGCCTGGGCTGCTTCTGCGTCATTTTCCATTTCAACAAATGCAAATCCTTTAGATTTACCTGTTTCGCGGTCTTTGATAACTTTTACAGAAGTAACAACTCCATAAGCCGCCATTGCTTGTTCCAAATCTCCTTCCTTAACACGGTAGTTAAGGTTTCCAACATACATGTTCATAGTGAAAAAATAAAAATAATTAAAATAAAAAATACTCTCTGAGTGGTGATTATTAATGAAGTAGGGGATTCGAACGACAGAGAGTTTACGTAAGTGCTATTCGTACAAAAGTAAAACCTTGTAATAAAAATCACTAGCTATAATTAGTATCACCAGTCGGGCACAAAGGAACGCATAAATTTTGAATTTGCAAGAAGAAAAACAACTTTTTTTTCTTTTTTTTGAATCGGTTTCTTAGTCAGTCATTTTAAATGGATACTTTCTGCTGTCAATTAGTATTTTTTAGTCTGTGTATTTGGTTATTGAAAGATTAAACACTAATTTTGCAACCTCTTTGGTGAAAAACAGAAAGAAGTAATAATTAAATAAATAAAGTTCAGAATGAATATTTCATTGCAAAACGTTGACAAAGTGAGTGCATTGCTTACTTTAAAACTGGAAAAAGCTGATTATCAGGCAAGAGTAGAAAAGACACTGAAGACTTACCGTCAGAAAGCTAATATTCCGGGATTCCGTCCGGGTATGGTGCCTATGAGTTTGATTAAAAAACAATTTGGCAAGTCTGTCCTTGTAGAAGAGGTTGATAAAATGATGCAGGAAAAGGTAAACGAATATATCCGCGACAACAAAGTGAATATGTTGGGTATGCCGTTGCCTAATGAAGAAAAGATGAAACCTATCGATTTCGATACGCAAGAAGATTTTGAATTTGTGTTCGACATCGCTTTGGCTCCTGAATTTACAGCTGAAATCTCAGCTGCGGATACAGTGGATTACTATACTATCGAAGTTTCAGACGAACTGATAGAACAGCAGGTTAAAATGTATACTCAGCGTGCTGCAAAATATGATAAGGTAGAGCAGTATGAAGACAAAGACATGATTAAAGGTCTGTTGGCTGAATTGGATAAAAATGGAAATACTAAAGAAGGCGGTATTCAGGTAGAAGGTGCGGTAATGATGCCGGCTTATATGAAGAATGATGAGCAAAAGACTATATTTAACGGTGCTAAAGTAAATGATGTGCTGGTATTTAATCCTGCTGTAGCATTTGATAATAATGAAGCTGAACTTTCTTCTTTATTGAAGATAAAGAAAGAGGAAGTTGCCGGTGTGAAAGGTAACTTCAGCTTCCAGGTGGAAGAGATCACCCGTATGGTTCCCGCTGAGTTGAACCAGGAATTGTTCGACAATGTATTTGGCGAAGGCACTGTAAGCAGTGAGGAAGAATTCCGCGCTAAGATCAAAGAAGGAATTGCAAAGCAGTTCGAATCAGATAGCGATTATAAATTCTTGATCGATGTTCGTGAATATTTGGTTAATAAGATTGGTAAGTTGGAATTCCCCGATGCGTTACTGAAGCGTATCATGTTGCTGAATAATGAAGAGAAGGGTGAAGCTTTTGTCGCTGAAAACTATGACAAGAGTATCGAAGAACTGACTTGGCATCTGATTAAAGAGCAATTGCTCAAGAATAATGAGATTAAAGTGGAACAAGCCGATGTGATGAATATGGCCAAGGAAGCAACTCGCATTCAGTTTGCTCAATACGGAATGTTGAATATCCCTGAAGAAGTTCTAGAGAACTATGCAAAAGAAATGTTGAAGAAGCAGGAATCTGTAGAAGGTTTGGTAAACCGTGCTGCTGAAAGCAAACTTTCTGCCGCATTGAAAGCTAAGGCTACTTTAAACCACAAAACGGTTTCTATGGAAGAATTCAACAAAATGTTTGAATAATAACTTAGTAAGTCGAAGTAAGTGATTGCTAAAACTTTCTAAAAAAGGGGTTTTTGACCATAAATTTTCGTTATAGATAAGAGTATTGGATACGTTAACCGTATTTTTTTGTACTTTTGTTTGTTTGAAAAATAGAGGTTGAAAACCCTTTTTTGTTACTAATAACTAAACCATTAGATTATGGATGATTTTAGAAAATTTGCTACCAAGCATTTGGGGATGAACAGTATGGTGCTGGATGATGTCATCAAGTCGCAAGGATATCTGAATCCTTACATTTTGGAGGAGCGTCAGTTGAATGTGACTCAGTTGGATGTGTTTTCCCGACTGATGATGGACAGAATTATTTTTCTGGGTACACAGATTGATGATTATACAGCCAATACACTCCAGGCGCAGCTTTTATATTTGGACTCAGTAGAGTCTGGTAAAGATATATCTATTTATATCAATTCTCCCGGAGGATCTGTTTACGCCGGATTAGGTATTTATGATACCATGCAGTTCATTAATAGTGATGTTGCCACGATCTGTACAGGTATGGCCGCTTCGATGGCAGCCGTGCTGTTGGTTGCGGGAACAGAAGGTAAACGTTCTGCGTTGACTCATTCACGTGTGATGATTCATCAGCCGATGGGAGGCGCGCAAGGACAAGCTTCGGATATTGAGATCACGGCCCGTGAAATCCAAAAGTTGAAGAAAGAACTGTATACCATTATTGCAGACCACTCTCATACGGATTTTGACAAAGTATGGGCAGACTCTGACCGTGACTACTGGATGACAGCTCAGGAAGCTAAGGAATATGGTATGATTGATGAGGTGCTGTCACGCAAACCGGCTGCTCTATAATGTATTTATTTCCATTCGATAAGAATAACAGTACTAAAAACAACCCAGGTTTCCGCTATCATTTCATGCAGGCTTCTTTCTTAAAGACGCATTAGGAAACTTGGATATTTAAAGGAATAAACATTGGAAGATAATAAAACACCTAGAAACAGTAGAAGGAAATGTAGTTTCTGCGGACGTTCGGAAAATGAAGTCGGATTTCTGATAACCGGAATGAACGGCTGCATTTGTGACAGTTGCTCGGAGCAGGCATATGAAATTATGCAGGAAGCCATGCATCAAAAAAAAGGTGCACCGGGTGAGTTGAACTTGAAGGAACTTCCGAAGCCAAAGGAAATCAAGGAATTTCTTGACCAATACATTATTGGTCAGGATGACGCCAAACGCTATCTTTCCGTTGCCGTTTACAATCATTACAAGCGTCTGCTCCAAAAAGTGGATAAGGATGATATAGAGATTGAAAAGTCCAATATCATTATGGTAGGTAGTACGGGAACGGGAAAAACCTTGCTGGCACGCACTATTGCCAAATTATTGCATGTGCCGTTTACCATTGTTGACGCCACCGTGCTGACAGAGGCCGGATATGTGGGTGAAGATATTGAGAGTCTTTTAACCCGTCTGCTTCAAGTAGCGGATTATAATGTGGCGGAAGCTGAAAGAGGCATCGTATTTATTGATGAGATTGACAAGATTGCCCGTAAAGGAGATAACCCCTCCATTACTCGTGATGTAAGTGGTGAAGGTGTACAACAAGGTCTGTTGAAACTGCTGGAAGGATCTATCGTGAATGTGCCACCTCAGGGAGGACGTAAACACCCCGACCAGAAAATGATTCCGGTCAATACGAAAAACATTCTGTTTATTTGTGGTGGGGCATTTGATGGTATTGAACGCAAAATTGCGCAACGTTTGAATACGCATGTGGTAGGTTATAGCGCGGCAAAGGACGTGGTGAAGATAGATCGCGGCAACTTGATGCAATATATTGCCCCTCAGGATTTGAAATCATTCGGGCTGATTCCTGAAATCATAGGCCGTCTGCCCATCTTGACTTATCTGAATCCGTTGGATAGAACCGCTTTGCGCAATATCTTGACGGAACCGAAGAATTCCATTATCAAACAGTATGTTAAATTATTTGAGATGGATGGGGTCAAGCTGGAGTTTCAACCCGAAGTATTCGAGTATATTGTAGACAAAGCTATTGAGTATAAGTTAGGAGCACGCGGATTACGTTCCATTGTGGAAACGATCATGATGGACGTTATGTTTGAAATTCCCTCTCAGAAAGCGAAAAAGTACGAAGTGACACTTGATTTTGCAAAACAGCAGATGGGAAAGGCAAATATTTCGCGAATGCAAACAGCTTAGTATCAAGATATAAAGGGAGAGAGAAAGAAAAAATGCAATTCTTCTGAAAAATATTACCCGAAATATTCGTGTAATTTGAGAACTTGTTTATAACTTTGTTAGGCAACAAAAGATGTAAAACAAGAAATCGGGAAAACCGTGAAAAACTATTGATACAATGACGGAGAATATAAATTTAACGGACGCATTAAAAAAGTATTTTGGATTTGATACTTTCAAAGGTAATCAGGAAGCGATTATCCGTAATCTGCTTGCCGGAAATGATACATTTGTTTTGATGCCTACGGGCGGTGGTAAATCGTTATGCTATCAGTTGCCATCCCTTATCATGGATGGAACAGCAATCGTTATATCTCCTTTAATTGCATTGATGAAGAACCAGGTGGATGCCATGCGTAATTTCAGTGAGGAAGACGGAGTAGCACACTTTATAAATTCGTCATTGAACAAATCGGCTATAGACCAGGTTAAATCGGATATCCTGAGCGGCAAAACCAAATTGCTCTACGTAGCTCCCGAATCCTTGACAAAGGAGGAGAATGTAGATTTCCTGAAAGGAGTGAAGATCTCATTTTATGCGGTGGATGAAGCACACTGTATTTCGGAATGGGGGCATGACTTCCGTCCGGAGTACCGTCGCATCCGTCCTATTATTAATGAAATAGGAAAGGCGCCGGTGATTGCCCTTACTGCTACTGCAACTCCGAAAGTGCGTATGGATATTCAAAAAAATCTGGGTATGCAGGATGCGCAGGAGTTCAAGTCCTCTTTCAATCGCCCGAACCTGTATTACGAAGTGCGCTCGAAGACAAATAATATTGACAGGGATATTATCAAGTTTATCAAGGCTAATCCTGGTAAATCAGGTATTATCTACTGTTTGAGCCGTAAGAAGGTGGAAGAATTGGCCGAAGTGCTTCAAGCTAACGGAATCAATGCGCGTGCTTATCATGCCGGTATGGATTCTGCTACACGCACAGCCAATCAAGACGGGTTCCTGAAAGAGGATATAGATGTGATTGTAGCTACCATCGCTTTTGGAATGGGAATTGATAAGCCCGATGTGCGCTTTGTGATACATTATGATATTCCGAAAAGTCTGGAAGGTTATTATCAGGAAACGGGGAGAGCCGGTCGTGACGGAGGGGAAGGTCAGTGTATTACGTTCTATTCCAACAAGGACTTGCAGAAGCTGGAGAAGTTTATGCAGGGAAAGCCCGTGGCAGAGCAGGAAATCGGTAAACAGTTGCTGTTGGAAACAGCTGCATACGCAGAGTCTTCTATATGCCGTCGTAAATCATTGTTACATTATTTTGGGGAAGAATATACAGAGGAGAATTGTGGAAATTGTGATAACTGTTTAAATCCTAAAAAGCAAGTGGAGGCTCAGGATTCATTATGCGCTGTGATTGAAGCAATCATAGCAGTGAAAGAAAACTTTAAAGCAGATTATATAATTGATATTCTTTTGGGTAAGGAAACGTCAGAAGTACTTGCTCATAAACATGAAGAACTGGAAGTATTCGGTTCAGGCATGGGAGAAGAAGAAAAAATGTGGAATGCTGTCATCCGTCAGGCTTTGATAGCGGGTTATTTAAGTAAAGACGTAGAGAATTACGGTCTGTTGAAGGTTACCCCCGAAGGACATAAATTCTTGAAAAAACCGAAATCCTTCAAGATTGTTGAAGACAATGATTTTGAGGAGGAGGAAGAAGAAACTCCGGGGAGGTGCCTCTTGTGCAGTAGACCCCGTGCTTTACTCTATGTTGAAGGATTTGCGCAAGAAGCTGTCCAAGAAACTGGATGTGCCGCCGTATGTTATTTTCCAGGATCCTTCTTTGGAGGCGATGGCTACCATTTATCCGGTGACTTTGGAAGAATTGCAGAATATTCCGGGCGTAGGTGCCGGAAAGGCAAAACGTTATGGCCAGGAGTTCTGTGTATTGATAAAGAAGCATTGTGAGGAAAATGAAATAGAGCGTCCGGAGGATTTGCGTGTCCGTACGGTGGCCAATAAATCCAAACTGAAGGTATCCATCATTCAGGCTATTGACCGGAAGGTGGCCTTGGACGACATTGCAGTGTCAAAGGGGTTGGAGTTCGGTGAATTATTGGATGAAGTGGAGGCTATTGTTTATTCAGGAACCAAGCTGAATATTGATTACTTCCTGGAGGAAATTATGGATGAAGACCATTTGAACGATATTTATGATTACTTCAAGGAGTCTACAACAGACAAAATAGATGACGCGATGGATGAATTGGGTGATGACTATACGGAGGATGAAATCCGGTTGGTCCGCATCAAGTTTATTTCTGAAATGGCAAATTGATGCTTCTTTGATTGTTTTGATAATTAAGAAAGCCGGGCGACAGAGATGTTTGTCCGGCTTTTCATATGTTTTTATAGCATATTCTTGTTTCGGGAAAAAATATTCCGTTATATTTGCATAAACCTTAAATTTTGTATTATGAGAAATCTAATTTTATTTGTTGGATTATTCTTATCGGTTTCTTGTGTCAACCGGCATTCCATTCATCAGGACTATTTAAGAGAGGCTGAGGCGTATATGGAGAGACATCCTGATAGTGCTTTACTTTTTTTACAGCAATTTTCTGTCGATGATTGCAGAGACAGGGAGCAGAAAGCATACTACAACCTTTTGCTGACGCAGGCTTTGGATAAAACGTATCGTTCTATAACCGATGCTCCTATCACATCGGCTTTGGCATTCTATCGGCATAGTGAAGACTCATTGAAAAAAGCAAAAGCCTTCTTCTATCAGGGGAGGCAATATAGTGAGGCGAAAGAATATGACGCGGCTGTTCGTTGCTATCTGTGTGCGCTGACGGCTATGAAGCAACTGGATGAGCCTAAATACAAGGCCTTGTGCTATTCGCATCTAGGAAATGCCAATTTCAGACAAGGCTTGTATGCCAAGGGTTTGAGGTATTATAAAGATGCCGTCCGCACTTTTGAGGAAATAAAGGACAGTACCAATTATGCCATATCTTTATTGGATGCCGGATATAGTTTTTTATTGCTGGCAAAACTTGATAGTGCGGAACACTATACCCTGCAAGGATTACGAATGGCTGAGTTGATTGATTCAAAGGAGGAGAAGCAGACTGCTGTCCGTAATTTGGGCATTATCTATTCGGAGCGGAAAGAATATCAAAAAGCCTTGGGACTATTATTATCGGTAAAAGATAATATAGAGAAGGATGATTATTCTTATTTTTATTCTTTGTCTAACGTATATGTACAACAAGAACAATATGATTCCGCTATATATTATGCAGAATATATAATCAAGAATGATAGCGATTTGTATGGGCAGGCCAGTGCTTATCTTTCTTTGTATGAAGTGGCAAAAAAACGTGAGGATTGGAAGAAAGCTTTGGCTTATAGAGAGAAATATGACCTATATGCTGACAGTATACATGAGCATACGCAAACGGTGAAACTGGAAGAAATCCAGGTGAAATACAACAATCAAGAACTTGCCTACGAAAAGGAACTGCTTGCCATAAACAAGCAGCGCAATGAATGGCGGCTGGTGGGTGCTATATTGCTTGTCGTTCTGCTCTTGCTCTACCTCCTGTCGGTCTACAAGCGTGAGAGAGTGAAGAAAGAGCGGCGTATTCTGTTGCTGCAACAGCAGATACAGGAGAATGAAAACGTTTTGACCACCTTGCAGCACGATTATATCAAGCGGAATAAAGAGATAGAGGACCTGTCTTTCCGCTATGCGCAAAACAATGAAAGTCTGTCTGTGGAAAATGAGGTAATGAGGCGGCATCTGCTGGAATTGCAACAGAAGAATAAGGAAGAGAATCTCAAGTTGGCGGATAAAAATAAGATTTTGCTGGACGAACTGAAGAAATACAAGGATATAAAGACCGAGAGTGGAAGGCATTATGAAACCGTTACTTTCATTATTCAACTTTTAGATAATCCCGATACAGCTCATGCATTAACTCCAAAGGAATTGGATGCTATAGAGTATTTTGTCATCCGTTTGTTCGGTCCCATGTTTCAAAGCCGTGTCGAGGCTGTGGGTCTGAGTGCCACCGAACGGAAGTTGTGGTGCTTGTTACAGTTGGGCTTTCCTCATGCTTCAATTGCCACTTTTCTGTGCATAACTCCTCAATCTGTTTCAAGAGCCAAACTCAGAATGAAGAAAAAGATACAGGAATTTATGGCGAATGATGCGGATAAACTTTATTTGTGATGTATACTTGTTGATGTTCTTGTCTATATCAGTGGTCGGAACTAGATGAATTATGGCTTGTAATATATTGATATGCAGCTGTTTGTAAAATATGTATCAAGTCACTATTTGTCTATTTTGCTTTTTTTGTGGTTAATTGCATTATTCCTAATTTTGTTGATGTAAACCAAACGAATAATGTAGCTATGAAAAACAAATTAGTATTGTATTTATTGGTAAGCCTTGTTGCAAGTTGTATCTATCCTGTAACTGTATGGGCTAAGGTTAATGAGAGATTCTCTTTGAAAAATGAATCTGTATCAGAGCAAATACCATTAACAAAAAAAGTTAGTAGAAAAACAAGAAGTATTCTTATCCCTCCTTGTTCAGTTGCGTTGCTGGAATCTTCTTTAATTTTTTCCTTTCATTCCCTATCAGAGGATGCGGAAATCATCCTCTATAATAGTGCAAATAGTGAAATGTTGCGTATCCCCATATCTCGATATCAGCGAGGTAGTGAGATGAATATACCTATTGATTATTTGGAAATGGGGAGCTATACATTGGAAATTGTTACAGCATCCGGCGAACATTGGTATGGTTATTTTGAGTACGTAGCATCCGATACGCTCTCTTTATAATAAATGCTATCTTGTATGTTCATGGATTTTTGGTGCGAAATATATGAGTCTGTAAAAAGAAAGCCTTCACGTACTATTCTGACCGGTATAGGCATATCATGGGGGATTTTTATCCTGATAGTCTTGGTTGGAATAGGTTCAGGTTTTGAACGGGGAGTGTTCAAACTCTTCAATGGATTCTCTAAAAGCACGACTTATGTATATGCGTCAGAAACATCAATGGGATATAAAGGAGCGGCTAGTGGAAGAAAAATACAATTTCAAAAAGAAGATTTGAATATGTTGAAATCAAGAATACCCGAGATAACCCATCTGTCGCCCGAAACGGGGCGTTGGAACGCTGTCTATGCCGGCACGAAGAATGGCTGGTTTGAGGTGCGAGGGGTATATCCTGATTACTTCTTGATAAAATTGTTGGAGGTGGAGCATGGTAGAATGTTGAATGCCTTGGATATGAATGAAGCTCGAAAAGTGGTATTGATAGGTGAAAATGTGGCGGATATGCTTTTCAGAAAAGAAAATCCCATTGGCAAGTATATCCGTATGGGGCAGGAGATGTTCCGGGTGATTGGAACAATAAAGAATACGATGCTTAATTCGTATGAGGCAAGAGTCATTTATATGCCTTACTCGGTCTATGAACAAGTTGATGCCACTGCCGGGCGGTTTGGCACAGTTGTATTCTCTACAGTGAAAGGAGCCAAAATAAAGGAGGTGAATACCCATGTGCGGAATGTGATGGCCAGAAAATATCAATTTGCCCCAAGTGATGATAAAGTCTTTTACTTTAATAGCATGGAGGAACAGGTAAAGGCATTTACTGACTTGTTTGTCATGATTCGCAAGTTCCTGTGGTTTATGGGAATCAGCACTTTGGTCAGTGGCGTAATAGGAGTAGGCAATATCATGTA
>OLRU01002994.1_pt1 | contig 11087 bp, 3 predicted proteins | sample 1672961 | NCBI WGS metagenome assembly OLRU01 (sample SAMEA3136741, study PRJEB25190) | human gut metagenome | biome: human gut; feature: human-associated habitat; material: faeces | place: Austria | collected 2013 | reverse complement strand
GCAGTTGGTAGCTCGTCGGGCTCATAACCCGGAGGCCGCAGGTTCAAGTCCTGTCCCCGCAACCATGTTTAACCGCTGATTTCGTGAGAAATCAGCGGTTTTTTGTATTTTTTAGATCACTTAGAAAACCTCCGGGAAAGCGGTTAGAAGGCCAGAACTTAGAATAAATCATTAGCTGTCCCAAATTGCACCGTCTATCAAGTGCGATTTGGGACAGGCAAGCCGAATAGTCAATAGAAAAACATATGCTTTGGAGAATATGTAGTTATTAGAATAGTGACTGTATAAAGCAATCGTAAAAGTGAATTTATGGGGGATAGAATTGCAGTGAAGTGAGAGGACAAAACTGGTGAAGATTTGGTTGTGGACGATAGCAGATGCAACTTATGGTTGGAAGGTCACTCATCAAGAATGTAAGATGTGATAGGGAAAATATGGAATGGATGGAATAAATGGTGATTATATTCTGCATAGGTCTGAAAGTCTTTGTGCACAACAGAACTTTCCCATGCGGGCCAGTCACCTTATTTTTATCCGAAGTGACTGTTGGCGTTATACAAATGCGAGGGAATTGTTGTTTATGTGGATGTCGCACTCGGTCATGCCGGTACATAGTATCGCTATAGGTAAAGTGCAGTAACAAGATAGTAACTTTTGTACTTCTGGACATGCTGGTCATGGGCAAAGCGTTTTTTCGCAAAATATAGATTGATACCAGGATGTCGCTGGATTGGAAGGTGCGCTATTCGGAATCCTGTCCACTCGCTATACCATCTGTTGACGATAACGCATAGGTTTTCTGCAGTCCACAATGTCCACAGCGTTGTATTTCCGCCAGAGATTTTTTTGGGGGGGGGACCTTTACCAGGCAGCGGGACTCTGCGTCCGGCGATTATGACCTACGCTGTCCGTTGAATAAAGCGTGGAGATCTGTTTAGGCGGACAAAAGAGGATAGAATAGGTTCGGGAAATTTTTAAAAAATTTTATGTGTTTTTAATATATATGAATATAGAAACATGCTTGACAAATAGAATCTTAAAGTATTATAATGGTATCATAGAAGAAGTATAGATAGGTCTTTTTGCTTGCAAAAAGACCTTTTTTATATCCTAAAAAAGGCAGGTATTTTAATACCTGCCTTTTTGAAAATCGTTAAGGAAGTGCTGTATATGGGCAGAAAAAATGTTATTATACCGACAGACATTATAGTGGGAAATTTTTTTCGTATCAAAGAAGAGCAAAAGACAAAAGAAGGAAGGCAGAGGTACTCCATTAGTTTGATGAGTCCAGAAAAGAAAATGCTGCATCAGAAAGGCGTGAAAGTGAGAATCCGAGCAGCAGGAAAAGAGGATCCTAAGGTGTATGAAGCGGCCGAAAAGCTTATTAGGAAAAACAGTAAGATAGTGGTCGAATGGATCAAAGAGGGAAGCCTTCCTCAAGCACCGTCAATGCTGCTACTTCATATTATAGCAGAAGAAAGCGTCCAAAAGGCATATGGTATAGGGGAAGCAAGAAAGCCATTTTTAATAGAAGCACTTCAGAATTTACCGCCGCTTAAGGAACTTGAAGGTACAGCTGATGCTGATACTTTACGTGTAGTGGATGCAGTAGCACACACAAAAGAGGATAAAATTGGACTAAAAAGGGCATTGAACATCATATATGATGGCGCCGTTAAATGTGGAATTTGGAAAGAAAATATTTCCAGCAAAGTGCTTGTAACTGCTAGGAGCACAACAGAGAAGGCAGATAAAAATTTAAAAACCAGAATTTTCACATTAGAAGAATTAAGAAAATTGACTCAGAGTTGTATTGAACACATGGATAAAGAAGCTTTATATGCAGCACTGTTATTACAGTTGACAACCGGCGTGAAAGTGGGTGAGCTTTGTGGGCTAAATCTCTCTAGTGTATGGAAATATGAAGAACTGCGAGTATTAAAAATTGACGGAAAAATGACACAAAAAAGAGGTGAAGAAGCGGAGTGGAGATTGTATGATAGAGAGTATGGAAAACTACGATTTATACCTTGCACATATTTGGCACAAACAGCGGTGCGTACACTCTTCAAGGCTCGACTGGAGACGGGAGCGGGTATACACGCTCCATTGATTGTTGAAGGAAAGAGCGGACGATTAACGCCTGAGAGATACAAAAAGTTTGTAGATAAGGTACTTGAAAGTGTTATACCAGAATATTCAAAGACATCAAGAACAGACTTGATTCGTGCTAGTTTTGAAGGATATTGTCGAAATATATGTGGTATGGATATAGGTCAGGTACAGAAGATACTTGGATTGCAAGCACAACAGACATATGAACAGTGGTATGTAGATTATGGCTCACGACTGGCGTTGCTGCGCATAGAAGCACAATTGGAGAGATGCCATAAACTATTAGTTAGCGATGGGGAAAATTTAACAGATCGAGTTTACTTGCGGTGGCGAAAAAAGAGGGGGGAACAAATGATAATAAAGGATAAATATGGAGTTAAAATTGATATACTATGATACCTAAGAGCCCAATGAGGCTCTTTTTTTATACGTTTATACGAGTAGTAGGAGGAATAAACATGAGTTTGTTTTCAAGTCCACAAGCGGCATCAGGAAGAAGAAAAGAGTTGCGCTCGAAAGCATGTTTTGGTAGTTGGAAGAAAAAGTCATTCTATCAAAAAATGACGCCCAAAGGTATGCTGACTGCTTCAGGCGTATATATGGATATTGTTTTAGAAATGCAAAATCAACAGCGTTGGGCAGACAGTACTTGTCGATTATACGATAATCTTTTTTGGAAATATGTTGCTAAAATTTTTGAAAGTATTGATTTTACAACGTTGACAGAGAAAGAAGCAGAGAACATCTGGCTTGAGAAAATAAATGTTTTTGCCGGTAATGAGGAAGCAGATCAGCGGTCCAGGAGACTTTTTGAAGTACTCGTTGAATGTGCCCATGTCAAAGGCCTTACTACGCTGACTTTTAAAAATTTTTATAAAGATGGTCCTTTTGAACTTCCAGATGATATTCAGTTACTAACGCCAGCGCAAAGGGTCATTGTGCGGAGAGCGGCAGAGAAATTTAAGCAGAGACTAAAATCGCTCACGATAGAAAGTGCTATCAAGATCTATAGGGAACTTTTGAAGCAGGCGCCTGAAAAGGGAGAATGCATTGCCCTTTTAATGATGCTTCTGTTAGCATTGCGTACGGCGGAAGCAGGTGGGCTTTCTTTCGGTGATATTCGTAAGATGGAGAAAGACGAGTACTCTATTGAGAGACGATTCGTTTTGGATGGTGACACAAGAAGAATTATCGAAGGAAGCAAAACGGATAACGGATATCGACTGCTACCATTAGTTAAAGAACTGTATAATCTGTTAGAAGAACGCAGGCGTCAAGCAGAAAAGTATCTTAAAGCGATGGGTATAAAAAAAGATATTGATACTTTGCCACTTGCGTGTCATGGCAAGGATTTTTTGACTCGATGCACTAAAAAAGAAATCAATAACGTTTTTAAAGATGTATGCAAGAAAGTAGGTGTTTTGAAGGATTTCTATCTTAAAGATGAAGAAAAACAAGAGATTTTCTTTGAAATTAAAGCTATGATGCTGATTGACCAAGAGGCGTGTCAGGAGTATGATGGCACAGTGGTTGCATATCTTTTGCGTCACCAGGCGGCAACGGAACTGGCGTTGACATCTGCTTCTCGTGAGGCGATTTCGGTGCTAATGGGACATAAAATTGAAAATCCAAATGTAAAAAGCTTTGATTTTTCGAATATTGAGGGTCAGCGCGAATTACGCGATATTTTAATGCGTAGACCGCTTTATCGCTATATATGCAATAAAATGGATGTTAAAGAAATTCCTGCACAAGCAGGTACACATATGGCCTATGGCGGATCGATAAAGGTAATATCAGAGGAAGATGGAGAAGTTGATATATATATAGAAACATATGAGACCAATGATGAATTAGAAATTCAAATCAGTACAGGAGAAGATTTGCTTGCGTGTCAGGTGAGTCAAGCGGCGTTGCGACCATATCAAAATAAGATGCCACTTAGCATGGAAAATATATCTATTCAAATTGCGGCACTGGCTAATGAGCGTGTCAAAGAGGGAAAATATGCTGAAAAGCCTCAAGCAATTATCATGTGCGATGACCCTTTAGCCGAATTAGCGACCATAGATAATTTATATACAAGTAGAAGACCACGAATTATAGACATAAATGGTAATATCGTTTCGATTACTGAGAAAGATAGGAAAAACATTGATAAAAAAACAACCGGACAGGCTACAGTATCGAATCATCCACACAAACAGGCGATTTGTAAAGATGTGTTAATTTTAATATGTGGAGAGAGGCGTGTGCGTGAAGGAAAAAATTGCAATATGAGATTATACATTCCTGAAAGTAATATTTATCCATGTGCACCGCAAAAGAAAAACGGCAAGGGTCTTGGAGTTCGAAAAGAAGATATAGTAAAGACAGTACAGGTTTTCCAAACGGCTGTACATAAGGTTATCCTGAGTCGTGATGGACGAGCGTGGAATATTTCTAAGGGAATTTCGGTAGAAGATTTCGTAGAGGGTATAGAATGGGAGGACTGTCGTGCGGCAATGGGAGATGGTGCCGTTCTAATTTCCTGTCCAGATAGTGCTGATTCTTTAGTTTGTGTAGCAGAAAATGGTCGATCGGTACGTTTACCATTGGATAAAGTCGTGACTGCATATCCTGGAAGTCAAATTGTTAGGACCGATGAAACGTGCATTATTGACGCTTGCTGTTGCTCGGAATCTGATGAACTTCTTTATATTAGCCGTAAGGGAAAGGCTATGCGTGTAGCAGTAAGCCGATATACCCTTCGAAAGGACTGGGGATGCGGTTTAGTAGATGGCATGAATATAATTTATGAGGGGGATATGCTGTGTAGATGCTTAGTCTATCAACCGGAACGTAGTTTAACGGTAATTTCGCAGCAAGGAAAGTTGTTAGCGTTGTTGACCGACCGTGAAGCAACGAAAAAAATTAGTGTGACAAAGGGAGTGACAGTACAAGGTGTTGATTTAATGAGGTTAAGCGGTACAGATGTAGTTGTGGATGCACTGTATGCAGAGCAAGGCGTAATAATGCTCACCAATAACGGTAAAGCACGAGGCTATGCAGTTGATGATATTACACGAGTCAATCGTAACTCTAGTGGCATCACTGGTATAGCTGGTCAAGTAGTACGAGCCGTTGAAGCTACAATCACTGTTAACCAAGAAGAAAAATAGTAAAAATTAAAGATAATAAATAAAACAGAAGGAGCTGAAGGGTCTCCTAAAATTATATAAAAATTCAATGTAAAGATTGTTCAGATACGAAAGAGCTTGTTGCCTGCAATTGCGAGTCTGTGAAATTTTTTCTGTAAAATAACCTAAGCAAGGTTCTTCTATGATAAAATAAATATCATTAGGAGGGCCTTTTATTTTACCGAAAACACGCAGCCAGATGGATGATATAATTCGTAAAATTTATAATCTGATTTTTGTTCAATCTGCTAAAATTAAATTTAGAAATAGATGTCCTAAAAGCACTCGCAGTATCCATATAATGGTACTCGGAAGAGAATGCATAAAGTCTAAAATAGTTCAACAAATCCACGAATATATTCCAAATTCACGAGTTATACCATAGTTTCGAGATTTTAACGCGAATCTCAAAAAGGTTCTTGCACTGGTACTGGCGTTTGCTTGCGCATTCACCATGTTTGCTGGTGCAGCGTTCACGGATTCGGCTGACATTAAGGCTACCGAAGCTGTGGATATGCTCACTGCTCTCGGCGTAATCGACGGCTTTGAAGACGGCTCTTTCCAGCCGAACGGCACCGTTACCCGTGCGCAGATGGCAAAAATGATCTACGTTGCTCGTACTGGTAACAGCAATGCAGATTCCTACGCATCTACTCCCACCACTTTCACCGACATTACCGGCCACTGGGCTGCTGGCTACATCAAGTACTGCCAGGCTAATGGCATCATTGCTGGTAAGTCCGCTACCAAGTTCTGCCCGAACGACAACGTAACCGGCATTGAAGCTGCTAAGATGCTGCTCGTAACTGCTGGCTACAAGGCAGACAAGGAAGGTCTGGTTGGTGCTGCTTGGGCTAACAAGACCCTGGGTCTGGCTGAAGAGAACAGCCTGCTGGACGACGTTAACACTTCTCTGGCTGCTGCTCTGCCGCGTCAGTATGCTGCTCAGATCATCTACAATGCTCTGGACATGGATACCGTTAAGTACGAGGACGGCGAGGTTGTCAAGAACGAGACCACCAAGACCGAGATGAAGCAGGTTCCGATCTACGGCGCAGATAAGAAGATCACCGGCTACAACACCATCGCTACCACGGTTACCGAGAACGAGACCGTTGGCGAGAAGTACCTGAAGCTGGTTACCGACGAAGACCTGATCCTCGATAAAATGTCCTACGACGACAACAAGGACCAGTACTCTTTCCTCGGCTACTCCAAGATCAAGGGTGACTACTCTTCTCTGATGGGCCAGAAGGTTAAGGTTCTGCACGAGAAGAACAAGACCGACAAGGTATTCGGCGTTTACGCTGATCCGGACTCCAAGGTTGTTGCTACCGCTATCTGCGACGATTTGGACACCGTTTCCAGCTCCAACGAGAAGATCAAGGTTGACGGCACTGAGTACAAGACCGACGGCGCTCTGTCTAAGGTTCCGGTATTCAACTTCAACCAGTCTGATGTTGCCGGCTATCTGGCTTCCTACATTAGCAATGACAATGTTGCTCCGTACAGCATCAAGCTGATCGACAACGACGACAACGGCAAGATTGACCGTGCAGTTGTTACCCCGTTCACCGTTAACGAGGTTACCTATGTTGGTTCTACTTCCATCACCCTGAAGGGCATTGGTTCTGTAGACAAGGATGACCTGATCCTGTCCGACGACGTAAAGAAGGACGACCACGTTAAGGTTATCGCTGTTGCTAACTCCGTTAAGGAGAAGCGTGTTGCATCCAAGGTTGACGTTGTAACCGGCACTGTTGAGTCTGTTAAGGACGGCAGCACTGTTAAGGTTGACGGTACCTGGTACACCAAGGCTAAGACCAGCACTGACGCTCTGTCTGACGCTGACCTGGATTCCAAGGTTGAGCTGCAGGTTGTTAACGGCTTCTACTTTGCTGCAGACGTTGTTGCTGGCGGCTCTGGCTCTACCGACGTCCTGTATGTAAGCGCTGCTGATGCTGCTAAGACCAAGCTGGGCGATGTTTCCGCTAAGGTTAAGGCTTACTTCACCGATGGCTCTGATAAGGAGATCACCGTTGTTGAAGTAAACGGCAAGGATCTGACTGTAGCTGATAATTCTGTAGTTGATCTGGATGGTAACAAGCAGCCGCAGACTGGCTCTTACCTTACCACCAATAACAAGATTGTTGTTGGTATGATGTACCGCTACGAAACCAAGAAGAATGGCGACTACAAGCTGTACGCTCTGTCCAACAGCACCAGCAAGGATCGCGCTGGCTACAAGACCTACGATGCTGCTGATAGCGCTACTTACACCAACAAGACCGAGCGTCTGACTGTAAATCGCACTTCCTTCACCATCGCTGATGATGCAGCTGTATATGTACAGACTACGAATGCAAAGGCTACTGGCGATAAGGTTAAGGTTATCACCGGTAAGGCTCTGAAGAAGTGGGCTGACACTACCGGCCTGTACGCTCAGGTACTGGCTAACGAGACCAACGGTGCAAAGAATGCTAAGGTAGTTTCTATCGTTTACAATGCTGCTTCTATTTCTTCCGCATCTGACGATTCCTACGGCTTCGTAACCGCTACTCCGGTACGTGTTACCAATACTGACGGCGACAAGGTATGGCAGTACGAGATCTGGAACGGTTCTAAGACCATCACCGTATTTGAGGATAAGACCTCCCAGAGCGCTGACAAGGGCGAATTTATCCAGTACAATGTTGTAAGCGATACTGAAATCGAAGACATCCAGAATAATATTGGTAGCTACGATGCAGTAACTGCAATCGACGGCGATAAGATTGACACCACCAGCAACACCGCTCTTGGCATTGATGACAAGGATACGCAGGTTATCTACGTTAACACCAAGGACACCAAGGGTGTTGAAGGCGGCAAGATCGCTCTGGCAGACGAGCCGATCGACGGCAACTATACCAAGAACGTTTATGTTGTTAATGCTGTAAACGGCAAGGATCTGGATGCTATCTTCGTTGACGTAAACAACAAGATGGAGAAGGTTACCTACACTGCTGTTCTGTCTGGTGCTGCTACTCAGAAGATTGGTAATATCACCTATACTGTAGCAGTTAAGGCTTCTCCTGTTGCGCTTGGCAAGAATGTTGAAATCACTGTTACTCCGGACAAGACTGTTGACGCTGATGCTACCGTTACCGTAAAGTGCAACGAGACTGGCGCTACCAAGTCTGTTTCCTTCGCAAATGGTGATACCACCACTGCTAAGACCATCACTTTCTCTCAGGAAGCATACAACACCACTTACTCCATCGTTAAGTAAGTTGACGCGCTTCTGATTGAAGTACAAAAACCCCCGAGGAAATTTTCCTCGGGGGTTTTCTTTACTCATTCAGCGGGAGCCAAATGGGTTATTGGATTGTGGCCGGACCACGAATTACCACTGGGTAATGTTGCGGTTTACGTCAACAACTAGAACAGTGATCTGATCGTCGTCGTCGAAGTAAGCCTTTACGTTCGGAGCAGCGTCCTCAGACAGACCAGTGATGGTGTAGCTATCACCAGAGTTGGTGGTGGTGCAGAAGTCGCTGTCGAATGCGTAAGCCAGATCGATGTTGGTGTAATCCAGACCGGTTACGCCCTCAGAATCGTCAGAGTTTACGAACATTACGATAGTATCCTTGCTGTCAACCTTTGCGAACTTCTTGGTGGAACCAGCAGAGGTCATGGTACCGGTGTACTTGCCAGCAACAGTAGCGTCAGCGGTCAGAGTACCGGACATCAGGTTGATGTCGCCAGAAGCTGCATCGTAGTTAGATACGAAGTAGTTGTTATGGTCACGGTCAGCCTTAACGTCAACGTCAGCATCGTTCAGATCGCCGGAATAGGTGATCAGAGCGCCGCTCTTCAGGTTCTTAACAGAGCTATCATCGGTCTTGATGGTAACATTCTCAGAACCATTCCAAGCAGTAACGATGTACTTGGTGCCATCGTTGGTATCCTTAACAACGTCGTCCATAACTACTGCGTAGTTGTCATCGCTGCCGCCGGTGGTGCCCTGCTGCAGGTCGATGAATGCTACCTGAGCGTAGTAGGAGTTGCCGGACTTGTTAGCAACAGCAGCTACATTGCCGATAGCCTTGTTGTAGTCAGCAGCGGTCTTGCCGGAGATTACCTTGTAATCAGCGTCAGTGCCGGAAGCAGTTGCCTTGTACTTAACGAATACAACGCCGGTGGATTCGTAGTACAGACGGGACAGAGCAGTGGTGCCGTCCTTCAAGCCGGTAGAAGCAGCCTGGGTGTAGATATGCATGTCAGAGGTGCCGTGACTGGTCTTGTCGCTCTGCTTGATGCTGCCGTCGGTCATCAGACCCTCAGTAGCGTCAACGTATGCGTCATAGCCGTTCAGAGCGAACTCGCCCTTATTAGCGTTGTCCTCAATCTCAGCGATACCAACGCGGCTCAGGGTGTAAACATCACCAGATACCTCGTAGGATACCAGAATCGGAGCAGCAGCTACAGAAGGAGCAGAAGCAGTGGTATTCCAAGTAGCTACGTTCGGGTTAGCAGCATTGCCTTCAGAGAACGGCATGATCGGGAAGGACTTGTTGTCCTTGTCGTCCCAGTACTTCTCGATGGTAACGGTCTTCTCAGAGCCGTCAGCAAACAGCATGTGAGCTTCCCACTGAGAACCGGTGCCGCCCTTAGCAGCAGCCTCGATCAGCAGAGCCATGTCATCAACATTGCCTGCAGTGGTGTCGGTGTAGTAAACGTAACCGTTTACAACTACCATGTCAACGTTAGAGCCAGTGTTCGGGCGCTTTACGAAGGAAGTGCCGTTACCAGCCATGGTGTACCAGTTGCCGCCAACGGAAACGCCGTCGTCAGACTTGGTGCCGGTTACCTTGCCGGTAACAACGTCAGCCTTCTCAACCAGGCCATTGCCGGTGCCGTAGTTGCCAGCTGCAGAAACTACAACGTAGTCATCCTTCTTGATGCCATCGTACCAATCCCAATCGTCCTTCTCGAGCTTGGTCTTGGTGATGATGTCGCTGTCGCCCTTCTTGTAGGTTACATTGATGTAGTCAGAGCCTACAGCGGTAACCTTGCCTACAGCGAAGGTCTTAACCTTCAGGATGGAGTAGTTGGAAGTGCCGTCGGTAGCCATCAGGGATACCTCAGAACCCTGCCAGTACTTGGAATCCTCGAACTTAGTGCCAGAAGTCGGCTTGTTGCCGTAAGCATTTACAAAGTCCGGAATAGTAGCCTTGGTAGCGCCAGTTGCCTCAGAGTTAAAGGTGAAACCAGAAGCAGTCTTGTACAGAACGTCGCCGTTTACATAAACGGTCTGCTTAGCGGTTGCAGCCAGATCGTACTTGGTGCCGTCCAGCTTAACCTTAGCGCCGTCCATCTCCAGCTTCTTCAGAACGTTGGACTGCTGGGAGTTGTCGGAAGTTGCGAAAACGCCGTAAACAGTCTTGCGATCCTTGTGAAGAACGGTAACGGTCTTGTAAAGCAGATCAGAGTAATCCTTCTTAACGTCGGTGAACTCGAAGATTGCCTTGCCGGAATCCTTGGACTCGGTGGTGTTATCCCAGTCAACAACAGACGCGGTGGAGTCCAGAGTTACGGTGTAGGTGTCCTTGCCGTTGGTCTTAACAACGTTGGTCAGGGTAGAAGTAGACTTCTTCAGAGACATGTACTTCTCGCCTACGGTCTGGTTGTCATCGCCCAGCAGGGTTACGCTGGTGTAAGCATCGTCGCGCCATACAACGGTCGGGGTGTCGATTGCGTTGTAGATCAGCTGTGCAGCGTACTGACGCGGGCAAGCTGCGGTGAACGAGG
>OLRU01002980.1_pt1 | contig 11128 bp, 6 predicted proteins | sample 1672961 | NCBI WGS metagenome assembly OLRU01 (sample SAMEA3136741, study PRJEB25190) | human gut metagenome | biome: human gut; feature: human-associated habitat; material: faeces | place: Austria | collected 2013 | reverse complement strand
ATGCAAAAATAATTTCCTTTTCCACAATCTCCCTCGCACAAGCCCTTATGTTATTGAGGCATCCTGTCCATTCTAAGGCGTTTTCTGCCTTTAGCTGTTCCGTTATGCCCTGTGCCTGTTTCATACCCTCTATGAGCCTTTCAAAGCGTTCCTGTGCCTGTCTGTTGATGTCGGCAAGGTAGGCGTTTAGCCTGCCGCTTGTAAGAAGATTGGTGTATGTAACTTTACGGTACTGTTTTAGATAATCTAAATGCCGTTGCCCCCAGATGCCTATTGCCTGTTCTTCTTCGGCGGGTACAGTTAAGCACGGTATCAAATAATCCCCTTGCCTTTCGTATTTGCCGCCCAGTTCCTCAAATAATGATTTTGCCATTGTCTGTTACCTCCACATTCTTTTTTATTTTGAATGTCCGCAAAATCCGTCCTACATCTATGGGATTACTTGGAAGATTCCAGTGCATAATCACACGACAATAATTATGAAAATCCAATCCTTCCTGTCCGATTGATGTTGTAGCGAGCACAAATGGACGCATTGGTGAGTTAAAGGCATACATAAGTGCTCTTTCCTGCACACTTCCACCTCCGGTGGTCATGCGGAAAGATGTTTCCGGTGTAAGTGGGATAAGCTGTATAAAACCTTCCTTTATCTGCGGATCATTTTCCTGCTCAGTAATCTTTAAATGCTGCATAGACAGTCTGGTATCTGATACTGAGCCGATGGCATTCTTTCCTGTTACATCAAGTTTTCTGATATTCTGATTTGCTATGTTCTGATTAGAGCAGATATAAATTACCTTAAACAGATCATCTTTCTCTTCGATTCTAAGTCTTGCTGTCTTTACAATTGCTCCTCTGGCAATAAGAGTTTTTCCCATACCCACTTCATCTGCTACAAGCACACGATTCTGATTATGCCGGAACAGATAATCCACTCTCTCCACAGTCGCTCTTTGAAAATCCTTCAGACCGGAAAGGGTACGCTTTTCAATTTCATCTATATTAAATTGTGACATGACATCACCTCGTTATCTTCTGATTTTCAAAGTATTACAAAAAGTCTCATACAGTTCACGGAATTCATCCGGTATAATATCCTTATCTGTAACCATCTTAAGCACATATCCAATGTCTTTTATTCTTTCCGGCCCTTCTACAGATGTCTTTAACATCTTTTCATAGAGTGCCGGCATTGCATCACTCGAATTGGCAAAAAAGCCGGATTCTCCCATCTGCTTTCCTTCAAGCATAGATGCTACATAATCATCACCAAGTACAAACGCTATGTACTCAACAAATGATGCCCTATCTTTTACCACACTGTTTACTGCAGCACTTTCTCTGTCATCCGGGAAACCACTTGTAGGGATCATAATAATTCTGCGAATTGTATCATCACCTGATCTTGCAGTAATCTCATAGAACTCTGATAACTGCAAGATCTCAAGCTCTGAAAACTCTATATGTTCTGACAATGTCTGCTCCTGCTTTGAATTAAATGGTGATACTGTAACCTCACTATCAGATTCAATACCACTGAACTCAACCTCTATCTTGTACTTTCCAGCATTCTCATTATCTTCTGAAATTACAGCCTGCCTTTTCACTCGGCACAAGTCCTTAATTTTCTGCTCCAGCAGATTTCTATTGTCACTTTCTGTTTCCAAAACAGCATCCGCTACTGTAACCTGCTCAAATGGATTCTTTGCATCTCCTACCGGTCCACAGAATATATCCTCTAAGAATTTATCCCCATTCAGATACATATTCTTTGTACCAAGCCACAGCATCATTTCAACATTTTTATTAATTGCAGAATAGGAAGCATTCATGGAACCAAGATACAGGTCAACATCTGAATATTTCCTTCTCAGATAGATTTTTGCATGAATATCCTGTTTCTTTTTATCTGCGAGTTCATCTGAAATTTCTTCCTCACCATCTATAATCTCATCCTTTAATGCATAGATGGTAAAATTATCTACATCTGATGCTTTGAGTTTTCCAAGCTCAGAACGTCTCGTAACAAGTGTTCTCTTACAGTCCGACAATGCCCTGTCTGTCAGGTTAAAATCTGCAATCACACTTTCTGATAAAAACGGAGACATCACTACAAGCTCATTAAATGTCGAATTGGCATTTCCTCTTTCCTTGCAGAATAGGATATCCTCCTGCATCCGGTAAGCATTTTTTCCAATACCAAGTGGAAGCACTTCAAAATCCTCTCCAAATATTTTACTATCAAGTGAAAAGGATACATCCTTAATGTCTGCACATAATCCACGAATCAGGTTTCTTTTCTTTCCGGCATTATTGCTGGTATTATGCACATTCATTACAAGATAATCCAGAAAATCACAGATAGGCTGAGTCTTTTTCTTCTGTCTGACATTTTTACTGCTATCCATTGCAAAGCTGATATCCCAGCTCCTGTCAAAAGTCAGATTTCTGCTCATTACCACAAAACGATATTTTTTATCTCCATCAGCGTTTACATATGCTAATACCCATGTTTTCGGATGAAATGACGGATATCGACCAAGCTGTCTATCTTTTGGCAGTGCGACCTCTACTACCATTTTCTCTAATAAAATAGATAGTGCAGTCGGTTTTGTTGGCACTTTAATCTGTCCTGCTTCACAAAACAGCACGATTTTATCTGATACCTTCTGCAATGCATTCAGCATACCAATTGGATTTTGCATAAGCTTACTATCTGTTTCTTCAGATAATCCAAGACATATCGCCACAGCTGTGAGTGCTTCCAGGTCAAGTGAATATGTAGTGCCTACTGCTCTGTCCAATCTATATCCGTCCGGAGGCATCAAAATACCGCTGTAATCCGTTCTATCTCGGTTTGAATCCGGTCTAAACATCAGCACTCACCTCCCCGGCATAGATGTCATTCACAATTCTTCTGGCATTCGAGAATCTGTAATCGAGCATTCCACCGCCTACCCATTTTGAATGATCAAATTCCTTTGTTCTGCTTAACTTCGCTCTGGCTGCTCCTTTCAGGCTCCGTTCCCTCTTGCGAATCAGTTCATCAGCCATATCAATATCTAATGTAATAAATGCTGCTTGTATCCCACATAGAAAGCTCTTTGCCCTTGGATTGATCAACTGGAATTCTCCAAACACTGCATCCAGATCTACTGTCGCATTATGCCTTATATCCGGAAGCAACCTGCTCCATTCATCATTTGCGTATGTATTCTCGTCTTCTGAAAGCATGACATTGTATCTTACTCTCGCCATATACACCAGATTATTAAAATCGCAGGCAAGCTTCATCATATATGCCAGCTTTTCACCTACTTTTTCCGATAGTTCAGCCGTTAAAGAAGCAAAATCATCATATTCATTCAAATCAATACGATTTTTCAATACATATTCCAAAAGAGACCCTTTCGTTGACTTCTGAATCTGCTTATCCAGATAGAATGCTTCCTCCTGCGTCAGCTCTATTGTAAGGTTGTCTCTCCAATCATCATGATAAATCGGAAGATTCCAGAATCTAATATTGCCGATGTCTCCTGCATCCGAATCATCCTTATCATTTTCCTCTGCATCATCATTCCTGTTTCCCAACCGGCTGACAGACTTCTGTTCTTTTAGCTTTACCGCCAATGAAACATACTCCGGTATAGACAGACCATAATCACAGAATATTCCAAAGGTACGAATTCCATTCCAGTAGATATCTGATGGTTTTCTTGCCACCCAGCCCTTTGGCAATACACGACTTCCAATAACACCTTCTGCCTTGGGATCTGCTTCTAACAATCTGATGCCACAATCTTTTTCAGCAGAATCTATAGCTCTTAAAACTCTATTTGCATCCTTTCCATACCTGCCATCAACAGCCTCCCTTAACATATATGGAACAATAAGGAAGTACTTTGCTCTAGTCTGGATGGTAGATGTCCCCGGAAAGAAATAATTGGCAAAAGCATCACGAATAACGCCGATTCCAAGTTCATCGACTGCTCCCTGTTCACTCAGAAGGTTAATCACATCGAATGCCTTCTGCCGGTCTTCTTTTGAAAAATCTATCCATCCTAACTGCATGTTTTCACTTCCTTATTTCTTCGTCAAATATGTATCTTCCACATAAGTCTCCGGTGTCGCCTCTTCAATTACTCCCGACTTTGGATCAAAGATATATTTCTTCTTCAATCTCTCATACAATACAGAACCTACAGTCTCCATTACCTGCCTCATCATATCAGGATCATCAAACAGTTTTCTGAAAAACTGGTCATTCTGCTCATATCTGTCTGCTGCCATATTCGGAAAATCCTTTTCAAATAACAGCATAAATGTTGCCCTGTCATTGTTCTTTGCGTAGCTCTGCCATTTCTCCTGATTGGCATAATCATTTTCCATCTGAACAAGAACTTTATCCATCTCTGTAAAATGAGTGCCATACTTTTCGTTTATCTTATCAATGATTACTGTCAACGGGTCTTTCTTAGGCTCTCTATGACCGGAATCACCGGAGATAGGTGTATATCCGCCTTCTGTGCTTTCAAGCTCTATCGGACCTTCAAAGTCTTTTTCCAGCTTATAGTATTCAAGAAGAACTTTGTCATCAATATTTATCTTCTCTCCACCATGTCCCTTAGGAAGCATTGTGTATAAGAATTTTGAATAAATACTGAATCTATGAATATCCTTGTCAAATAATCTGCATACCTGTGTAATATAGGCATACACACGGTTAAAACTTGCCAAGGTAGACTTAAATATATCCTGTTTTTCAACCTCAAGCACTTCATATCTGTCTATTGCTGGTCTTAACTGTCCCTGAAGCTTTCCAAGATCACCAGCTGATTGATTCTCATTCTGATAGAAAATATCCGCAAATTTATCCACTTCTGATTTCTGATATACCCTGAAATCATCCAAGGTATTCTTCATATCATATACAACATTAGGATCTGTTTCCTCCAAGAGCACAGTTTCCTCATAGAATGGCTCAAAAGATGCTTTGATATCCTCTGCTGAATTCACAAAATCAAGTACAAAGGTATCTACTTTTCCTCTTGTAGTACGATTCAGTCTTGATAAAGTCTGTACTGCCTTTACACCGGACAATTTCTTATCCACAAACATGGTGTGAAGTAGTGGTTCATCAAAGCCTGTCTGATATTTTTCTGCAACAACAAGGATTCCATAATCATCTGCATGGAATGTTTCCGGCAAAGCCTTTTCTTTTATTGTCTTGCCTTCTTTATCCTTGTTCATTCCCTCTTCGGTAAACACATCATCGTTATCTTTCACTTCACCGGAAAAAGCGACTAACACTTCAAGGTCATTCAGTCCTTTTTCTTTTATCTGTCTCTTAAATTCCTGCACATATCGTACTGCATGAAGTCTGGATGGTGTAACAACCATAGCCTTCGCTCTGCCACCTATCTTATGTCTTGTGACATTCATAAAATGTTCCAGCATAATGGCAGTCTTCTGAGAGATATTATGTGGATGCAGTGTCTCATAATTTATAATTGCCTTTGAACCAGCTGTTGTATCAAATTCCGGATTATCCTCAATAATCTTGGCAATCTTATAGTACATTTTGTAGGTCATATAGTTCTGCAAAACATCCAAGATGAAATGCTCCTCTATTGCCTGTCTCATAGAATAAATATGGAAAGGTCTGTAGATTCCTTCCGCATCCTTCTGACCAAACAGCTGCAATGTTTTTCCTTTTGGCGTTGCTGTAAATGCAAAGAATGATAAGTTCTTATGCATCCCCTGTGCTGCCAGTTCGTCTAATAGCTTGTCCTCATCATCCTTGCGGTTTCTCTCGTCCTCATCTTCCATCTCGGCATACTCTTTCAGAATTTCTTCAGTATCAGCTAATGCTCTTTTTAACTTTTTCGCTGCATCTCCGGTCTGCGAAGAATGTGCCTCATCAATAATAATCGCAAATCTTTTTTTTGCAGAATCCACTTCTTTATAGATTACCGGGAATTTCTGTAATGTAGTAATAATAATGCCTACACCATCATTGATTGCATCTCTAAGCTGTCCCGAATTTTTATCTACTTTCTTAACCACACCTTCCACATGGTCAAACTGATATACTGTAGACTGTAACTGACTGTCCAACACTCGTCTGTCAGTAACGATGATTACTGACTGGAAAATCTTATTGTCTTCATAATCATGGAGTCCGGTAAGTCTGTGTGCCAGCCATGCAATCGAATTGGACTTTCCTGAGCCTGCACTATGCTGGATCAGATAACTCTTACCTGAACCATTCTTTTTTACATCTTCCAACAGCTTTGTAACAACATCAAGCTGATGATACCTTGGGAAAATCATAGTCTCTTTCACAAGATTTCCATTTTTATCGTACTCCTGCTGCAAGTGCATATATTTCTGTAAAATTTCCATCAGACTGTCTTTGCAGAGTACTCTTTCCCAAAGATAAGCTGTATCATATCCATTTGGATTTACCGGATTACCTTTGCCACCTACTTTTCCGGCGCCATTACTTCCCTGATTAAATGGCAGGAAATAAGTGTGTGCGCCCTCAAGTCTTGTAGTCATATAAACATTGGTAAGGTCTACAGCGAAATGTACCAATACCCTTTCCTTAAAGGCAAAAATCGCATCCTTACCGGCACGATCAAACTTATACTGATTAATCGCATTTGTTGTATCCTGTCCTGTAAACTGACATTTCAATTCCATAGATACCACCGGAATGCCGTTTGCAAAAAGAACAATATCAATGCTGTTTTCATTATGTACAGAATAATGAAGCTGTCTGGTACAATGAAGGATATTCGCATCATACTGCATCTGTGTAGTCTCATTCAAAGAGGTCTCCGGCTTCCAGAAAATCGGATAAAACTTGATTCCTCTGTCCATAAATCCATGCCGCATCACATTCAAAAGATTCGTTGTCTTTACTTCTCTTTTAAAACGTTCGATGATCTGTTTCTCGGAATTCTCCGCATAAATTTTTACATATCTTTCCCATTTCTTAGGCTGACTTGTCTTAATAAACTCAACAAAAGTATCTTCTTCAAGTCCTGATTCACGATTAAATTTCTTTGGATCACCTTTGGTATATCCACCATGATGAGTCAGATAGTCTTCGATATCTTCCTCAAATCGTTTCTCTTTTACATCAAAATCAGACATGAGCTACACCTCCTTTTTGCCTGTGACAACTTCGTAAATGAGGGATTTTTTGTATTCTTGATATTTCTTAATAAGTTTATTTCTTTTATCAATCTCAACTTCAATATGATTTACCTTATCAGTTATGTAATCAGCTATTTTCTTCTGCTCATCATATGGTGGAATAGGAATATAAAAATTCAAAAACTTATCTGCTTGTAGTCTCCATCTTCCCATACCACTTACACCTTGTCCTAATCCATAAAAAATTCGTGCACTATAACACATTTGCATCATATACAAATAATACTTTGGACACATACCATTCTTATCATTTAATACAAAAACCCTATAATCAGGACTTGTAACTCCTTCGTACTTTGAAATATCTACCCAACCGGTCAGCAAATCCATATGATTCATTGCGAAATCACCTTTATGGACTAACTGATAATTTGCATAGCTATTTGCAAACTGTCCTTCATTGTTAGAAAAATCTTTAGGAATTATTCCTCTTTGTGTAATTGACAAAACAGTATGTCCTTCTTCTCCTGCAATATCTTTCTGAATATGGAATACATACTTTAATCTTTTCATTTCCCAATTTATAGGAATATTTCCAAACCATACACTTCCGCTATCCTTCATCTCTACATCTGGATTTATTCCACTGGTTACTGCTTCCGTAATAATTGATAATTTGTATTCCTCTAATTTTTCAATTATCACCTTCTGCTTTTCTACAATTTCATCAATCTTTGAACACTTGGCATCCAGATATTCAACTATTTTATTTTGTTGTTCTATATTTGGTCTAACCAACGGAAGTAAAAATAACTTGCTTGATTTTATTCCAGTTGCTGTTGAACCAGTAGATAATGAATGTAAAAACTGCTGGAATCCCTCGTTCAACATCCAATACTTCAAATAATAGTTATTAACAGTACTTAATGCTCTAAATTTTATAATACGTTGTGCTAAGGCAATATCAGTTCTATCTACATTAGCCACTTGCCCCAATGGAGCCTCTGTAGTAAATAGTATATCGCCAATTTGTGGTATTCCTCGATGCATTATCTCCTCATAATCGGCTTCACGAACGTATTCTTTTGATAACTCATAGCATATTTTCCCATCTTTTATATTCTTTGCAGTTACTAAAAAAGTTCCTTCTTCTGTTTTTTCTGGTGTTTTTCCCCTATAATCGACAATTGAATCTAATTGCTTTGTTAAGGGAACAATCTCCCAATCTTTTGGTATCTTCCCAATCCATTCCACTCCACTATCCTTCATCTCTCTCATAGGTCAAATACCTCCTCAAGACTTCCAGATAGTTCTGTCTCTAAATCCATAATCTCTGCCATAATTTCTGCTGATGGTCTTGGAGCTTCATACTTATAGAAATATCTCGTAAACGGAATCTCATATCCCACCTTTGACTTTTTCTCATCTACCCATGCATCCGGTGCAAATGGAAGTACTTCTCTTTCAAAGTACTCTTTGATATCCTCTTTTAACGGAACATTTTCTGTATCACGAAGACTGGTATCCGGCTGTTTCTTTCCCTTTTTCAATACCAGATTGCCTTCTTCATCACGAAGCGGTCTTTCTACTGTAATCTTGGTATAACCAAAATCCTCGTCATCATAAATCTGGCTGATTTCACTCTCTTTAAAATCACCATATATCTTTGTAATCTCTGCAATATCTTCCTTAGAGATATCATTTCGCTTATTTCCTAATGCCTTTCTTCTCTTCACGAACATCTCATTGGCATTGATCAGCTGCACTTTTCCTTCTCTGACTGTACCTGCCTTTTTATTTGACAATACCCAGATATAGGTTGCAATTCCTGTGTTATAGAAAATATCATTCGGTAAAGCAATGATTGCCTCAAGCAGATCATTTTCAAGAATATATCTTCTGATTTCAGAAGGTCCGCTTCCTGCATCTCCTGTAAAAAGTGGGGAACCATTATGAATGATTGCAATTCTGCTTCCACCTTTATCAATATCTTTCATCTTTGATATTGCTGTCATAAGAAAAAGCATCTGTCCGTCACTTGTAGCCGGAAGTCCTGCTCCAAATCTTCCTCCGAAGCCAAGCTTTGCCTCTTCCTCTACTTTTGCCTTTTCATTCTTCCACTCACGTCCAAACGGAGGATTTGAAAGGATATAGTCAAATGTACTGCCTGCAAACTGGTCATCCGATAATGTGTTGCCATCCTTAATGTAATCAGCATTGTTACCCTTAATCAGCATATCAGCCTTACAGATTGCAAATGTCTGGTCATTGATTTCCTGACCGAACGATACAAGCTCTGTAGATGCATTCAGACTATGTAAATATTCCTCTGCTACAGAAAGCATACCTCCGGTTCCACAGGCAGGATCATAAATCGTCTTTGCCACATTATTGCCAGAAAGGATGTCATTATCATCATAGAAGAGAATATTAACCATAAGTTGGATAACTTCTCTTGGAGTGTAATGCTGTCCTGCATCTTCATTATGAGACTCAGAGAATCTTCTTATAATTTCTTCAAAAATATATCCCATTTCAAGGTTAGAGATTTCATTCGGATGAAGATTTCCTCTGTCTGTTGTATATTCCTTTAAAACAATATACAGAATCCCCTTATTTGCCATCGTTGTGATGTGTCCATCAAACTTAAATTTTTCCAGAATATCCCGCACATTTGCTGAAAATTTATTCAGATACTCTCTAAAATTCTCCTCAATGTGGTCAGGATCATCCATAAGTCTTTCAAATGTATATTTACTTGTATTGTAAAAATCCTTTTTTGAAGCCTTACGAAGTAAAATATCTTTCATTGGAAGATTCTTTACTTCATCGTATTTCTGTAATACCGCATCCTTCGTATCTGAGAGAATACAGTCAAAACGTCTGATTACTGTAAGTGGTAATATAACATCTCCATATTCATGTGGTTTATATACACCGGTAAGCTTATCTGCTATTGCCCATATTAGGTCTGCTTTCTGATCTATTTTTGCACTTCTCGTAGCCATTTACATTTTCCTCCATAAGGTAATTTACTTTTCTTTGTTATCTGGTACATAGTCAATCAAATCTCCAAAGTTACAATCCAACTCTTTGCAGATTTTTTCCAAAACAGATAGTTTCACCGACTCGCAGTTTGTCATCTTTGCTATTGTACTGGAGCTAAGACCAGTCTTGGCACACAAATCTCCTTTTTTCATTCCGTGGTCAATTAACTGTTTCCATAATCCATTATAACTAATTGCCATCCTCTTTTCCTCCGTTTAATGTGCAATCAATATCAAAATTATTTTATCACACAAAAAACTCCTTGTACAATTCGCATTTACAAATATCACATATCTTTTTTCAAATATTGAATATCTTTTTTAATTTATTCACAAACCTTTTGAATTTATCTGCTACAGATACTCTTTTCCTAATTGATGTGGTTAGAAGAAAAACATCTCCAATCTGCTTTCATTATAACGTTCAATCCATATTTACGCATTAAAAAAGGATGCAGGGATTGACTCCCTACATCCTTCATTAGAATTATAATATTATACTTATCTCACACCCCGATCAGCCCCTCTCTCCGGCTTATCTTTTCCCTGCTTTTCTTGAATAATCCTCTTATTAATCTCAAGCCGTTCATGAATGGATAATTTCTTATCTTTTCCAACTACCGCCTGCTTCTGTTGTACCTGTTTCCTATCTGCTTTTCCTGCATCCTTGACCACTGCATTCGCTTCGGTACTTGTTCCCCGCTCATCTGCTCTTCCTTCATTTCTTTCCGTTATCTGCTGTTCTCGTCTCTCTTTCACACCTTTTTCTTCCAGATTGCAAAAGCTCTGCAGATACGGAAGCACATGATTCTGCATGTCTGTCAGATCTTCCATATATTTTTGGAACTCTTCACTTCCTTTACCTTTCTGGTAATTGATCCAATACTCATCTGTAAGCTTCATTTCATTATCATACT
>OLRU01002977.1_pt1 | contig 11136 bp, 8 predicted proteins | sample 1672961 | NCBI WGS metagenome assembly OLRU01 (sample SAMEA3136741, study PRJEB25190) | human gut metagenome | biome: human gut; feature: human-associated habitat; material: faeces | place: Austria | collected 2013 | reverse complement strand
CCCGCCCGCCGCTGACCAGCATCGACAATGAAACGGAACTCATCGGCCGCAAAGCCGCCCGCTACCTGATGGACGCCATCAACGGCCAGCCCCACCACGGCACGGAATATCTCCCCTGCCGCCTCATCCAACGCGAATCCACTCTCCCCCTAGACTAGCGTCATCGCTTTTTGTTGGAACGTCCCTTGAAGTAAATGTCGAACACGATCCAGACGGACAAAACGAACGCGATCACATAACCGAGGAAACCAACGATCGGAATACCGAAAATCACCGGTTTGATGCCCGCATAGTACACGATCGACGAGCCGATGAACAATCCGACGACGATCAGCGCCATCGTAAGCCTGTTCACCATGTTGGCAAGCAGATGGATCGGTTCCTGCGAACCGACCATCTCCATATTCACGCGCAACTGGCCGCGCGTAAGCATACGGGAGGCCACTTTCAGCTCATTGGCGGCAGCGAGCAGACTGTGCAGCGCCTGATGACCTTCGATAACCAGCGATTTCGCCTCATCCTTGGCGAAATCCTTCTTCGACGTGCTTGCGGCGATATGGTCGGAGATGATCTGAATCATATTCACGTCTGGAATGAACTCGTCGAGCAGGCCTTCCAAAGTGACCAGCGCACGCCCGACGGTGGTGACGGTGCTCGGCACTTCAATGCCGTGTCGTTGCGCCATTTGCGTCAACGCGGTGAGCATGGCGGCGATATCCAGCTCGGCCAAATCCACTGTGCCGAATTCCTTGACGATCACATCCAAGTCGGCCAATAACGCCGGATAATCCTCCGGATCGGCCTCGGCACCGGCGAAACGCAGCAGACCGTCGGCAAGCGCGGGCGAATCCTGTTTGGCGACCGCGAAAATCATGTCTTTCAAGACGGAACGGGTTTTGGCATTAAGCCGGCCCGTCATGCCTAGGTCGAGCAGCACGATCCGCCCGCCGCGCACCATGATGTTGCCCGGGTGCGGATCCGCGTGGAAGAAGCCTTCGTCAAGCACTTGCGTGGCGTAATTGTCGACCAGTTTGGTGCCGATTTCCTTCAGATCGTAGCCCGCTTCGATGAGCTCATCAGGATGCGAGACGGAAATGCCTTCGACGTAGTCCATGACCACCACGTGTTCGGTGCACAGGTCGGAGTATGGCTTCGGGCAGTCCATGTATTTGTAGTGTTCGCAGAATCGTTTGAATTCCGCCAGATTTCGCGCTTCGATCATGAAGTCGGTTTCGGCTTCGAAGGTGTCCCACAGTTCTTCGACCACGCCGGAGAGATCGACCACTTGGGCGCTGGGCATGGTTTTGGCGGCTATTCGTGCGATGGTGCGCATGATGGACACATCCTGTGCCATGGTTTCGCGCACGCCCGGGCGTTGCACTTTGACGGCCACATCTTCTCCGGTAGTGAGTTTCGCACGATGCACTTGCGCGAGGCTTGCCGATCCGAGCGGTGTGGCGTCGATATGGTCGAAGATTTCGCCTGCCGGGCGTCCGTATTCGTCTTCCAGCACTTGCAGGACGGTGCCGTACGGCATGGGGTCGGCGTCGGCGCGCAGTTTGGCGAGTTCGTCGCAGAACGATTGGGGCAGGATTTCGGAGCGCATGGACAGGATCTGTCCGACTTTCACGAAAGTTGGGCCAAGCGCTTCGAACATGAGCCGCATTTTGACGGGGGTCAGGCCGTGCACAATGTCGAATTGGTTGACGATTTGCGCGATTTGCGCAAGTCGCTTCAGTTTGCCTCGACGAGTCAGGTGGTAGCGCTGCGAGAATGAGTCTTTACGCGGGCCGAACAGTCTGATGGTTTCGGATTGCGTAAAGGTTGCGTCGTTCTGCTTGCCTTGCGATTGCGGGATTCCCGTTTTTCCCGCGGATTTGGCTGCCGTTGCCGCAGCCGCGTCGGACGAGGGGTTCGCCGTCGGATTGATCACCGCGTTGACTCGGTCGGAAAGTGTGACCGGCTCCACGCTTTCAGGGCGGGCCGCATCCGGCTCGATCGGAGAATTCAAAGACATATCGCTGCTCGCAAACGTTGGTCGGATTACGATGAGTGGGATTCATGAGGAGACTTGCGTCCCGCGTATTTCATGCGATTCGCATGTTTCGCACGTTTCTTACGTTCCGCACACGGCCGTTCGCATGTTTCGCAAGTTCCGCATAACAAATCGCCGTCTGAACGTGATGCGACGAGCAGACGGCGATGTGAACGATTGAACGTTACTCGGCTTTGGCTTCAGGTTCGGCTTCCTTGGTTTCCTCTGCAGCCTTGGCTTCAGAGGATTCCTTGACCTCCGCGACCTTGTGCTTGAGTTCGGCGTTGAGGGCCTTGCCCTGTTCGACGGTCAGCTCGCCCTTCTTGACGAGATCGTCAACGATTTCCTGGCTCTTCTCAACCGTGGTCGCCAAAGCGCCAACGCCGGCGAGGAAGACCTTACGCAGGCCGTCACCAAAATCAAAATCAGCCATGATTACCTCCTTAGGTGATGGTGGTACCCACTCTATCGCATTTTCTTCACAAATAACGTCAACGAAACTAGTCAATCGTTACAATTCTGCGGAAGACTCGCTGCCGTATGCTCACAGCGTACGAAAACGCGAAAACTACGAAACAGCGCGAAAACAATCAGCGCGGGCGTGACATGGCCACGCGACGCGCGTTGCTGGCAATCGTGTTGATGCGATCAAGTTCCGCACGCTGCGCTTCCGTCTGCCCTGCAGCGGCCGGATCGAACGAACCATACCGGCGTTCTGCGGCGGTGCGGATCAGAAAATCGGCGATCGCGGGGTTTTTCGGCAGCAGCGAGCCGTGCATGTATGTGCCGATCACATTGTTGACGCGGGCGCCTTCCGTATGATCCTCGCCATTATTGCCGGTGCTATCCGCGTCGACGGTGCCGAGCGGCTGCACGCCTTCGCGCAGGAAGGTTTGGCCGGAATGGTTTTCGTAGCCGATGATGTCACCGAAATCGGCGGAATGCTCGGTCAGATTGCCGATCATGCGCACTTCCTGCCCGACCGTGTACGCGCCGATCACGCCGATGCCGTCGAGTCGGGAGCCATCCACCGTTTCGAAATATTCGCCAAACAGCTGGTACAGACCGCAAATCATGAGCATGGGGGTGCCGTCGGCGGCCAGCGATCGCAGCAGGTCGGCGCGTTTGAAGAAGTCGTCGATGATTTTCTTCTGGCCGGTGTCTTGGCCGCCGCCGCCCAGAATCATGTCGACGTGTTCGGGCCACGCGTCGCCCTGATTGTAGGCGTGCACGCGCGGCTCGTAGCCGTATAGGACGAGACGGCGCTGGATGGTGAGCACGTTGCCGGAGTCGCCGTAAATGTTCATGTCCTTCGGATATAGCGACACGATGTCGATTACCTGGCTCATATCGTCTCCCTCATGCGGTTCATACGTTCTTCATGCGTTTTCATGCGTTGCGCGGATTCGCGCTGTTATTTGCCCACGCCAGCGTCGGCGACTTCGGCGATTTTGCCGAGCGCGGCTCGCGTTTTGAGCATTGCCGTGTATGTGCAGTAAATGTGCTTGGGGGTGCCCGGATTCGCGTTCACGAACGTTGAGACGGCCTCTTCAAGTTCCGTGTTGACGCTATTCACCGGCACCTGATCGTATTCGAGGCGCAACGCCATGTCCCAGGCACGCACGCCCGAAACCATGGCCACACCGGTGTCTCGCAGCGAGGAGAAGTCCACGTCCCACAGCCAGCTCATGTCACGCCCGTCGGCGTATTCGTCGTTGATGGCGATCATGGTGTCGCAGCCTTCAGGGGTGAAGGATGCGAGCGACAGACGGAATCCCATGGGGTTTTTGACGAGCAGCAGCTCCACCGGCGAGCCGTTCACGTCGATGACCTCGCCGCGTCCGAACGCCGGAGTGACTTCGGCTGCCGCGTCGATCATGGCTTGCGTGGTGGAATGCGCGAAGTCGATCATGCGCTGTGAGATTCCCACTTGTCGCAATAGTTCGTCGGTTACGTTCTGCTCGAACGGCAGGAACATTGCTTGCGCATCGGCTACGACCGCTCGCACGACGGCCAGCGCGGCCGCCGCGTTGTACAGGTTGTACACGCCTTCCAGTCTCACACCGGTTTCGTACGTTTCACCGTCGATGCCGAAACTGGCACGATGGTCGCCCACGGCAAGCAAGGTCACGTCAGCTGGTAGCTGTTCCGCAATTGCCGCATCTTCCGATTTTTCTGCATTTTCCCCAGTTTTCGCAATCACTGCAGCATCGTCAATCTCAATATTTGCGGACGATGCAGTATCGACTGTCGTGCGCATGTCGTCGTCGGACGGGAAGAAGCTGCGCAACGACCCGTCAAGACCGAAATAGCGCACTTCCACACCATCTTCAGTATGTGCGACGTCAGCAAGTCGTGCGATGCGTGGATCCTCACGATTGAGCACTACGGTTCCGGTGGTCGCTTCGGCGGCTTTGCTCAGCAGTCGTGCGGTATTGTCGATTTCGCCGAAACGGTCGAGCTGGTCGCGCATCACGTTGAGCAGCAGGCAGTAGTCGGGTTGCACTTGTTTGACGAAATGCACCGCGTACGCTTCGTCGAGTTCCAGTACGGCGATGTCGGCGTCCAGTTTGCCGCCGAGCGAGACTTCGGCCAGCAGCGACGAGACCACGCCGCGGGTGAAATTCGATCCGGTCGGATTGGTGAATACCTTCAATCCCAACGATTCCAGCATGCTTGCCACCATGCGCGTGGTGGTGGTTTTGCCGTTCGTGCCGGATACGAGCACCACGCCAAGCGGTAGCTGCTGCAGGGTGCGTGCGAGGAATTGCGGGTCAATCCGTTCCACGATTTTGCCGGGGAACGCGCTGCCGCCGCCATGTGCCAGGCGGGAGGCCGCACGCACGGCCTTGCCGATCAACGGCGTTGCGAATGAGTTCCACGCCATGCTATACCTCCTGTTGGCTCTGGTAGTCCTGCGGCATATCTTTGAACTTGGAGTATGCGCCAAGGAACGCGAGATTGAACGTCTGCGTCGGACCGTTACGATGCTTCGCCATGATGATATCGGCCTCGCCCGGGCGATCTTCCTTGTCGTAGGCGTCCGGCCTGTGCACGAGGAACACCACGTCGGCGTCCTGTTCGATAGAACCGGATTCGCGCAAATCCGAAAGCTGCGGCTTTTTATCCTGACGCATTTCGGGGCCACGGTTCAGCTGGCTCAGCGCCACCACCGGCACTTCCAATTCCTTGGCAAGCAGCTTCAATGCACGCGAGAAATCAGACACTTCCTGCTGGCGGCTTTCCACGGCCTTGCCGGAAGTCATGAGCTGCAGGTAATCGATCACCACTAATTTCAGATCGTTCGTCTGCTTCAATCGGCGGCATTTCGCACGGATCTCCATCAAACTCATGTTCGGACTATCGTCGATGAATAATGGTGCGTTCTGCAGTTTATCCTGCAGATTATTGAGGATATTCCAACGTTCCTGCGTGATTTCTTCCGCTCGGCGCATGGCTGACAGCGGAATATTCGCTTCCGCCGAAATGATTCGTTGCGCAAGTTCGGTTTTGCTCATTTCCAAGCTGAAGATCACGGACGTCATATTGTGGTGCAGCGCCGCAGCTCGCGCGAAATCAACGCCGAGCGTGGACTTACCCATGGCCGGTCGGCCTGCAACGACGATCATCTGGCCCGGCTGCAGGCCTTGCGTCACGTCGTCGATGTCACGGAATCCGGTTGGCACGCCTTTGGAAACCTCGCCGTTTTGCAGTCGGTCGATTTGGTCGAGGGTGTCGGTGATGACGGTGCCGATCGGCGCGTAATCCTGCCTCACTTTGCCGGTCGACATTTCGTAGACTTCGGCCTGTGCCAGGTTGACGACGTCTTCGGCTTGGGATCCTTCGGCGGTGTAGCCGAGCTGTGCGATTTTGGTGCCGGCTGCGATCACATTGCGCAGGATGGCACGCTGGTGGATGATGTCGGCATAGAAGGTTGCGTTGGCTGCGGTCGGCACGGATGCGACGAGGCTGTGCAGATAGTCGGATCCCCCCACTTTTTCGAGGTCGCCGTCTTTGAGCAGCTGGTTGGCCACCAGCACCGCGTCGACGGGCTGCGATGCGGAGAACAGGTTGATGATGGCTTCGTACACGGTTTGGTTGCGCGGCTGGTAGAAGTCGGTGATGTCAATCATCTGCGAGACTTCGCCGATGGCGTCTTTGCTCATGAGCATGCCGCCGAGCACCGCCATTTCGGCGGCGTCGTCATGTGGCGGCACACGGTCGAAGATGGCGTCGCGAATAGCCGTTCCCGACGCGCCGGAAATGCTGCCATTGCCTGAAAAACCGCGGTTTTGCCCTTGATTCAGGCCATTGTTCCAAGAATTGCTCTCCGCCATGCTTCTCCAGCTCTTCGATGTGTGGTGTACCGGGAAAAACCATAATACCTGTGCCACTTCACGAATGATGTTGCGATGAGATTCTGGAGGAATCTCCGCATTGGCAGGATCGAAATCACCCGACACGCGCGAATCGGTTCGCTGTGGATAAGAAAGCCGAAAAAACCCGAGTTATCCACATACTGGGGATAACTATGTGGAAAACATATCGAGTTATCCACCAAATGGGGATAACCAAGTGGACAACTTGGGGACATCTTTCGTACGGGTGCCCATTCCCCTGGTTGTGACTTGCTTAAGTGAACCGAAGGTGATATGTTCCCCACTTTTTCTTAAACGATGGGTTTCCGCCGACGCGGCGGGTACCGCATCGGCAATCATGTCGCTTTGCCGGGCATTCGCTCACAGCCTACGCGGCCTCACATGTGGTAGCGGGTGGCGTTGTACATGGTTCGGACAAGGGTTTCGCGCCATTTACTCCAGCCGTACTGTTTGGAAATGGTCTCGCCGGCCGTGGCACCCAACGACGAACCGTCAGCACGAGTCAGATCGAACAGCATGTCAAGCAGCAGCGGATCATGATCAAGACGAGACGCCAACTCGTCACCAACATTCGGATCATTCGGATTCTGACCAGTCGCAAACTCCGACAACGTAAGATGCTCACGCACCAACAACGTGACCCACCAAATAATGTCACGGTCAAAACCCATGCGCTTCAACACCATGGACGCATGACGTGCACCCTCCGCCGCATGATCGGCAACCCCCGGACGCTTGCCGACATCATGCAAAATACCAGCCAACAGCAACGCCTGATAATGCCGATCATCATATCGATTTCCACGAGGTGTTTCACGACCAAGCCGCGTAACCACCTCAACCGAATGACGGTCAATCGTATACCGATGCGCAGCCGAAGCACTCGGGCGATTACGAATCGCCAACCATTCCGGAATCAGCCGACCCGGAATATCGACAAAATCAATCTCCTCCCACACCTGCAACAACGCGGGACCGCTCGCAAGCAAACGCAAGAACAGACTACGCGACTCATCATTCCACGTGCGATCATCGATCGGACACGACTTCAGATTCTGCAACGTGCCGGGCGCGATCGGCAGACCAAACTCAGCCGCAGCAACAGCAGCCCGCAACGCAAGGCACGGATCGGACTTCGGATCGGCACCCGGCGCAAGCACGATCTCCTCCTCATGCTTGGCGATACCGGGCGCGACCACATCAAACGTAGGCGCCTGACGCTTACCGCCGCCACGAGGCTGGAACACCTGGAAAAACGCAAAACGAGGCTTCTCATGAGTCAACGAATGCTCAGCGCGAGAAGCCGTGGAATCAAGCGAAAACGCGATCTGGCGACCAACACGCGCAAGCAACGTCTGCAAATCATCAACCGACTTCGCCTCACGCTCGCCGCTCGGCAACGTCGGATCAGCCAAACCCAGCATCGCCGAAACCTTCGCCTGATAAGGAGCGAGCAACATATTCGTGTCTTTATTGGCCACCAAATGAATGCAATCGCGCACATCCAACAACCGTTCGACGGCATCGTCATACTGGCCGTGCGGGCGGTCGGCAAGCCAAGAAGCGGCAAGCGCGGAGACCAGCACGGAATCACGCAAACCACCGCGAGACTCCTTAATATCAGGCTGATTGCTATACGCCATACGGCCGAACTCATCCAAACGAGACTTGGCGGAGCCCAACAATTCGGGCAAGCGCTTACGGGCGGCCCTACGCCAACGCTCCAAAATGGAGACGGCCGTGGATTCGATCAGCTGCGTATCGCCCGCAATCGGCACCACATCCAGCCAACCCATCGCAGCAGGCAAATCATGGTCGGTCACCGCCTCGCACTGCGCGCGGGTACGCACCGACTGGTCAAGATCAAGACCCGAATCCCAAATCGGATACCACAATTTGTTGGCAAGCTCATTGAGCTGCCGGTCAGTGAGTGCGTGAGGCTCATAAATGACCACCAAGTCAAGATCGGAACTCGGTCCCACTTGGCCGCGGGCCAACGAACCCACCGCGCCAAGACCAATGCCGGACTGCGGAACGTCAAAAGACACCGTCTGGCAAGCCTCCTGCCACAATTGTTTGAGGCAATCCATGGCCAGATCCGTACGAGCCTTACGTTTCGCCGCACCATTGCGGTACACGCCGTCGGCATCCGGCTGACTCATATCCATGAAACGTTGTTTAAGACCATCAACCGCTGAAGTCATAGCAAATCCTTATGAATCTTCGCAAAAGCAAGCAAATCTGAGCAGATAAAGCGAAAGCGGGGAAATACGAAGCAAAAAATATGACGCGAAAATCGTATGAAAATCCCCGCACGGCGCGAAGCACGTACGGGGATCTGTCTATTGATAACCCGAACCCAAGCCCGGGGCCCTTAATATCTATCCGAATGAATTATCAGATAGCGGCAGAGCCGGTCTCGCCGGTACGCACGCGGGTCACCGAATCAAGCGGGGCAACCCAGACCTTGCCGTCGCCGATGGTGCCGGAGCCGGCGGACTTGACGATCACACCGACCAGAGTCTCGGCATCGGCGTCATCGGACAGCACCTCGACGCGAATCTTCGGAATGAGATCCACGGTGTATTCGGCGCCACGGTAAACCTCGGTGTGGCCACGCTGGCGGCCGTAACCGTTAGCCTCAGACACGGTCAGACCGTGAACACCTGCGGCAGCGAGGGCTTCCTTGACATCGTCAAGCTTATGCGGCTGAATGATAGCGGTAATGAGCTTCATCTCACTTCACCTCCTTGAGAACAGAGCTGGCGGTACCAGCAAAATCGTAAGCACGTTCGCCCTGATCGGCAAGATCGATACCGCCGACTTCCTGAGCTTCGGTGACACGCCAACCAATCGTCTTCTCCAGAGCGAAGGCGATGATGCCGGTGACAACAGCGGACCAGATGATGGCAACGAGGGCAACGATGAGCTGCACAACCAGCTGCTTCCAGTCGCCGCCCGCGAACAGACCGGTACCTTCGCCGAAGAAGCCGATAAGCACAGTGCCGGTGAAGCCGCCGACGCCGTGGACGCCGACAACGTCGAGAGAATCATCGTAGCCGAGCTTGAACTTCAGGCCGCAAGCGAGGCAGGTGAGCACGCCGGCGATGGCACCGAGCACGATGGCCCACAGCGGGGAAACCACATCGGCGGCCGGAGTGATGGCAACCAGACCTGCGACGATGCCGGAAGCGGCACCCATGGCGGTGTAGTGGCCGGTGCGGATCTTCTCAGTGAAGCCCCAAGAGAGCATTGCGGCGGCGGTTGCAGCGGAAGTGGAAACCCAAGCGTAGCCTGCGGTGCCATTGGCGGCAAACGCGGAACCAGCGTTGAAGCCGAACCATCCGAACCACAGCAGGAAAGCGCCAAGCATCACGAACGGAACATTGTGCGGACGGAACGGCTGGGTGCCGAAGCCCTTGCGCTTGCCGATGATCAACACGATCACCAGAGCGGCGACTGCAGCATTGATGTGCACAACCGTACCACCTGCGAAATCGTGGGCGGCAGCGCCGATAGCCTGGGAGATCGCGCCGTCAGCGCTCAGCAGACCGCCATTCCACACCATGTGGGCGAGCGGAGCGTAATCAAAGGTAATCCACAGCGCGACGAAAATCATCCACGTGGAGTACTTGACACGTTCAGCGATAGCGCCGCAAATCAGAGCGACGGTAATCATGGCGAATGCGGACTGGAACGCCACATCGACGCTGACCGGGTAGTTGTTGGAGTTCAGCGAAGCCGACGTGAAGACACCGCCGTCGGAAACCATGGAATCCTTCAGCAGGAAGCCTGTGGCCGGATCACCGAAGACACCGCCGACCGAAGTGCCTGCGTAGGCGATGGACCAGCCCCACAGCACCCAGATCACCATTGTGACGGACAGAGCGGCCGCCTCCATAATCATCATGTTCAGCACGGCCTTTGCGCGGACCATGCCACCGTAGAAGAACGCCACACCCGGCGTCATGAGGAACACAAGGGACGCGGACGTCAAAATCCACGCGGCATTTCCAGAATCAAGCTGACCCATGTCACCCTCCTCTTTCTTTCTTTTTGAGTTCACATTTCCGGCCCCATCGTATGGGGCTGACAAAACGGTATGGAACGCCGCCCGCGTTTTGAAAACGTTACGACGTGTTACAGCAAGGTAACGCCATCTCGCCATTACGTCAACCGAAAACGGCGGAATAAAGCGGCTGGCACGTTTTGTTTCAGATTGCGCACCGCTCTCAGGCCAAACCACTATCAGCCCATTTTTCAGCGTATCTGCCTTATGTATGGCAGATTTGGAGGACTGACACGAGACATTTCGCCCATATATGGCACTCTCACTCGCAAAAAAGGTGCTTTCGGGGGTAAACATATACCTTCTAAGTCGACTTTCTCCAAAAGCATCTGCCATATATAAGCGAGAAACCAGCGGACGAACCGGCAAATCTGCCATATATAGGCGAAATAGGACTGGTCGGGGGTAAAAAGAAAGCCTCCCACGCGGGGAGGCTTTCTCGGGAGCGCAATCAGCTCAGGCGAGGATGCCGTCGACGAAGCCTTCCGGATCGAACGGGGCGAGATCGTCCGGGCCTTCACCGAGGCCGACAAGCTTGACGGGCACGCCAAGCTCCTTCTGCACGGAAATCACGATGCCACCCTTTGCGGAGCCGTCGAGCTTGGAGAGCACCACACCGGTAATGCCGATGGCTTCGGCGAACACCTTGGCCT
>OLRU01002971.1_pt1 | contig 11154 bp, 7 predicted proteins | sample 1672961 | NCBI WGS metagenome assembly OLRU01 (sample SAMEA3136741, study PRJEB25190) | human gut metagenome | biome: human gut; feature: human-associated habitat; material: faeces | place: Austria | collected 2013 | reverse complement strand
ACCCCGCACGGCGGCAGGGCTACCTGACAGACGCCGTCCTCCACAGCTACTGGGGGACCGACTACGAGGCCAACTATGCCCGTCTCTCGGCCCTCGCGGACGCCGTCCTCAGCGATGTCCTCTGCTATGACGGTGCGGCGGCAGGGACGAGCTATTTTGCCATCTCCAATGGCCGTACCGAGGCCAGCGAGAACGTCTGGGCCTTTCCAATCATAAATATTATCTATTCCATCGCCATGAGCCACACAACCACCGGGGAAACGTACGAAACGGGGATGCAGGTCGGCAAGCGTTTGTGCCAAATCGGCACGAAGTCCATTCTTACGACCTTTGAAGGTCTTTTGCGGGAAGAGAGAAATCATATCCAGCGCATACTTGCTGACAGCCTGGGGAACAATGGACAGAGATGCAGCAGCCGCATCGCTTGTGGCTGTCAGGACTGCTTTCTGTTGTTTCCAATCTTTAGATGTTACATTTACGGCAGTTTGTCCTATAATAGTTCCATCTTTATCAACCAAGTTCACAAGTACCTTGCCTCCTTTACCCTCAAGTACTTTACCAAAAAGTGAGAAGTCATATTTCTCGCCTTTCTTCAAGGCTATGCCATCGAAACCAGCATTCATCAATGCAGTTTGTTCAGCTGCATTCACATCGAAGACGGCATAATGGGGATTATTAGGATGAATAGGATTCTCTGTTGCAATGCTCAATGTAGCATCACTGCCCTGAACACTCCAGGAATGAGTACTATTCCAGTTCTGATCGTTACCACGGTCGGTCGGGGTATATTCAAAGTCACGGTTCTGAATTAGTTCAGCATACAAGCCGCCGTCAGCTCCATAGTTGATATCCTCAAAGAAAATACCAATCAGATGCTTGCTGATTTCTTTCGCCTGACCTGCATTCACCTGGATAGTAGCCTCTACAGGCTTGAGGTTGGCAAAACGTACAGGGTCTTGCTCAGTACGTTCGGCATTCAGTGACTGGCGGTATTTCTTATGTTCGGCATAGCGGATGATCTGCTGCACGGTAGTATAGGGAACTTCCTGCACCCAGCCTTCTTCTTCGGAACCATTCACCAATACCTTTTTCTGAGTGGTGGGAAAGGAAAGTCTTGCCGAATGAGCGTCCCCGTATCAGCTGGTAAATACCGATACACATACAGGGGAATATAGAACCCACAGGTCCTTTGGTCAGCGTGCCGCATGCCATCAGCACGATAGCCGTCCAAGGTATTCCCTTGCAGCCTTTTTCGTCCCAGCGAAATAGTAAGCAAAGTGAGATGACGATGAAGGAAACCTGTAGCATATCCAGCCTGCAAGCCACCGCCGCCCGGTGCACTTCGAATGAAGTGAGCAGTAAAAGGGAGGTAATGACTGCTGTCTTTGTATCCTTATAGCGGGCTACGAATCCGAAAAACACGAACTGCATAGCTAGAAAAGCGATAGCGGACGGCAGACGGGACGAGAATTCGCTCACCCCTCCGAAAATGGCGGAAATAGCTGCAATAGACCAATACAGGAAAGGAGGTTTATAGGCGATGTCTGTTCCGTAGTTCAAAGGCAATATCCAGTTGCCGCTTTCCAACATCGAGTATGCCACAATTGCTTCGCGCGGTTCCCCTTTAGAGTAAAAAATAGTTTCTCCCAAAAAGGGGATTATTACAAGTGTGCTTAGTAAGGCTATGAACCAAAATGCTTTTTTCTTGTCTGACATATATTTTTCGGTCTTTTATATTTACTGTCGCAAAAGTACGAATAATTCTTTAGTAATACCTAACTTTGCATTTTAAATCAATGAAAATGAATAAACTGAAACAGATACCCGAGTTCCTGCGATTTGTAATGGTAGGCCTTTTTGCTACAGGGCTGCACTATGGCATTTATTTTGTCTTGCAAAAATTCATTCAGGTCAATGTAGCCTATACCTTGGGATATGTGCTGAGTTTTGTTGCCAACTTTTATCTTACGGCTTATTTTACTTTCGGGCAGCCTCCTTCCTGGAAGAAAGCTTTTGGCTTCGGGGGGGCACATCTGACAAATTATCTGATACATATCGGATTGTTGAATCTCTTTCTGCGGTTGGGTTTTTCCCGTCCGTTGGCTCCCATCCCAGTGTTTCTCATTGCCATTCCGGTAAATTTTTTATTAGTGAGGTTTGTTTTCAAACAAAAGTAATATCTTTGAGGAGTCTTTATGATAGTGAAGAATGATATGAAGAAAGTGACTCTTTTGATTCCGGTATATAATGAGGAAGCGATGCTGCCCACTCTGTATCAACGTTTGATAGAGCTTGTCAACCGCAATGCCGTTTATGAGTGGGAAATCCTGTTTGTCAATGATGGCAGCAGCGACACTACGCTGGAATGCCTCCGCCGGCTGAGGCAGCAGGACAAGCGGGTGAATTATGTCAACCTTTCGCGTAACTTTGGTAAAGAGGTAGCCATGCTGGCGGGTTTTGATTACGCCACCGGCGATTGCTGCGTTGTGATGGATGCTGATTTGCAGGACCCTCCGGAACTGGTAGACCAGATGCTGGAATATTGGGAAGAAGGATATGATGACATTTATGCCAAACGGCGTACCCGTGGCGAGGAAAGCTGGTTGCGTCGTCAGTTCTCTTTGGCTTTTTATGGTATACTTCAGCGGATGAGCCGTATTGATATTTTGCCCAATGTGGGCGATTTCAGGCTTCTGGACCGTCGTTGTGTGCTCACGTTGCGTCGTCTGCGCGAATGCGAGCGTTATACAAAAGGATTGTTTTGCTGGATAGGCTATCAGAAGAAAAGCATTGAGTTTGATCGCGGAGACAGGCTGATGGGCCATTCCTCCTGGAACTTTCTCAAGCTGTTGAATCTGGCTGTCGAAGGGATAACCTCTTTCTCTATCGCCCCTTTGCGCATCGCCACGGTATGCGGAGTGCTCTGTTCAATCTCCAGTTTTATTTATGCCATTTATTTTCTGATAAAGACCGTGCTTTATGGTGATGAAACGGCCGGCTTCCCCACTTTGATCATTGTCATGCTCTTTTTAGGTGGCATCCAGCTTTTCTCTTTGGGAATTATAGGAGAGTACGTGGGGCGCATTTTCAAGGAAACCAAAGGCCGTCCTACCTACATAGCCTCTGATTATAACGAGGAGAAGTTGGGGTATGACCGTTAAGGAAGGCAAGGCGGTGAAACCCGTCCCACCTTATTGTCCGGTAGCTTTATTGACAGTCTTGTGCTCTTTTACCAGATACTCTGCACTCTGCAATGTGGAGAAACAGTATTTTTTCATCACGTAGAATGTACTGTCCTCCCCTGTTACAAGTTGCAAGGCGTTTCCTTGCTTCTTATATTTGAATTCCTGCCGGTCATGTGGAGAATAAATATATAGGTGGGTTGTATCTGTAGCCGCTATCAAATTATCGGCGGAGAAATAGACATACGGGCGTTGTTCTGTTAACAAATTTATGCCGAAGTCGTTTTGGGTATAACTCATGTTCAGCAGTCCGAGTAAAGTCGGTGCCACATCAGTCTGGCCGCCCGGCTCTTGTCTGATTTCGGGCTTGATGCCTTTTCCGTAAATCATTAGTGGAACATGGTTGTAGGATTGTGGTATTTCACAGTCCGGACTTCCTACCAATTTCCCATGGTCACCCAGCAAAACAAAGATTGTATTTTCAAACCAAGGTTGTTTGCGTGCTTCTTGCATGAATTGCCGGATGGCCCAGTCCGCGTATTCCACAATCTGATCTTCAAGCTTTGTGCTGTGTGGTTTGAAATAGTCAGGTATCACATACGAGGGATGGTTGCTGATAGAAAGCAATACGGTAAAGAAAGGTTGTCTTTCTTCTGCTCTTTTGTTCAGAATGGGCAAGGCATATTGATATAGGAAATCGTCTTGTACACCAAAGCTGTTAACGACTTTATCCTTTGGGTAGTTTTCTTGTGCATATATTTCATCAAATCCGTTAGTGCGGAGAAAAGCGTTCATATTATCGTATTGTGATTCGTGCGTCATGAAGAACAGGTTCCGATAGCCATTATCCTTTAATACGGTGGGCAACCCCGAATAGACAGGTACCACTGCTCCTTTCATGGCATTCCGTTTCATGATGGCAGGGAAAGAGTAGAGGGTGGCATACATTCCGTGGTTGGTATGTATGCCCGCTGAATAAAAATGGTCAAAACTGAGAGATTCCAGATAAAGGCTGTCTAGGAAAGGAGTCAGTTTTTTGGTAGATCCGAAATGCTCCATCAAGTTGGCCGACATCGATTCCATGAAAATAAGAACAACATTCTTTTGTGTAGGGACGGCTGTGCATTTCACTTCACGTGCAATGGGGGAGATGCCTTCTATTCCTTTTCTTTGCAATATACTTTGCATATTGGTTATTGCCTCCTGTTCCGGCATCAGGTGAAGATAGCGGTTTTCCTTACGGTTATCATCCAGTGTGCTGGTAAGTAGATTAAAGACAGGATTAACCCCTAGCTGATTCAGGAATGGATCGGTGCAATAGTATGCTTGACTTACCCTGATGGGGTTATATCCCATGCGTCCCCGTATTCCGAATAGACAAAGTCCTATACAAACAGCACCGGCGGCGAATATACATAGGCGGTTTATCGGGCTGATGGAAGTAGATTTCGAATTGATGAGATGATAGAAATAAGAAGATAACCGTAGTACACTTCCTGACAGCAGAAGAATAGATATCAGTCCTAGAAAAATAGGGAAATAGAATGATGTCTCACCCAATACCATTCCGGCAGTAGTGGCTCCATATCCGAACCAATTGTAAATGGAAGAATTGATTGTCTTAAAAAAATAAGAGAAATAAGGGATGTTGGCTGCCGAAATAATGAACGACAGTGAATAAAATAGAATGAAAAAGATAGAGATAAATCTGAATACCCACTTGGAGTGATAGTTGCAGAGAGCGGTTATCCATAAAATGACTAATGGTAACAGCAATATGTAGCAAGCTATAACATTGTCAAACCATAGCCCTTTTATAAATGCAGTGGCTTGCATGAGAAAGTTGTTTTGTATATCGGGAGGAAACTGATAATCTATTGAGGTGAACAGGACAAGCCGGAACAGGAAGAAAAAAAGTAAAGCAACTATATGTATGATTAATAAGTAAAGTAAAGAAAGAGTAAACTGTTGGATAAGCTTAGCCTGATTCTTACATGCTGTTACAGATTGCTGCATGAGTGAACGGAGATATTTCATTTGTTTTAGTAAAGTTTGCATTTGTTTGAATCAATCCGGATGATTGACAACAAAGGTAAACAGAATTTTAGAAATATCAAAAGAGGGTATGCCAAAAGTAAAATTGACTGCCAATTTGTTCACTTTAGGGGCAGACATGTGAGTCCGCCCGAAAATATGGGCAAGCAGTTTCCGTTTCTTATCCTATTTCTCGGGAAGGAGTAAGGCGGTCTCTTTTCATAGTCAGAACAAAAGGACAGAATAGCCGTGCTATCCGGTTGAGGCGCTCCAGACGTCCGTCTTTCCGCGTTCCGTTTAATTTCTGCCGGAGGAGTTCCCATAATTGCAGTTTTACCCGGTCTGTTGTGCTTAGTTTGGCAATGCGGTTGTAAAGCATTCCCCTTCGTATGCACCGTTTGTATCTGCTCAGGTCGGTAAGGTGTTGTTCCATAATGCGTACTATCTCAATATCTTCGCTCTTACCCCCTCCGTTGTTTTCAGCTTTGACGGTAACTTTCTGGTTATGTTGTCTGAAGTAGTTCAGTACTTCATATCTTTCTATAATGTCTCCTTGCATTGCCATATAAAACCAGAACAGCCAGTCGCCGCTGTAGCGCATTTGCAGGCATTGTTCCATATTTTGGGCATTTACCATGCTTTTTCTGAAAATGGCCGAGCTTGCATTGGCTATATAGCTGCGCCAGTAAAGGTTATGTTCGGCATAAGTCTTCCCATTGAATACGGCGTATGGAGGTATGGCAGATTTCCATTTGTTCATGTCGTAACTCAGCACATTACCGTCTTTATCAATATACTTGGAACCGGCAAAGCATACGGCGGCTTGTTGGTATTTCTCCATTAAAGGAACTACTTTCTCTAAAAAAGTAAGCTCACACAAGTCATCGGCTTCGGCTATCCATATATATTTTCCTTTGGCTAATTGCATGCCTTTAAACCATTGTTTAAATGGATTTCCGGTGTTGTGTTCGTTTAATAGAATATGGCTCACTTTGGCATGGTCTTGATAGTCCGATAATACCTCTTCGCTACCGTCTGTTGAGGCATCATCAAGTAAAATCAGTTCGATATTCTGATAGGTCTGTTGCAGAATACTCTGAATTCGTAGATTGAGGTATCGTTTATAATTATAATTAGGTACCACTACACTGACCAAGGGAAGTGCATTCATGCTTTATTGTTAAGTTAGTTCTTGTTTTATTTCTACAAATGTAATGTTATACAGGTAAATAAACAAGTTGCTTCTTTGTTTTTTTTTTCAAAAAACAGGAATTTTGTTGAACTTTTAAAAAGAAACGATAATTAACATTTTAGTATGCAGTCTTTCTTGTACCTTTGCATTATACACTACATAGCATTTGCTGTATTAAACTAAAAATTAAATTAGACATTAGACTATTGTTTAAATTCAATTAGTATGAGAAAGAAAATTCTTTTTATTATTCCGTACATTCCTTATCCGCTGGATTCGGGCGGTAATCAAGCTTTCTTTAATATGGTGGAATATCTGCGTCATAAGATGGCCGTATCTGTATTGCTTTATCCTGAAACAGGGAGACGTATGCAAGATGTAGAGTCATTGAAGAAAATTTGGGATAATGTGGATTTCTTTATTTATACTCCTAAAACTAAAACTGTCAGATTACCCAAAATTAAACATCCTTTTTATTATAAATGGCTGCAAAAGATACATGCGTCTGTAACCCGTAAAATGAACCGGCAACAGATATGGACGGATGAAACGGGCGAAGTTGTGGATTTAGTACGGGGAAAGAGTACTTTGTTCAGCTCTTGTTTCCAGCCGCTAGACCAGGGGTATGTGGAGTATGTTTCTCAGGTGGCTCATTCAGGTTTTGATATTATTCAAGTAGAGTTTTATGAACTGTTGTCATTGGGATTCTTGTTGCCTGAAAATGTACAGACTATTTTTGTGCATCATGAACTCCGCTACATCCGTAATGAAAAGGAGATTACTTTGTTCAGGGAACAGACTGCCGGTGACAGGATGTTGTTTCATATAGCAAAGGATTTTGAGCGCAGTGCATTATTGAAATATAAAGATGTTATTGTTCTGACTGAAGTAGACCGTAAAATTATGGAGGACTTCATAGGACGGAAAGACCATATCTACACTTCTCCGGCTGTGGTGCAAGTGGGTGACAGGCTGGAACAGCCTTTTGTTCCGGTCCAAAGCGGACGCCTGACTTTTGTGGGAAGTGAGGATCATTTTCCCAATCTGGATGCCGTGGCATGGTTCTGTCACGAAGTGATTCCGCATCTGCGTAAACGTCATTTTTCGTTTACATTGCAAGTAATTGGTAAATGGCGTGGAGAGTGTATCAATCGTTTGCAGTCCGAATACCCGGAATTGAAGCTGGCAGGCTATGTGGAAGATCTGGGCTCTTTTTTAAAAGGCAGTGTTGCTGTTGTTCCAATACGTATCGGTAGTGGTATGCGTATGAAAATATTAGATGCTGTATTGTCAAAAGTTCCTTTTGTAACGACGGCAAAGGGTGTGGAAGGCATTGATTTTAAGGATGGTGAAGATTGCTTGATTGTTGATGACCCTGCCGGATTTGCAGAAGCTGTCATAGCCTTGTCAAGTAATCCGCAGTTGCAGAGACAGTTGGTTACCCATGCGGAAGACAGTTTGCGGCAAGTATATAACCCCGGACAGATGCAGGAAAGAAGGCTTGCCGTGTATGAACAAATATTAGGGGATAAAGTGGGGTAATCTTGGGTGATTATTTCTTTTTTGTTACCTTTGCGGCATTATATATAATTGATAATTATGCTGAAACAGTTCTTTAGTTTGTTGAAGCGGTATATTCTTCCATACCGCAAATATTTGACATGGGCATTGATACTGAACTTTCTGTCGCAATGGCTTAATGTGTTTTCGTTCATGGCGATTGTGCCAATTTTGAACATTCTGTTCAAAATTGATACCAAGTCTTATGAGTACATTCCTATGGATATTCATAATTTGGATAAGGATGTACTCATAAATAATGCCTATTACTTTGTGAGCAATTTTGTGGCGACAAATGGTGCGTTCTATACACTTGCCATGATGGGAGGAATACTTATCTTTATGACTATGTTGAAAACTGCCGGTTATTTTGCTTCTGCGGCTGTCATGGTACCTTTGCGTACAGGTATTGTCCGGGATATCCGTATTCAGGTTTATAATAAAGTGTTAAGTCTTCCTTTGAGTTTTTTCTCAGAAGAACGTAAAGGAGATATCATAGCCCGTATGAGTGCGGATGTTACGGTGGTGGAGAACTCGTTGACCAGTTCCATCGATATGCTTATCCGTAATCCTATCGCTCTTTTGGTTTGTTTTGTCACTCTGTTTTCGGTAAGTTGGCAAATGACGCTTTTTGTTATCTTTATTTTACCTCTGACAGGTTGGATAATGGGGGTTGTCAGCCGGAAGCTGAAAAGACAGTCCTCTACAGCACAGGCGCAATGGGGAGATATTATGTCCCAATTGGATGAAACATTAGGAGGTTTAAGGGTTATCAAAGCGTTTATAGCCGAAAGCAAAATGTCTGCCCGGTTCTCTAAAACAAACAATGACTTCCGCGATGCAATGAACGAGATGATTATCCGGCAAAGTTCAGCCCACCCCATGAGTGAGTTTTTAGGCACTTGTGTGATTGTGACCGTGCTGTTGTTTGGCGGTGCTTTAATCTTAAATACAAACTATGCTCCGATGGATGCGGCTACTTTCATATTTTATCTGATTATCCTTTATAGTATCATCAATCCTTTGAAAGAATTTTCAAGAGCATTTTATAATATTCCGCAGGGATTGGCCAGTATGGAGCGAATTGATATGATATTGAAAGCGGAAAATCATATCGTAGAGCCGGAGCAGCCTTTGCCATTGGACGCTTTCACAGATAAGTTAGAGTTTAAAAATGTAAGTTTCAGCTATGTAGAAGGGCGTCCGGTCTTGAACCATATCAATCTGACTGTTCCTAAAGGAAAAACGATTGCACTGGTGGGTCAGTCCGGTTCCGGAAAGTCTACTTTAGTGGACTTGGTACCGCGTTATCACGATGTATCGGAGGGTGCATTGCTGATTGACGGCAAGAATGTGAAAGATGTATCCATCCACAGTTTACGTTCTCTGATTGGTAATGTAAATCAGGAAGCTATTCTGTTTAATGACACCTTCTATAACAATATTACTTTTGGTGTAGAGAATGCCACTATGGAGCAAGTAATAGAAGCTGCCAAGATAGCGAATGCACATGATTTCATTATGGAAACGGAAAAAGGATATGACACGATGATTGGTGATCGTGGAGGGCGTTTGTCCGGTGGTCAGCGTCAGCGTGTCAGTATAGCCCGTGCAATTTTGAAAAATCCTCCTATCCTTATATTAGATGAGGCTACTTCGGCTCTTGACACAGAGTCCGAGCGTTTGGTTCAGGAAGCGTTGGAGCGTTTGATGAAATCGCGTACTACTATCGCTATCGCACATAGATTGAGTACCATTAAGAATGCCGATGAAATTTGTGTACTTTATGAAGGCGACATTGTAGAAAGAGGAACTCACGATGAACTGATAGCCTTGAATGGATATTACAAGAAGTTGAACGATATGCAGTCTTTGTAAAGTGGAGCAAATAAAGAAATTGGCAATTGTTATTCCCGCCTACAAGGGGCGTTTCCTTAAGGAAACGCTCGACTCAATTGCAGTTCAGGCCCATAAAGATGAGTTCGTGTTATATATAGGTGATGATGCAAGTCCTGAAAGATTGGATAAGATTGTGGAATCTTATCAGAATAAGGTAAATCTGGTGTATCATCGCTTTAGCGAAAATATGGGGGGCAAAGATTTGGTGGCCCATTGGGAGAGGTGTATCCAGCTGTCTGCAGAGCCGTTTATCTGGCTTTTCTCGGATGATGATTTGATGCCGGCTGATGGTGTGGAACGTGTCATGGAGGCTTTGTCGCGCCCACACCATCAGCGAGGATATTTCTTTCGTTTTCCATTAGCTGTCATTGATGGTGAAAACAAGCGGATACGTGCCAATCGTCCTTTGGAAGAAGGAAGTGTGTCTTGTTACCGGCTGCTGCTAGATAAGTTACAGGGAAAGATAGATTCGGCTGCCGTAGAGTACGTGTTCAGTCGGGAGATATGGCAGTCGGCAGGTGGTTTTGTTCATTTTCCTATGGCTTGGTGTTCGGATGATGCTACGTGGGCTGCTTTTGCCCGTCATGCGGGGGGTGTTATTTCTTTGCCGGGGCAGCCTGTATGTTGGAGGAATGTTGAAGGTGCAAACATCAGTAACTCTGCCGGTCATGACAAAGATAAATTGCACGCTACTATTCTTTTCTTGAGATGGATGAGGAATATGTTTTCCGATTATGTGGATGATCCGGAGCTGATTAGTGCATTGCAATGCTATATCCATACCATCCTTCGTATTTCATTGCATAAACATTATAATATATGTGGTTTGTGGGGGGTATCTATGGCTTTGGGAAGATTTAATAAAAGGGCGGCCTTTACTACGTTTTTCAGGAATTTTAGGTTGTTCTCTTAATTTCATTTATGCAGCCGCTTGCGATTTCTCAAGAGTGCCTGTATTTTCATAAAAAGTTTGGGTGCATATATGCTCTCACTTCATATTTCTGTCCTGTATGTATAGTCAGATGTATATCTTCCTGTCATATATTGTTTCACTTTTTTAAAGAAGGACATTGGGGAGTTTTTTCATCCGTAAGGAATTGTGTGGTTTTAAAATCAGATTCATCCTTAAAATATCTTATCCGCATCCCTAAACATTTCTTGCTGTATGGTTAAGGGTTTTCTTCCTGTTTGTTCTATCTCCGCAAGCCTTTGGAGTTAACTCCATAGTCTTGGGAGATAACTCCAAAGCTTATGGAGATAACTCCAAAGCTTATGGAGATAACTCCA
>OLRU01002970.1_pt1 | contig 11156 bp, 10 predicted proteins | sample 1672961 | NCBI WGS metagenome assembly OLRU01 (sample SAMEA3136741, study PRJEB25190) | human gut metagenome | biome: human gut; feature: human-associated habitat; material: faeces | place: Austria | collected 2013 | reverse complement strand
AAACGTCTGGAGGAACGAGCCGCAGCCGGAGGAACAAGCCTCGTTGAGGAAAATATCGTCGATGACGCCGTTTTCGACCTTGAAGCACTTGATGTCCTGACCGCCGATGTCGATGATGAAATCGACCTTCGGGTTAAACGCGCGCGCCGCGTAGAAGTGCGCCATCGTCTCTACGATGCCGTAATCGACGGAAAACGCGTTTTTGATGATGTCTTCGCCGTAGCCGGTCGCCGCGCAGGCGCAGATCTTCGCCTGCGGGAAACGCGTGTAAACTTCAAGCAGGAATTCACGCATCAGCGGGACAGGGTTGCCGCTGTTCGACATATAGCGCGAACAAACAATATTGCCGTCCTTATCCGTCACAACGGCTTTAACGGTCGTGGAGCCCGCATCGATGCCGATATAAACCGGCTCGCCGTCCTCCAGTGTGTCGCGCACCTTAACGCCGGCGTTAAGGTGGCGCTTTGTAAATGCTTCGTAATCCGCCTTGTCTTTAAAAAGCGGCGGGCAGGCGCGGTATTCTTCCTTTGCCGTGTAATGCGCAATGCGATTGATGATCTCCGCAAGCGTCGTCTCATTGCCGTCCGCCGCAAACGCCGCACCCAACGCGACGAAATACAGCGAATTTTCCGGGCAGATGCCCGTAATGCCGAGCGTCTTATCAAACGCCACGCGCAGCTCGCTCAAAAACGTCATCGGGCCGCCGAGGTATACGACCTTGCCCGCGATTTCTCTGCCCTGCGCAAGACCCGCAACGGTCTGGTTCACAACGGCGTAGAGAATACTTGCCGCCACGTCTTTTTTCTGCGCGCCCTGGTTTAAAAGCGGCTGAATATCGCTCTTTGCGAACACGCCGCAGCGGGAAGCAATGGTGTAGATCTTCTCATGCTCTTTCGAGAGTGTGTTGAGCGCATCCGGGGTGATGTTCAAAAGCGTCGCCATCTGGTCGATGAACGCGCCGGTGCCGCCCGCGCAGGATCCGTTCATACGCACCTCAAGGCCGGAGGCGTTATTGCCGTCCGTAAGGAACAAAATCTTCGCGTCCTCGCCGCCAAGCTCGATGACCGCATCCGTACCCGGCACAAGGCGGTTCACCGCAATGCGCGTCGCGTATACCTCCTGCACGAACTGAATGTCACTGCGCTCTGCAAGACCCATACCGGCCGAGCCGGAAATGCTCAAAAGCACCTTTTCTTTCGGAAACTGCTCTGCCACTTCACGCAGCATCTCAACGGATTTCTCCACGATGCGCGAAAGATGACGCTCATATTTTTTGAAAAGCACCTCGTTCTGCTCGTTCAGAACAACGCACTTTAAGGTCGTGGAACCAACGTCCAAACCGATTCTCATCATGTTGATTCATCCTTTCTGCGGTACCCTTTCCGCATCGTATACCGGTACCGCATAAATGCCGCCTGTTTCGGCAGCTCTTACATATCCGCAAAATTACCCAAATATACTTTTAATGATACCACAGGCGCGCGCGCAATTCAATACGCAGCACCGCGGCGAGATTGTAAAAAATTCGTGACATAACGCGGTTTTTCTTGTGTGGGAAAGCCATTTTCCGCACGGGTTTTCCACTTTTTGTCTTGTCCGGGGCGACTATTTTAACGGCTTTTCGCATATAACTCACCGATGAGAAATGAGGAGGGTTTCCTATGTCAAACGGCAAAAGAAGGTATTTTCCGGGCGCCAACACCGGGCGCGGATTCATCGGGCATTTTGAGGGCATCGTGCCGCCGTGGAGCGAGCCGCACTACACCTACGTTTTAAAGGGCGGCCCCGGGGTAGGAAAAAGCACATTGATGAAAAAATGCGCCGCCATCGCACGGGCAAACGGGTTTACCGTCGAAGAATTTCGCTGCGCAAGCGACCCCGAAAGCTTTGACGCCGTGCGTATCCCACAGCGGCGGCTCGTCTTACTGGACGGCACCGCGCCGCACACCATAGACCCCGCCATGCCGGGGATTGACGGCGAAACGCTGGATCTCGGACGGTTTTTGCACAAAGAGGTCTTCAAACGCCGCCGCGAAGAGCTTTTTGTCCTTGCAGAAGAAAACCGCGCGCACTACAAAAACGCGTTCGCGTGCCTTTCCGCCGCAGGCAGCCTGCGCCGTGCTGCCGTAAGCGAAGCCGCAAGGTCTGCCGACCTTACCATGATCCGCACATTTTTAAAAGAGGGTTTCACACTGCCGAAGGAAGGCACACCGCGCATACTATTTTTAACGAGCCCCACGCCCGCCGGCGTTGCGGATTTCCGGGAAGCACAGGATGCCGAAAACACCGTGTACCTGCCCGGCGTTTTGGGCGCGGTGTTCTTAAATGAAGCCATGAAGCTCGTGCAGAATACGCAGACTGAAATTTTCCTGCATCCGCTCACGCCGGAAGCACCGCAGTGCGTGCGCATCGGCGACACCATGCTGTGTGCCGCGGACGATACCCGCAGCACATTAAACGAGTTCCTTTTGAGCCCGCTTTCGGACTTCATCCCGTTCGCCATGCAGGAGGCCGAGACCTTGACTGCGCAGGCCGTGGAGGAGCTCAGGCTCTGCAAGCGCACACATGACGCGATTGAAACCATCTACCGCCCGTTCGTCGACTACGACCATGTAGAGCGAGAAACGAACCGTCTGCTGGAAACCCTAAAGCTGTGATAGACAAAAACGAAAGCGAAAATCTGTGAATTCGGCACATTGCAGTCGATACATAAACGTGTTAAACTGAACACAGCGAAGCGATGCAAAAGTTTTTGATCGACCTTTTTTCAAATGAAGGTCAAACCGAACCCATGGTTCGGTCGTGAAATCCAAAGGCAACGCCTTTGGTCGAACTCTGCAGAGTTCGAAACTCTTTTGCCTACCTAAAAATCAGGATGGGAGCTTTAACAGTCCGGCGGACTGTTAAAGTGTGGGAGGCCCAATTAGGGAGTCTTCCAAAGAATTTGCGGTGCAAATTCTTGAAAATCTCAGAAAGCACTAAAAGTATTGAAAAGAAAGGAATTTAAACTCTATGCAGATCACATTTCTCGGTGCAAGCCACGGCGTGCCGGAGGCGAATCGCCGCTGCTCCTGCACCTTGATCGAAACGAACGGCCGATATTATTTCATCGATATGGGCGTCAACGCCATCGATGCCCTGCGCACACGCGGCATCGAGGTGGAGGACGTCAAGGGCATCTTCATCACGCATATGCACGGCGACCATACAAACGGGCTCATCTCATTCGTCGACCTTATCAGCTGGTATTTTAAAACCGCCGACCCCGAAATCTGCCTGCCGAACTTGGAGGGCGTTGAGGCCATCCGTGCATGGCTCAAAGCGAATCACTGCGAAATGCGCGACCTGCGCTTTAAAAAGATCACGGACGGCACAATCTTCGACGACGGATATTTAAAAGTCACCGCCATTCCCACGCAGCATTGCCCGGATTCCCATGCTTTTTTCGTGGAAGCCGAGGGCAAAGCCGTGCTGTTCACGGGCGACTTAAAGCATCCCAACGTCGATTTTCCAAAAATCGCCAAGGAAAAGCCGACCGAATTTATCATCTGCGAAGCCGCACACTTCCCGGCGACCGATTACGCGCCCGTTTTGGCCGCCTGTCCCACAAAGCAGGTGCTCGTCAACCACTACGCGCCGTGGAATATCCCGAACGTCATGCAGCTTGCGGAAACGCTCGCTCCGCTGCCCGTCAAATTTGTGAACGACGGCATGCAAATCACGCTTTAAATTCATACGCAAAAAGGTCTGCTCCGCTTTGGTGAGCAGACCTTTTCCTTTTACTTTTTGTTGACGGGATAAATACCCGACCAGCCGCAGTTGCCGTCTTTGTCTTTCAGCTCCACGCGCACGAACGTGTCCGTAGGCTGCACTTTATACGTCGCTTCGGTCACATTTTCGCCTACCGTCGCGCGGTCGCCCGCCCAAACGGTATCGGTGAAGAACACGACCTCCTGCACCGGCGAGGTATGCACCGTGACCGTGCCATTTTCAATTTCAACGCGGAAATTCGGCCCCTGCGTTGCGTAGAAGCGGTTTGCACGGATAGCCGCCAAAACACCCTCGCGCGTCAATTCATCCGCCTGCACCATGATGTACGAACGCGTCTCGTCGCCCGTGTAGTGATGCGCATCGTCCGCCGCCATGCACGGCAAATAGTGCCCCAAAAGCGCCATTTCGTCGAAAAACACACCGGAATACGGACGGCAGTTCCACGGCAGGCCCGAAGTGGTGTTGTAAATCTCGCACCCGTCAATGCCGTACAGCTTCACGACCTCCGAAGCGCGATCCAGCGACCATGCGGGGTGCGCCAAGATTGCAATGCCGTTCACGTTATGGATTTCATCGATGATCTTCTGCGCGGAAAGCCCCGGCGCGCGTTTTGTAAGCGCAGGCGCTTTCTCCATGCCGATACCAACGATGTGGTAAATGCCCTCCTGCACGGTACTGCCCACGTCGAACTCCGTGCCGTTTAAGAGGAGAAAATTTTCCTCTTGCCGCCCCTCACCGTGGAACCAGTGGTCGGTCAGCGCAAGGAAATCATAGCCTTTTGATTTGTATAATGCAATCGTTTCTTCCGGCGCATACGCGCCGTCCGAGTTCGTTGTATGGGTGTGCAGATTGCCCTTATACCAAATTTTGCCGAACGCATCCGTAAACATAGTCTTTCCCCCATCCTGCTTTTCGTCTCTTTGGGATTATCATAGCACGATGGCGAGGTGAGTGCAAGCTTTGTGCATGAAAAAAAGGCGGCAATGCCGCCCTTTCAGGGAACCTATAGTGCTTATGCTTTTTCCGCGCTCGGTGCTTCTATCAGCTTTGCTTTCTGCAAGGCGACGACGACAGCCGGGACCAGAATAAGCTGCACCACGATGCCCGGGATTGCGTTTAAGAGTGCGCCGGAAATGAATGCCGCAAATGTGAACGCGCCCGCATCTGCCGCAATGCCGCTGAGGATCACCTTCACGATACCCCAGACGATTCTGCCCGCGACCATAGCGATCAAAAGGCTGCCGTACAGCGTGCCGACAGTCTGCTTTTTGAACACCTTGCGGTACATGATGCCGCTTACAAGGCCGTATGTCAGCAGCTCAAACGCCATAGCGATGGCGACGTAGAACGGCGGCATGCCGAACATCACCATGCGCAGCAGCGGGGCGATAAAGCCCACAACCGCGCCCACCGGGCCGCCGCATACGAAGCCTGCAAGCAAAATCGGCAGGTGCATCGGACACAGCATTGCGCCGATCTGCGGGATATGCCCGGTGAAGAACGGCAGTACTAACGCAAGCGCCAGAAAAAGTGCACCGAGCACAAGATTTTTAACGGAAAATTTGCTGTTTGTACGGTTCATTGAAATACCCTCCCAGATACAAAAAGACCACGAAGCATTCCGCCCATACCGAGCGAAAAGACCTTCGTGGTCTATTTTTTTTAGTGGCTTAAAATACTTTCAAACGGCGTTTCGCCGCGCGGTCTTTTGACCGTTGCCGCTTCCTGCAGCTTTACTGTCTACATCATAGCATAAATTAACCTTAAAGTCAACTATCAAATTTTAGTTTTGCCGAAAAAACTTACTTTCCCGCGCTAAGAATGACCGTAACGTCCGGGTGCAGCTGCAAAACGGAAGCCGGCACCTCCGGCGTAACCTTGCCGAAGCAAGCCTTTTCGACGATCTCCGCCTTATCCGGGCCTGCGATGAGAAGAATCTTCTTCGCCTTCATAATGGTGCCGATGCCCATGGTGATGGCCTGCGTCGGCACATCCTCGCGGCGCTCGAACAAACGGGAGTTCGCGTTGATGGTGCTCTCCGTCAGCTGTACGGTGTGCACTGTCGCCGGGAAGTTATCCGTCGGCTCGTTAAAGCCGATATGTCCATTGTGGCCGATGCCGAGCAGCTGCAGATCGATGCCGCCGAGAGACTGAATAAAGCTCTCATAGCGCACAGCCTCTTCTTCAAGGTCATCTGCGTGGCCGTTCGGCACATGTGTGTTCGCCTTGTCGATATTCACGTGGTCAAAGAGGTTGTCGTTCATGAAATAGCGGTAGCTGTTCGGGTTCGTACCGTCCAGACCGCAGTATTCGTCAAGGTTTACGGTGCGCACTTCGGAAAAATCCAGTACGCCGTCCTCATAACTCTTTACAAGATCTTTGTAGGTGCCGATCGGCGAAGAGCCTGTTGCAAGACCCAGCACGCAGTTCGGCTTCAAAAGCACCTGGCCGCCGATGATGCCGGCTGCAATGGCGCTCATTTCTTCATAGGTTTTCGTTTTGATAATACGCATTTGAATATTCATCCTTTCAATACAGTAAAGCGCCAGCCTTATGCCGTGCGCGTTTTTACCCAAAGAGTTTCTACCTACAACTATACCATAAAATTTGCAAAAGTAAAGGCATTCCCGCAGAAAACCGCGAAACGGTTCCCGGAAATGCCCCAATTTACTTTATGCCGTCTTTTTCACCGCTTTTTTCTTTTTCAGCGTCTCAAGCGGGATCTGCGCCAAAATGACCGCCGCAAACACCAGAACGCAGCCCAAAAGCTCGCGTCCGTTCATGCTTTGGCCGAGGACCAGCCAGCCGGAAAGCGCCGCAAACACAGATTCAAGGCTCATGATAAGGGACGCCACCGCAGGCGGGGTATCCTTCTGCCCCAAGATTTGCAGCGTGTACCCCACGCCGCTCGACATCAGGCCCGTGAAAAGCAGCGGCCCTGCACTTTTTAAAATGTCCGCAAGCGTGAACGTCTCCGTAAACAGCGCCGCTGCCGTGCAAAGAATGCCGCAGACAATAAACTGCACGCACGAAAGTGCCACGCCGTTCACCATCGGTGAAGTGGTCGATGATGAGGATATGTACGGAAAAGCCCAACGCACACAAAATGACAAGCAGGTCGCCCGGCGCGATGGTGAAGCCTTCCTGCACGCTTAACAAATACGTGCCCGCCGCCGCAATAACAACGCTCACCCAAACCGTTGCGGGCACGCGTTTTTTGAGGAACAAACCGAGTATCGGCACAATCACGATGTAAAGCGCCGTCAAAAATCCGGCCTTGCCCACTGTCGTAAAGCTGATGCCGAACTGCTGCAAATTAGAGGCCACGGCAAGTGCCGAGCCGCACAGCGCGCCGCCCACCCACAGGGTCTTGCGGCTCTGCTTCCTCTCTTCGTCCGTCTGCGTTTTTTTCGGCGCTTTGCGCTGCATAAACAGCAGCACGGGCAAAAGTGCCAGCGCGGCAATGAAATTGCGTACGCCGTTAAACGCAAACGGGCCCAAATGGTCCATGCCGAGGCTCTGCGCTACAAACGCCGTGCCCCAAATAAGGGCGGTGATCGTCAGGAGCAAGGCTCCGCGAAATTGCTTCATGAAAATTCCCTTCAAGTCGTCGTTTTACACTTCGTTCGTCTCGCGCGTCAGATTCTTCATCCAGTTATACCGGTTGATCTTCACCACGGCAACGAAGCATTTTAAGATCTGGTCGCATTTGAGGCACGCAAAAACCACCCAAGGCGGCGCACCGAGGTAAGACGCGATAATGGCGGACGGCAGCACCACAAGGAACACGAAGATCGTGTCGTTGCGGAAGACAAACGAAATGTCGCCGCCGGATTTAACAAGGCCGAACAGGCACGCCGCCTGATAGCACGTGCCGATAATCGTAACGGAAATGACATTGATAAACTCACGCGCATACGCCACGGCCGCATCGCTCGCGCCGTACAGCCCGATGAACGGGTCGCGCAGGAAGTGCACCGCAATGCCGGAAAGAATGCCGAGGCCGAGGAAAATGACCTGCGTTGTGCGGGAATACTCGCGAATTTTGTCCATACGTCCGGAGCCGACCGTCTTGCCGGTGATAATGCCCACCGCGCTCGAAAGGCCGTTCATTGCAATGTACATCATGTTGTGCAACATATTCGCGATGCTCACCGCCGCAATGACGCCCGCGTCATAACGGCCGAGGATCATCGTCTGCCCCAGCATGTTCACCGACCATACGACCTGCCCTCCCATGATGGGCAGACCGTAGCGCAGAAAATCGCGCGTCAATTCGCCGCCGCGCTTTAAGAGGTCGGCAAAGCGAAGCTTCAGTTTTTTATCGATGCAGCGCACGTAAACGACCATCACAGCCGCTTCAATGATGCGCGAAAACAGCGTAGCCACCGCCGCACCGGTCACACCGAGCGCCGGGAAACCAAGCTTACCGAAAATCAAAATATAGTTGCAGATGACGTTCACGATGAGCGTCACAAATGACACGTAAAGACCGATCTTCGCCGTCTCCACCGCGCGCATCGTCGCCACCATCACCTGCGAAATGCAGAAGAAAATGTACGAAAGGCTCACCACGCGCACGTAAACCGTGCCCGATTCAATGACCGAAGCATCACTCGTGAACAGGGATACGATCTGCGATGGCAATAAAAACGCCGTCACCGTAATGACCAAACCGATGAGCAAAGCAAACCGCACACCGATGGCCGCAATGCGGCGGATGCTTTTTGTATCGCGTTTACCCCAATACTGCGCAGCCAAAATGAGGATAGCACCCTCAATGCCGCCGATGAACATTTGCAGCAGCGTCTGCAGCTGGCTGCCCACATACACACCGGAAATCGCACTGTCGCCGAGCGTGCCGATCATCACGTTATCTGCAAGGCCGACCGCAAAGGTTACGGCGTTCTGCAGCGCAATCGGTATCGCGAGCGTGACGAGCGTTTTGTAAAAGCTCTTGTCTCTTGTGAAAAACATGTTTCCTCCCCCGGAGCCTGCGCCCCAAACTCAATACAATAGCGCGCAAAAGCGCATCTTGCTTCTGATTATAAAAAAAAGCGGAGAAAAAGTCAATACAAAAAAGGGCGGCAAAGCCGCCCTTTCAAGCTCTCAAATTTTACGCATCTTCGTGTGTTGTCACGGTGCCCTCCGCCGTGCTCGTTTCCGATTCCGGCTCCGGCGTCGCCGTGGCTTCCGCACCGTCTGCGGCTTTTGCCTCCGCGGAATAGAGCACCGTCAGCGTCTCGGCATCTGCTTCGCCGGTCGCCGTAAGCCCGTTCGCTTTCTGGAACGCCTTTACGGCCTCCATCGTCACTTCTCCATACATGCCGGTGTATTCCACCGTCAGATAGCCAAGCTCCGCTAAGCGCTGCTGCATCGCGAACACATCGTCGCCCTCCGTGCCGGATTTGATCGCCGTGTATTCCGGCGCGGGCGAGGGGCTCGCCGTCGCTTCCGTTTCCGAAAGCTCGGAATCCAGCTCCAGCGCAGCGGAGTTTTCCTCCGTCAATTCGGGGTATGCAAGGCCCATCATGTCGATGCACGCGTTGTACACCGTCTTGCCCTGCCAATTCATATAATTCGGGTCGACGGCGTAAACACGGCCGTTTTTTACCGCCGAAAGATTCGCGTACTGCGCGTCCTGCATGATCTGCCCGCGCACATCTTCTGAGCAGAAAATCATCGTCGGGTCGCTCAATCGCAAATCGTCAAACGTAAACGTGCCGCCCGTAAGGCCCTTAAAAATGTTCGTCAGACCGATATACGACATCATCACGCTGCCAAGCTCATCGCCCGTCACCGCAGAGCCGTTTACATCCGAAATATAGCACGCCGTCACCACGGTGTTGCTTTCCGGTGCCAAGCGCGAAAGGTCGTCGAGCGAGGAGAAGATCTTCTGCGCTGCCTTCACGCCTACATTATAGCCCGTAGAGCCGCCGTTCAAAGCCGTGCCCACCTGCGCGTACAGGCGTTCAAAATCCTCGCGGTTTTTCGCACGCGTCAAAAGGAGCACCGTAATGCCCGCGTTTTCAAGCGTCTGCTTTTCGCTGTCGTCCATCGTCTCCGCCAAAACGAGATCCACACCTGCAGAGATCACACTCTGCGCATCCGTTGCGGAAACCTTCGGCAGAACTTGTAAATCGGGCTGTGTGCAGTCGTCGCTTGCAAGCGATAAGCTCGTCTCGTACCCCATCGCCAGCACCACATCCGCTAAACTGCCGGAGAGTACCGCCACCTTCTGGGGTTTTGCGTTTAACGTCACTTCGTTCACGGTCACCGGGTATTCCTGCGAAACGGCACCTGATTCAATATTCGCCGGCTGCGAGCACGCCGTCGCGCTGAACGCCACCAAAACGCTCAAAACGACCGCCGCAGCGCAGCGCATCCATTTTTTCATATCCATAAGCATTCGCCGCAAAAGCGGCATCCTCACTTTCCGAGTCATATCCGCACAGCTTTAGCCGTGCGAAAACAAAAGGTCTAAACATCATAATACACAGTTATTGTAACCGCATTGCCCCGTATATGTCAACCTTTTTGCCAAAAAACGCTTGACTTTTTCTCTCAAAACCGATAAAATAGTATGCGCAAAGCGTGTTTTTCCATGCTTTAGCCGAATATGGAAACGTATCGAAGCGGTCATAGCGGGACTGACTCGAAATTTCGGCAGAAGCTGGGAATTTCGTCCCCCTGATTCTCCTTGATATTCCTCAACACAGAAAATCTCAAAATCGAATATTTTTTGCCGTCTCTCCTGTTTTCTCTCCAACGAATTTTTGAGCAAATTTCTGGAAAGAAAACCGGACGAAAATAGATACGGAGAGTTGTCCGAGTGGTCGAAGGTGCAGCACTCGAAATGCTGTAGACCGAAAGGTCTCTAGGGTTCGAATCCCTAACTCTCCGCCACAAAAAGCCTGTAAACAAGCCCGTTTACAGGCTTTTTAATTTTTGCCTAAAGGGCAAAGCCCGCACGATTTTCGGTTTTCAAGGGAGAAAATCAGCTGTTCTCCCCGGCACTGATCGAACTCCAGCGGCTGCTGAAGTCGCCGCCCTCCGGCAGAGCAAGCCCTGTCTCCATCGCCTGCGCCGAAGTGATCTTGGACTTGTAATCCAAGTGGGCGTAGATGTTCGCCGTGGTGGTAAAGTCGCTGTGCCCCAACCACTCCTGAATGTGTTTGAGGGGGACGCCGTTGGCCAGCAGCAAGCTGGCACAGCTGTGCCCTTACGGTATAATTACGACAAACCGGAAAAGCCCCGTATATCAAGGGTTTTCGGTTATCTGGCAAGGTTTTTCATCCTTTTCCAAACCGAAAAATCGAGCCGCGAAGTAGTTATATCGTAGGGGGTGTTATAGTAACGACAAAAACTAAATACTGTTTGGGCGG
>OLRU01002967.1_pt1 | contig 11163 bp, 14 predicted proteins | sample 1672961 | NCBI WGS metagenome assembly OLRU01 (sample SAMEA3136741, study PRJEB25190) | human gut metagenome | biome: human gut; feature: human-associated habitat; material: faeces | place: Austria | collected 2013 | reverse complement strand
TGCTCTTTTATTTTTCCTCGTCCCCGGCGGCGTCAGGCTCTGTCTGCGTTGACGGAGAGCGCGTCCAGACGCGGCCCAGACCGTAGACGACGAAGACAAGTACAATCGTGGGCAACGGCGCGAGGGCAAAGTCAAACATCGCTTGAAAACCGAAGGTCACCAGCAGCACCATTGCGACGATGATGCAGGTAATTATGAGCCATTTGAGCTTGTTTGACAATTAAACCCTTCCTCTCAGGAATTGCCGTACTTCTTGAGGCACTCGGGGTGCTCCTTGACGTACTTTCTGTTCTTGATGTTGCCGATGATGATGACCGGGATGACGATGGCGACGAGAGCCAGGTAGCCGTCATAGCCGTAAGCGTAGGTGATGATGTCGCTGATGCCGACGCGGCTGATGAGCATGCAGACGGCGACCATGACGACGCCGATGACAGCCATGCGGATACGCTCGTGGACGTTGACCTTCTGGAAGAACTTCTTGTCGATGCGCAGGATCATCGTGTAGATGAGGGTGACGCAGGTGGACACGAAGGCGCAGAAGAGCAGTATCGAGTAGGCAACCAGCAGCCAGTCCATGCCGACATTGGAGCAGATGAACTGGTTGGGCAGGGCCCTGGCGCCGGCGGCGTCGATCTCAGGCATCCAGCCGAGGAGCATGAGGCCGGAGAGGGCCAGCATGCCGCCGTTCATGATGCCGCCGAAAATGCCGGCCTTCTTGACGCCCTTCTGGTTCAGGGTTACGGCCGCGGCTATCATGGGCGGGATGGAGACGCACTGGAAGGCGCAGTAGATTATAACGCCCTGCCAAAACGCCTTGCCTGGTGTGACCAGCGGACGGCTGAAAGCTTCCATGACTTCGTCCGGACGGTTGGCGACGCCGATGATTATCATCAGGCCCGCCGTGACTATGATGCCTACGGTAAGTACCGTGGAGGCGGCGATTATCAGCTTGACGCCGAACAGACACAGCAGGATGAGCAGCACGGCGACGAGGATGGTGCTCAGCAGAGAGGCGGTCTCTTCCGTTCCGCCGGGGAAATGGAACACGTCGTCAACCAGCAGCGCCGCGCCGGAAATGGCTGCCGCAACTGCCGCGAGAATTATAACTATGTAGAAGATCTCGAAGGTGATGCTCAGCCAGGGGTACGGGCTCCACAGCTCGCGGAAGGTATCCGCATAGTTGTCCAGGCCGCGCAGGCGGGCAAACTTCATTATGGTGTAGATAACATACGCCAGGATGCCCATGGATATGAGCGGGTAAAGCACGGCTGTCCAGCCGTATTGGACGTAGTAGGTGATAACCTGGTTGCCGGTTGCAAAGCCCGCGCCAACGTGGGTGCCGAACCACACGCTCGCAACGGAGAAGCCGGCTGCAAATGTACCCTTGGTCACTGCCGATTTTTCATTGGGGTTTTCAGTCATAAATCTCGGCGCTCCTTCCCATTTTTAGTTTTGCTCTCTCTTCTCTCATAGCTGCTGTTAGCAACTAGTCGGATTATAATCCGAGTTTGAAAATGTTTCAATTTGCGTGCATCTTTTTTAAGATTTTGTAAATATTGCACTTAATCAAGGGCGTTTACAGCTCCAAACACGCACGCTGCATTTAGTTGGGTCAGTTGTCAGTTTTTTCACATCGCTTTCGCCCTCAAATCGGCTCATTAGCTAAAAACTTCACTAACTTTTTTGTGAATCCCGTTGCATTTGCCAAAAGCATTTTTTTCGAGGCAGTATTGTGTGATTTGTAGAAATATTGCATCCTTCTTGATTTTGGAGGGTGTGTTGTGGTAAATTAGTAGCGTGAATAGAAGCCCTCCAAGTGCAAAACTTGGCTTTGTGCATCGAATTTGCGTCTCAGGTGGTTAGCTTTTAATGAACAGGGAAAAGCTCGAAAGTTATCTGGAAAAGAATCCATTTGCCAAGCTGAGCGATGTCGTCACCCAAATTCTGTATGATGAAATCGTCGTTCTTGACATTCCCCCGTCCTCAAAACTGAACATCAACCAAATTGCCACAGATTTAGGCATTTCACGCACCCCGGTGGTCGAGGCGATAAACCGCCTGCAGGCCATAGGCTTTGTAGAAACGCGTCCGCGCACCAGCGGTTTCTATGTCACGGACATGAACATGCGCGACATGATCGACCTCTACGACGCGCGCACGGCGATCGAGTGCGAGGCGGCCGCCCTCTGTGCGGAGAATGCCTCGGCGGAGGCAATCGCCCAGATGGACGGTCTGGCCACCGAGTTCAAGAAGGCCGTGCCCAAGCTGGACGGCATCCGGCTCAAGGAGACGGATATGCCCTTCCACAAGCTGATTGTTGACTCTTGCGGCAACAAGTACCTCATACGCAGCTATAACGAGCTGCTGCCCAACCTCAAGATGTACCAGGGCTCCTGGACGAAGTTCATCAACCCCGGCACCACCAATCCCTGGTCCAGCCAGGTGGTGCATCAGCACGTGGCCATCGTCTCCTCGATAAAGCTGCATATTCCGGCCCTCGCGCGGCAGTGCATGGCGGATCATATACAGTCCAGCCTCAATTTTGTGGCCTACTGCGACGACAAGGGCGACCCCTTCGCCATCTTCAAGCGCGGCGGGGACAAAAATAAATGAGGTAAGTCAGGAGGAGAGCCCAGTGAAAATAGCAATGATAGGCTCCGGCGCGGCCGGGAGCGTGTTTGCGGCGTATTTAAGGCGCGGCGGAGCGGACATGTACCTTGTGGACAAGTACAAGGCCCACATGGACAAGATAGCCGCCGACGGCCTCACTTTCCGCTGCAGGGGTGAGGAGTGTGTCCTCACCGGTTTCCACACCTCCCCGACAGCGGCGGAGCTTCCCGTGATGGACATCGTCATCCTCATGGTCAAGGCCACGCAGACCGACGGCGTAATGCCCGACGTCATGCACTGTGTGGGACCACAGACCGTGGTCGTCTCGCTGCAGAACGGCATCGGCAACGACGAAATACTGATGAAATACGTGCCCAGGACCCGCATAATGTACGGTGCGGGAGTCATCGGCACGGAGCTGGCCGGGCCCGGCTGCTGCGTGTCCAAGCCCGAGGACGGCATCCAGATGTTCTTCGGCGCGGCTGAAAATAGCCCCGAGACAGACGCGGCCGGCAAGTACCTCGCAGAGTGCTTCGAGGCCGGCGGCTGCCACGCCAGCTTTGAGGACGACGTGCGCGTCCTGCTCTGGAAAAAGGCCGTCACCAACAGCGGCTACAACGCGGTCTGCGCCGTGACGCGCATGAGGCTGCATTTCGTGATGGACAACGAGTGGGGCATGAAGCTCCTGATGAACATCTGGAAAGAGGGCTGCGCCGTGGCCAAAGCGCTCGGCGTCGGCGATATCTGGCCCCTCATCGAGGGCGACATCGCCAACCTGCGCGCCAACCTGGGCGACTACTACCCCAGCATGGCCCAGGATGCAGTGCTCCACCACCGCCAGACTGAGGTAGAGGTCCTCAACGGCGCCATCGCCATGTACGGCGAGCGCCTGGGAGTGCCCACCCCGTACAACAGCGTGTTCGCCGACCTGATCCGCTGCGTGCAGGCGAACTACGACAACCAGTACGGGGCCGAGAATGGTTAATCCGCTCTCTCCGTCTCTGCAAAGAGACGAAAACATATCTCATAGCGACAGCATCAACAATTAGGAGGAAGAGAAATTATGAAAATCGCAATGGTAGGTTCCGGTGCGGCCGGCAGCGTGTTTGCCAGCTATCTGCGCGCTGGCGGCGCGGACATGACCCTCATCGATCCGTACAAGGCCCACATGGACGCCGTCCGTGACCACGGCATGAAGTTCACCATTTACCCGGACAAGACCACCGTCCTGACCGGCTTCCACACCGCTTACACCGCCGACGAAGTTGACACCATGGACATCGTCATCTTCATGACCAAGGCCAACCAGCTCGAGAACGCCATCCAGGGCGCCAAGCACTGCATCGGCGAGAACACCGTCCTGGTCAGCCTCATCAACGGCCTGGGCAACGACGACAAGCTGCTCAAGTTCTACCCCGCCTCCCGCTGCATGGTCGGCTCCGGCGTCATCGGCACCGCCCTCGACGGCCCTGGCGGCTGCGTCTCCACCCCCAGCGAGGGCGTCATCATGAACTTCGGCGCTCTGGAGAACAATGAGCTCACCGTCGCCGCCGGCAAGTACATGGAGGACTGCTTCAACAAGGGCGGCTGCGAGGCCGTGTTCCGCGAGGACGTCCTGCCCTTCATCTGGAAGAAGGTCATCGTCAACTGCACCGTCAACACCGTCTGCGCCGTCACCCGCCTGAAGATAGGCTACGTCGAGAACAACCCCTACGGCAAGAAGCTGTTCCACAACGTCATCCGCGAGTGCTGCGCCGTCGCCGAGCACAAGGGCGTCCACATCGATCCCGACGAGTTCATCCGCGTCGACCACCAGCACATCATCGACAACATCAGCGACTACTATCCGAGCATGGCCCAGGATATGCTGTATAAGAAGCTCCGCACCGAGGTCGATACCCTCACCGGCACCATCAGCGACTACGGCAAGCAGTTCAACGTCCCCACCCCGACCTGCGACGTTCTCAGCGACATAGTCCGCTGCATCCAGGACAACTACGACAACCAGTACGGCGAGAAGAACGGAGCCGTCAACGCCTGAGACGCCTGAGCGCGTTTCGCACCCATAAAGGTCCCCGCGCGGCGGGAGAGCAACGGAGGAAGCAATGAAAGAGGTAATAATTTTCATCGGAAACTACGGCTCCGGCAAGACCGAGCTCGCGCTCAACTTTGCCTTTCAGGCCGCAAATCAGGGCAAGAAGGTCGAGCTGCTGGACCTGGACATGGTCAACACCTACTTCAGGCTGACAGACCGCAACGGGCTCATCAAATCCAAGGAAATACGCCTCGTCTCACCGAACTTTGTCCACTCCAGCATTGAAACGCTCTCCCTGCCCGCGGAGGTCGCCTCGGCTTTTGCCATGGACTGGGATACGGTCATCTTCGACGTGGGCGGCGACCCCGCCGGCGCCACGGCCCTGGGCCGCTATCACCAGGACTTCATGGAACTGCCCGAGGGCAGTCTGACCGTGCTGAACGTCGTCAACACCCGCCGCCCCATGGCCGGCACCCCGGACAAACTCCTCAGCCTCATGGAGGGCCTGCAGAGGCACTCCCGGCTGAAGGTGGACGGTTTCGTGAACAACACCAATCTGGCCCGCCTCGCCTCCGCCGACGACCTGCGCGACGGCTACGAGGTCATCCGCGAGGCCAGCGAGCGCTCTGGCGTGCCCGTGCTGTACACCACCGGCCGCCCCGACCTGCTCGAGCAGTTCATGTCCGAGGGCCACGACCCCAGGTATATCGGCACCGCAATGCCGATAGAAACCTACATGCACCGCGACTGGGAGACATTCACCAAACACGGCCTGTAATTTACAGAGGTGAATAATTGTGACGTTTTGGGCCGAAACGGCCCGAAGCAGGGCAATTTATTCATATATGTATGTCAGCCTCAAGTGAATGAAAGCAAACTTCTGAAAGAAATGAGGTAGGAGCATGGTAAAATTCACCATCAACGAGGAGCTGTGCAAGGGCTGCGGACTCTGCGTCCGTGCATGCCCGAAGAAGATACTGCAGCTCTCCAAGACCAAGCTGAACGCCAAGGGATATCACCCGGCTGAGATGACCGACATCGACGCCTGCATAGCCTGCGCGTCCTGCGCCCGTACGTGTCCCGATGTGGTAATCCGCATCGAGAAGGAATGAGGAGGAACGAGATATGGCATTGACTCTTATGAAGGGCAGCGAAGCCATAGCTGAGGCCGCCATCCGTGCCGGCTGCCGCTACTTCTTCGGCTACCCGATAACCCCGCAGACCGAGATCCCCGAGTACATGTCTGAGCGCATGCCCGAAATCGGCGGCTGCTTCCTGCAGGCCGAGAGCGAGGTCGGCGCTATCAACATGGTTTACGGCGCTGCCGGCACCGGCGAGCGCGTCCTGACCAGCTCTTCCTCCCCCGGAGTCTCCCTGAAGCAGGAGGGCATCTCCTACATAGCCGGCGCCAAGCTGCCCTGCGTCATCATGAACGTCATGCGCGGCGGCCCCGGCCTCGGCAGCATCCAGGCCGGCCAGGCTGACTACTTCCAGGCCACCAAGGGCGGCGGCCACGGTGACTATCACCTCGTCGTCTTCGCCCCCGCCTCCGTCCAGGAGAGCATCGACCTCATGAGCGTAGCTTTCGACACGGCCGACAAGTATCAGTGCCCGGTCATGATCGTCGCCGACGGCATGATCTGCCAGATGATGGAGCCTGTCGTGCTGCCCGAGATGAAGGAGTACAAGGTTGACCTCGAGAAGAAGCCCTGGGCCGCCAACGGCCACGGTTTCTCCAAGAAGAGCGGCCGCACCATCATCAACTCCATGTACATTGAGACCGAGGACCTGAGCCGTCACAACGAGAACCTCCAGGCCACCTATCGCGAGATAGAGAAGAACGAGGTCCGTTACGAAGCCTACAACCTCGAGGGCGCCGAGATAGTCGTCACCGCTTTCGGCACCGTTGCCCGTATAGCCAAGAGCGCCATCGACGAGCTCAAGGACGAGGGCATTAACATCGGCCTCCTCCGTCCCATCACCCTCTGGCCCTTCCCGTACAAGGAGCTGCATGACATCGCTGTCGCCCCCGGCGTCAAGGCTGTGCTCGACGTTGAGCTCAACGCCGGCCAGATGCTCGAGGACGTCAAGCTCGCCATCAACGGTGAAAACAAGGTTGATTTCTTCGGCCACTACGGCAGCCAGATGCCCACGCCGGAAGAGATCAAAGCTAAGCTGCTCAGCATGAGGGAGGTATTGTAATGGCCGTAGTATTTGAGAAGACCAAGATGCTGACCGATACCGTGTTCCACTACTGCCCCGGCTGCAACCACGGTATAGCGCATCGCCTGGTCGGTGAGACCATAGAAGAGCTCGGCCTGGAGGACAACGTCATCGGCGTCGCCCCCGTCGGCTGCTCCGTTTTCGCATACGATTACTTTAACTGCGACATGTTCGAGGCCGCGCATGGCCGCGCCCCCGCTGTCGCCACCGGTATCAAGCGCGTTCACCCGAACACCTGCGTGTTCACCTACCAGGGCGACGGTGACCTTGCTTCCATCGGCACCAACGAGATCATTCACGCCGCCCACCGCGGCGAGAAGATCACCGTTATCTTCATCAACAACGCCATTTACGGCATGACCGGCGGCCAGATGGCCCCCACCACCCTCATCGGCCAGAAGACCACCACCAGCCCCTACGGCCGCAGCGAGGAGTGGAGCGGCGCTCCCATCAAGGTGTGCGAGATGCTCAGCCAGATCCCTGACTGCTACTACGCCGAGCGCGTCGCCCTGAACACCACCGCCAACATCATGAAGGCTAAGAAGGCCATCAAGAAGGCCTTCCAGTACCAGATGGAGGGCCACGGTCTGAACATCGTCGAAGTCCTCTCCACCTGCCCGACCAACTGGGGCATGAGCCCTGTTGAGGCCATCAAGTGGCTCGAAGACAACATGATCCCGTACTACCCGCTGGGTGTCTACAAGGATAAGGGGGCCGAGTAAGTTATGAAGGAACAGTGTATATTCGCAGGCTTCGGCGGACAGGGTATGCTGCTCATCGGCAAGTTCCTTGCCGAGGCCGGCATGGAGAGCGGCAAGCACGTCTCCTGGCTGCCCAGCTACGGCCCTGAGATGCGCGGCGGCACGGCCAACTGCTCCGTCGTCGTCTCCGACAAGCCCGTGGCCAGCCCTCTGATAGCTCAGGCTGACACCATCCTCGCGATGAACAAGCCCTCCCTGCTCAAGTTTGAGGGCAGCGTGAAGCCGGGCGGACTGCTGCTTGTCAACAGCTCCATCATCGACATCAAGACCTCCCGCGACGATGTCGACGCCGTTTACGTGCCCTGCAACGAGATAGCCGAATCCATCGGCAACCTCAAGGGCCCCAACGTCGTCTTCCTCGGCGCCTACATAGCCAAGAGGCCGGAGGTCATCTCCAAGGACGCCGTCATCAACGCCATGCGCGTCGAGCTCGGCGAGCGCAAGGCCAAGTTCCTTGAGGGCAACATCAAGGCCCTCGAAGCCGGCATGGCCTACGTCCAGGAGCACTACGGCGCATAATTCCCGCAAGAACAAGCAAAAAACTCCCCCGGCGGTGCCGGGGGAGTTTTTTCTCATCTGTCCTGGAACGGCGTCGGACCGTACACATGCAGCAGCTTCGCGTCCCCGAAATTACCGTCGTGGCTGAACGTGATGTTATACTCCTTGCCCTCTTCGAGCAGATTCACGACATTCGGCGCGGCTTCGAGCGTAAACTGTATGTTCTCGTGTTCATCGCCGATATATGCCGTCACATGGTAATCGTCTATGCGCTCCACGACCGTTGTGCGCGGCGAGCTCGCAGTCCACTTCGGCCACGAAGCCATATAGCCCAGCTGTGCCGCGAGCAGGGCCGCCAGCAATATGAGCATCGGCGCGCTGCTCTTCCAGCTGCGCCGCTTCAGAGCCTTCCACAGCCGCGAAATAAGCCAAATGCCCGTAGCTGTCGGCACCAGCAGGGCGCCTCCAGCCCACAGCTCATGGAAGCCGTAACTGAAATATCGGTAGTCCCCGCCGTCGGCCATGGAGCTCTCCCAGGCGTAGATGACCCAGTATATGATTATTGCCGCAAATCCCGCCGCGGTGAGCATTGCGCGGACGGTCATCTCCCGCGCCGCCCTTTTTATTACCGCGGAGGCGTCCGGCGCCGGAGCCGGCGCTCCCTCTTTGCCGCCCATGCGCTCGTACTCCATGCGGCACGCGCCGCACCGGGCCAGGTGCTCCTCCACCAGCGCACAGCTCTCCGCAGAGCAGACCCCGTCCACGTATAGCGGCAGCAGGTCGCGGCAGACTTCGCAGCTTATACTCATCTGTCATCATCCTCCTTCAGCATATCCAGCAGCTTTAGCCTCGCGCGGTGGTACGTGACCCGCGCCCAGCTCTCGCTCTTTCCCTCCGCCGCGGCTATGTCGGCGTAGTCCCACCCGGCCAGGGCGCGGCGGGAAAACACCGCGCGGTACGGCTCCGGCAGGCGGTCAATTAAATCCAGCCAGGCGTACAGCCCCTCGTGCCCGGCCGCATTGGCAGGTTCAGGCTCCGGCGCACGGCGCTTCCGGCGCTTCAGCCGCGTGTACCAGGTGTTCTTCGCAATGCTGCACAGCCAGACATATATATCGCTCTCGGCGCGAAAACTGCCGATGTTCAGCAGCGCCTTCACAAAGGTGTCCTGGATTACGTCCTCCGCCTCCTGCGGTGGACAGCCCAGCGTGAGGAGAAAGCGGTAGACTTTCAGGGCGTTTTCGCGGTATATAAGCTCAAAATCGTCCATGTCCCCCCTCCTCTCTACACTGTAAGACATCTGCATTGCGCGTTTTGTTACACCGGCCGTGAAAATTGCTTCTATAAAAGTACCGGAGGAGAATTACTCTCCTCCGGTTGCGTCTATAATGCGTCCGCACCGCAGCCCTCCGGCAGCATGGCGCGCATATCCCCCGGCAGGGGTGCGCGGACGGATACCGTCTCTCCGGTGAGCGGGTGTATGAGCGTGAGCGCGGCAGAGTGCAGCGCAGGGCGGTCCAGCTCGCGGCTCAGCCGTCCGTAGAGGCGGTCGCCGAGCAGCGGACAGCCTATGCTGGCCATGTGCACGCGGATCTGGTGCGTCCTGCCCGTCTCGGGCCGCACGCGCAGCAGGCTGCGGCCCTCCCAGGTGAGCAGCACTTTGTACCTGGTGAGGCTGGGCGCGCCGTCTTCCCGCACGCAGAAGCGCTTTTCCTCGTTGTAGCGCGCGATGGGCGCGTCTATCTCCCCCTCGGCCTCCGGCGGCACGCCGGTGCAGATGGCAAGGTACTCACGCCGGAAGGCGTCCGTGTGCAGGATGCGGCGAAGCCGCTCGTGCATGTATCCGGTCTTGGCCGCGCACATCAGCCCCGTCGTGCCTCGGTCCAGGCGGTTCACCGGGTGGAATGGCGCGCTCGTGCCCAGGTACGCCGCCACCATGGCGCCCACGGTGGGCTCGCGCCGGTCGCTGCGGCCGTGGGTGGCCATCCCGGCCGGCTTGTTGATGATGATTATGTCCTCATCCTCCCAGGCCACGTCCAGCCGCGGCCCCGCGGGCACAAAGGCGCTCTCCTTGGCGTCTCCCACGTCCACGGACAGCCGGTCTCCGGCGTGCAGCAGGTCTATCGTCCTGGCCCCGTCACCGTTTATGCGCACCGAGCCCGGCCGGTGCTTCAGGCGCGTGACAAGCCCGGCCGAGAGCCCGAGCGCGCCCTGCAGCACCGCGCGCACGCGCTTGCCCTCGCCCTCCGGCGGGACGGTGTACTCCAGCGTGCGTCCGCTCACAGCGCGGCGAGTGCGGCCTCGTACGCGCCCCTGGTGCGCGCATCAAAGCATACCATGCGCACGCGCTCAATCTCCGGATGCCCGTCCAGGTACGCGGCTATAGTGGAGAGGGCCACGTCGGCAGCCTTGTCAACGGGGTAGCCGTAGACACCGGTGGAGATGCTGGGGAAGTCCACAGTCCGGCAGCCGTACTGGCTGGCCAGCTCCAGGCAGGAGCGGTAGCAGCCCGCCAGCTTCTCCGGCTCGCCGTGCGTCCCGCCATGCCAGACCGGCCCGGGTGTGTGCAGGACGTACCTGGCCTTGAGGTTGTACCCTTTGGTTATCTTGGCCTTGCCGGTCTCACAGCCGTTAAGCGTGCGGCACTCAGCCAGCAGCTGAGGCCCCGCCGCGCGGTGGATGGCCCCGTCCACTCCCCCGCCGCCCAGCAGCGAAGTGTTGGCCGCATTGGCAATAGCGTCCGCATCAGAGCGTGTGATGTCGCCCTGGATTATCTCAATACGTGTCTTATCCATGATTCAACCTCCCAAAAAATCGTGTTCCGGCCCCCGGCCGGATAAAAAGCAGCAGTAACCGCATTAAGCGTAAAACACCCCGCACTGCGCATCGGCTCAAAGGCGCCGCACCTGTGTCCAGAGCCGCCGGGCATCAGCGAGACCATAGGGAAAGGTGCATGTACCCGCCCTCCCCCAGCCGGCTCCCGCCGGCAGCCCCCTCTGAGAGGGGGCGATTGTTTGCAAGTGAGAAAAGGGGCGG
>OLRU01002959.1_pt1 | contig 11185 bp, 10 predicted proteins | sample 1672961 | NCBI WGS metagenome assembly OLRU01 (sample SAMEA3136741, study PRJEB25190) | human gut metagenome | biome: human gut; feature: human-associated habitat; material: faeces | place: Austria | collected 2013 | reverse complement strand
CGCCCCTCTCATGTGTGAGCGTAGTAGGAAGACCGTCGTCATCCGTATGGAACAGGAAGAACTCGCACTCGGGGCCGACGTTGAAGGTGTAGCCCAGGTCCGCGGCGCGTTTGAGCGCGCGCTTGAGCACGCCGCGCGGGTCGCCGACAAAGGGGGAGCCGTCGGGGTTGTAGACGTCGCAGATGAGCCTGGCGGTGCGGCCGGTGCCGGTGGCCCAGGGCAGGATGGTGAAGCTGTCCGGATCGGGGTACAGGTACTGGTCGCTCTCGTGGATGCGGGTGAAGCCCTCGATGGAGCTGCCGTCAATCATTATCTGATTATTGAGAGCCTTTTCGAGCTGGCTGGCAGTGATGGCCACGTTCTTGAGCTGGCCGAAGATGTCGGTGAACTGCATGCGGATGAACTCCACGTTCTCGTCGGCTACGAGGCGCATGATGTCCTTCTTGGTGTACTTACTCATAGTTAGACTCTCCTTCTTCTTCTAAGACTTGGCCGGGTGCGCAGGGTACCCGGCGGGTACGCTTGAAAAATAAAAAAGGGCGAAGGCGTCCTGAGGAAAATATCTCAGAACGCCTTTGCCCTTTGATGGCGTGATGATAAACCAACCTGACGTATTTGTCAATACGGAAGATTCAATTTTGTAAAAAACGCCAGATTCTTTACTCATGCACAACGGCAAAGTACTGGCAGATTTCACACAGCATCACATATACTCCCTTTACGTACGGAGAGATTGCTGGTATAATACCGACAGAATATGTGTCGAAGCACGGCGAAATCTGGAGGGGTAAACATGAAGTACACAGCGGCAATTCTCACGGTCAGCGACAGGTGCTCGCGCGGTATCCGCGAGGACGTAACCGGCCCTGCCCTGCAAAAAATGCTCACGGACGACGGCTGGGACGTGGTGTCCCTTTGCGTTGTTCCGGATGAGTTTGAGATAATCAAAGCGGAGCTGGTGCGCTGTTCCTATGACCTGGACGTTTGTCTCGTGCTGACTGCGGGCGGCACGGGCTTTTCCCGGCGCGACGTAACGCCTGAGGCCACCGAGGCGGTCATAAACCGCGTCGCCCCCGGCATCCCGGAGGCCATGCGCCTGGCCGCGATGCGCACCTCACCGAACGCCATGCTCTCCCGCGGCATAGCCGGACTGCGCGGCGGCACCCTGATAATCAACCTCCCCGGCAGCACTGTCCCCGCGACCAGCTCGCTGGAGGCGATCCTGCCCTCCCTCAAGCCCGGCATAGACCGCCTGAGGCGCAAGGACTGACGCTGTCCGCATTTCAATAACAAATCCGGGCCCGGAGCTCAATGCTCCGGGCCCTTTTAATTTAACGCGCCGTCCCCTCACGAGCACTCATGGCGCACATACGCGCGCTTTGCCAGCAGCGCGAACACGGGTGTCTCTATAACCGGCGCGGCGAGCATGACGAAGGGCGTCCAGAGCGCCAGCGGGCCGAGGGTGAGGAATTTGAAATCGGGCAGCTCGTAGTACATGCTGTTTTGCAGCCCAGTACCGCCGCCCGGCAGCAGGAGGCGTATCCAGTCGGAAACCGGGTAGTCGAGATAGTGGTCGGCGAACATCGGCAGCGCCAGCGCGGCGGCAGAGATCACGAGCACCATCACGGTATTGGGCTGCATAGACGAGATCCACATGGTAAGCGATATGCTGGCCAGCATTGTCAGCAGGCCCGACAGGGTGCACAGCGCCAGCGCTTCGTTCATGTTCATCCCTGTAAGAGCTCCCCATCCTAATTTGAACTGCACAGCGCTTGAATCAGGCCCTAAGGTCAAAAGCAATATGCCGCAAAATATCACCGCGCACGCAAAATATAACGATGTACAAAAAGCAAATACGCTACCCATTTTGACTTTTGCCAGCTGTTCGCGTCCGAGCTTTGTGCAGCGCTGAATGCTGTCCGCATCCGTGGCATAATCCTGTGAGAACGCTGGGGACGCTATTATGACGCAGATAAGGCAGATAACAAAAAGGCATATAGTCCAGTAGTATCCATATTCCCCACTTCCAAAGCCGTACTCCCAATAAAACGGCTCCTCGGCACCTGTATCCAGCCACAAAGCCAGACGGGCAACGGATTCGTTAATATACGAACCTAAACTGTGCAATACGTCCTTGCGGGCGTCGTAATAGTCCTCTACCTCATATCCCGAATTGGTCACGCTGCTCACGGCAGAGAGGACAGGTTCGTAGCTAATCCACTCGTCATAGACCTCCGGCGGCATATCAAACGGCGATCCGTATACTTCACGGTATTCCTTACTGAGACAGTCAAATTCGGAAATAAGCTCTGGCGTGACATATCCCTCGACATCGGCGTAGATTTCCTGCTGGTATTTTATAGCCTCCATACCGCGCAGGGTGATAAAGCCGCTCGCATCCATGCTCCCGGCGCTTCTTACAACGGAGTACGCAAAGAACGCACTCGCCGCCAGCGCTATAACCGCCAGGACGGCGACCGACCGCGTCTTGATCAGCCTTTTAATTTCAAGCCGAAACATGGCGCACCTCCTCCGTCCCCTCACGCGCACTCGTGGCGCGTATACGCTCGGCGGGCCAGCAGCGCAAACACCGGCGTCTCAATGACCGGCGCGGCGAGCATGGCGAAGGGCGTCCATATGGCGAGCGAGCCAATGGTGAGGAATTCGCCAATCTGTATGTCCACGAACATGCCCGTGCCGAGGCCCAGCCCGCCGCTGGGCAGTATGAGACGGAGCCAGTCGCCGAGGGCGGACTCGCGCAGGAGGATGACCAGGAAGGTCGGCGTCATGGCGACGGCGAGGGCCACGGCCAGCACGGCGACGGAGCTTCTCATGCGCGCGGAGAGCCAGAGGGTGAAGGCCGTCATGACCAGCACGCTCAGGAAGCCCGCAATCAGCGTGAGCACGAGCACGCCGTTCATGTCTATGTCTATCAGCACCAGCGCGTCAAGCGCGAGCTGCGCCGAGGTCTTGTCGTCGCCGTACACCGCGAGCGTCAGGGCCACGAATACGGCGGTGCAGATTATATACAGCGCCGCGCTCAGCGTCATGGCGGCGAGCAGCTTCGCCCTGCCGAGCCGTTTGCAGCCGTAGCGCGTGCAGCGCTGGATGTCGTCCGCGCCGGTCGAGTAGTCGGAGGCGAACACCGGCGCGCAGATGATGGAGCACACCACAGCGATGGCGAAGAGGCTGACCGGGAGCGTGGATGCTATGTCGCTGCCCGTGCCGAAACCGAACTCGTAGTAGAAGGGCTCGGTGGTGTTCTCGTCGAGCCTGAGCGCGGCTTCGGCCGCCGCCGGGCCGTAGTTCAAGGTCATGACCTCTTCAATGTACGCCTTGCGCTGGGTGTAATACTGCGCGGCCATGTCGGGCCTTATCTCGTCCATGTATACGTCGAACACCTGCGGTATACTGCGCAGGAAAGTGTTTGTATAGCCGGCAATTGACGCGGCCCCGCTGTTATTACCGCCTGTGACAATCTCATAGTTGTCATTTGTTTCGCCCTCTACCGCAATGCCGCGGCGGTTGGCAGACACCTCGTCAATCTGCTCGAAAACGTCCCGTATGCGCTCGGAAGTCCACTCGCCCTCGGCGGACTCCGTGACAATTTCGCGCATCTCCGTGGCGTCGAGGGCGTGGTATGACTTCCCGTCGTAAGAATAGTAATACGCGCCGAAGATATTGACGCAGCAGAGCACCAGCGTGACGAGCAACGCCGCGGCCATGAGTATCCACGTCGAGCGCGTCCTGAGCAGGCGCTTCATCTCGAGCTTATACATCGTCCTGCCTCCTCTCGTCCTTGAAGAGCCAGAGGTAGAGGTCTTCCAGCCGCGGCTCTGCCATCTCGCTGCCATGCAGGAGCGGCGCGTCGGCGACGTAGCGAAGGAGCGTCTGCCCGCCGCCCTCGTTTTTGAGCGACACGACGCGCACCTCACGCTCCACTCGGGCAAGCTCCCCATCTGGGACGAGCGCGGTGAACACCTTGCCCTCCACCGCGCGCAGCAGCTGCTCCGTCGTGCCCACGTCGATGAGTTTGCCGTCCTTCATGACGGCGTTCTCAGCGGCGATGTATTCCACGTCGGAGACGATATGCGTCGAGATGAGCACTATCCGGTCACGCGCGAATTCGCTCAGCAAATTGCGGAAGCGCACCCTCTCCCCGGGGTCGAGGCCGCTCGTCGGCTCGTCGAGTATGAGCACCTCCGGGTCGTTGAGCATGGCCTGCGCTATGCCGACGCGGCGCTGCGTGCCGCCGGACAACTTTTTAATTTTGTTCTTGTAAACGCGCGTGAGCGAGAGGATTTCGCACAGTTCCTCAATCTTTCTGCGCGCGGCGGACTTCTCTATGCCTTTCAGTGCCGCCATGTAGTCGAGGTAGTCGGCCACGGTGAACTCGGGGTAAAAGCCGAAGTGCTGCGGCAGGTAGCCGAGCATGTCCCGCCAGGCCTCGCCCAGCGAGAGCGTGTCCGCGCCGTCGCAGAGCACGCGGCCCGAGGTGGGCGTGAGTATGCCCGCGAGCATGCGCATGAGCGTGGTCTTGCCCGCGCCGTTGGCGCCGATGAGGCCCCAGACGCCGCTGGTGAGCGTGAGGCTCACGTCGTCCACGGCGGTCTTCTGTCCGAAGCGTTTGGTGAGGTTTTGTATTTCAACTTTCATAGCCGAGCTCCTTTTCAAGCTTTTTCTCAGAGAGCATCGCGCGGCACTCGCAGCAGAGCGCGGCGAGCGCGGCGAGGCAGATTATTGCCGCCACCGGCGGAGAGAGGCTCAGCAGCCCCTTCGTGAAACGCTCTGCCAGCATCCAGTACGCCGCGGCGAGCACCGCGCCCATCCCGGCGGATACCAGCACCGCCGATTCGCCCGCGTGCTCCAGCACGGCGAGGCTCAGCGCGCCCGTGAGCAGAAAGGGCATCACCACGAGTATCAACACCTCGTTGGCCGCGCCGCCGCTGAGCAGCGCGATCGCGGAGATGCAGACCGCGTCGCCTATACCCACTGCAACCAGCCGCGCCAACATGATGTGCGCCGAGTTGAAGCGCGCGGCGACCTCGATCTCGCGCATACCGTGGCGCGCGGCGCGGTTGTGGAAGGGCAGCAGCGTGAGCGCCGCCAGTTCGGCCGCAATGCTCGCGCAGGCGGGAATGAGCTCCTCATCCGGCGCCGCCGCGCCCAGCACGAGGCAGATCAATATGAGCAGCGCGCCCTGCAGCGCCCATACAGGCAGGGCGATAAACCGGAGCTGTGAGCGCACGAGCCCCCACCTCCCCGCCCGGCGGCGGTGCGGCCGGGCGCCGTACTCCGCGCGGCAGAGCGCCAGAAGTTCTTCCGGCGCGGCCTCGTCCGGGCGTTTTACTGCACTGAGGGCAGACTTTATTTCACTCGTCTTCATGGCATACTCCTTTCACAGCAGCTTTTTCAGCGCCTTGAGCGCGGCCCGCTCGCGCGACTGCACCGTGCGCAGGGGCACGTCCAGCACTTCGGCGCACTCGCGCAGCTTGAGTCCGTGGACGTATCTGAGCAGCACGACCTCCCGCTGCGCCGGGGGCAGCGCGGCGAGGGCCGAGCGCAGGTCGCATGAGAGCTCCGCCCGCTCAAAACCGGGGTCGAGGTACTCCCCCTCCGTCAGCGGCTCCGTACTCTGGCTTCGCCTCCAGAAGTCCGCGCAGGTATTGGCCGCAATCCTGTAGAGCCAGGCGCGGAATTTCCGGCTGTGCACATAGGCGTCCAGATGCCGTACCGCTTTCAGGAACGTCTCCTGGGCCGCATCCTCGGCGCTGGACGCGTCCGGCGTGTGACGGCGGCAATAGCGCAGGATATCCGGGTAATATGCGCGCACCAGCTCGTCGAGCGCAGACAGGTCTCCGCCCTCCAGCCTCCCAAAAAGCTCATCCTCACGCAACCGCCATCACCTCCTCACTCGTATATAACGCCGCACGGCGGCAAAATGATTTGCGAATTCTGTCTCTAACCCAATATTACCTCATTCCCGCCCTCCGCGCCAGCACCGCTGCGGGCTCCATATCGTTCACAGTCTGACTGCTCCGGCACGGGTTTTCGACTATTTATTCATCAGCTTCCGTATTTTCGCACGTTTTGCCGCCGCAGCTGCTCGGCTGAACATATACGGCAAAATTATTATGCAAACGGCCAGAACCAGCGCACTTCAGGCCCCTGCGGAGATAAAAAATCCGCTGTTCTTTTATATGGTCTGCGCATAATAATCAGATTTACGCATTTTATAAATGTAAATAAAGTATTTTACAGATTAATCACTTTAAATTACAATAGAATAAATTTTTTGTATTCAATTTTAATGGAGGTAATATTCATGAATCATAACATTGAAAGCATGAAGCCCTCGGCGTCCATGGTGCTCATGGCCAAGGCCAAGGAGATGCAGAAGAAGGACCCCACGGTCATCGGCCTCGCCGGCGGCGAGCCGGACTTTGCTACGCCCGACCGCGTCTCCATGGCCGCCATCCGCAGCCTGACGGAGGGCAACACACACTACGTTGTCGGCCCCGGCATACCCGAGCTCAGGCACGCCATCGCCGAGAAGCTCAGGCGCGAAAACGGAGTGGACTGCGACGAGAGCTGTGTCCTGGTCACCCCCGGCGGCAAGAACGCCATCTATCTGGCCGTCTGCGCCGCGCTCAACACCGGTGACGAGGCCATAATCCTCGACCCGGCCTGGGTGTCCTATGAGCCCATCGTCCAGGCCGCCGGCGGCGTCCCGGTCAAGGTCAAGCTCGACTACCGCGACGATTACCGCATCAGCCGCAGCGTGCTCGAGGCCGCCTGCACTGACAAGACCCGCCTGCTCATCCTCAACTATCCGAACAACCCCACCGGCCGCATCCTGCACGCCGACGAGGCCGCGGAGATAGAGCAGTTCATGCTCGCCCACCCCGACGTCCTGGTTATCTCCGACGAGATATATGAGAAGATCGTCTTTGACGGCGCCAAAAGCATCTCCATCGGCTCCTGCAAGTCTGTGGCCGACCGCGTAATCACCGTCAACGGCTTCTCCAAGTGCGCGGCCATGACCGGCTGGCGCATGGGTTACCTCACCGCCAGCAAGGAGATTTTCAACGTCATCTACCGTCTCTACCAGCACAGCCTCTCCTGCATGAGCGGCTTTATGCAGGCCGGCGCGGTCGAGGTCTTCAACTGCGAGCGCGAGATGGAGGACATGCGCAAAATATATGAGGAGCGCAGGGACATGTTCTGCGGCGCCCTCAACGCCATCCCCGGCGTGCGCTGCCCCATGCCCGAGGGCGCCTTCTACGCCTGGGTATACTTTGACATCAAGGGCATGAACTCCTCCGAGATGTGCGAATACCTGCTGGAAAACGCCGGCGTGGTCGGTATGCCCGGCAGCTCCTACGGCGAGGACAACGTGTGCAGCATGCGCTTCTCCTTCGCCACTGCGACAGAGGACCTCAAGCGGGCCGCCGAGAAAATAACCGCCGCACTCACGGCGCTCAAATAAACACCCCGCCCGCATGCGAGCCGGGCGAAACAACCAGGAGGGAGTTATATGGAAAAGGAAACCACCGCAGCAAAAGTCGAATTCTACGGCGGCTCATTCGGGCCGTGGATACCCGTCATCTTCATGCTGGCCGGCATGATAGTGAACACTATCATCTCGCCCGGACTGGCCACTCTGCCCATGGTGGCCTTCTTCGCTCTGGCGCTGGGCTTCTTCCTCGCCAAGAACAAGAAAGCCTACGGCGCCGTCACGCTCAAGGGCCTGCAGAACTCCATGTTCGGCACGATTGCGATGGCATTCATTTTTGCCGGCATACTTGCCCAGCTGCTCAGGCAGAGCGGACTCATCGAGGCCCTCATCTGGCTGGTGGCCAAGTTTGACCTGAATACGGGCCTCATACCGCTCATAGCCTTTCTGACCTGTGTGCTGATATCCACTTCTTGCGGCACCTCCACCGGCTCCGTCACGGCCGTCGCCCCCGTGCTGCTGCCGCTGGCCCAGAGCCTCAACATCGACCTCGGCCTCATGTGCGGCGCCATTATCAGCGGCGCCATCTTCGGCGACAACCTGGCCCCAATATCCGACACCACCATAGGCTCCGCCCTCACTCAGGAGGCGGACCTGGGCAAGGTCGTGCGCACGCGCTTCCCCTATGCGGTGATATCCGCAGTCATATCGGCAGTGCTGTTCGCCATCGTCGGCCTGAGCATGAGCACCGGCATCCCGCCCGAGCTGGAGCTCGACGGCTCCACGGCGCCCTCCCTGGTGCTGCTCGTGCTGCCCATAATCATGGTCATACTCATGCGCCTGGGCTGGGATCTCATCGCCACGCTCATCATCTGCAACATAGCCGGCGTCGTCCTCAACCTGGTGCTGGGCACCATCGGCTTTGACGTAATGTTCACCGCCGACGGCCCCATCGCCGCCGGTATGAGCGGCATGATGACCCTGGTGCTCTACGTCATGCTGCTGTTCCAGGTGCTGGAGATACTCAACTCCAGCGGAGCTTTCGAACAGGTGAGCCGCGGCATAATGCGCTTCTGCAAGACCCCGCGCTCCGCCGAGCTGGTCTGCTTCCTCATCGCCTCCGTCGGCTCCGTTGTCACCGGTGGCAGCGGCATTGCGATAATCTTCTTCGGCTCGCTTGTGCGCACCATCACCAAGGCCTTCCGCATCGACCGCTGCCGCGGCGCGAACATACTCGACGGCGTGGCCTGCGGCGCCACGGGCCTGATGCCTCACGGCAACCCGACCCTGGTGTCTATCGGCGTGGCCCTCGCCATAGACGGCGTGGACCCGGGCTTCAGCTTCCTCAACATCATACCTTACAACTTCCACTGCTGGGGCCTGCTCATCATCTTCCTGCTGAGCATACTCACCGGCGTGGGCCGCAAGTTCGAGAGCCCCGAGGAGGGCGCCGCATCCGCGGCGGACTGACGGCGTTCCGAACCCGAAACCGGCCGGCTTTTGCGTGGCAAAATCCGGCCGGCGTGGTATAATGTTCTCACTTGTCACTCGAACGAAAGGTGGGAATTACGTGCAGTACAAGGAAGTGGAGACCTTTCTGGAGCTGGTCCGCACACGGAACATAACCCGTACGGCGGAGCTCATGTATGTCTCGCAGTCCACGGTCAGCAACCGGCTCAAGAGCCTGGAAAACGAGCTGGGCTGTCAGCTTATAGTCCGCACGCGCGGCCACCGCGTGGTACAGCTCACGCGGCAGGGCGAGGAATTCATCCAGATCGCCGAGCGGTGGAAGGAGCTCTTCGACGAGACCGAACGGCTCAAGGCCTCCTCGCTCTCCGCGCTGCGCATCGCCACCAGCGAGAGCACGTATTACACCTGGATTGCGCCTTTCCTGCGCAGCTTCTGCGCCGGACATCCGGGCGGCAAGGTGACGGTGCGCATATGCGACAGCGAACAGGTCTACTCGCTGGTGGAGCGCAACCAGGTGGATCTGGGCTTTGCCAGCTTTGACTCCGCCCGCGACGGCATCATCACCCGCTGCATAGACCGGCAGCCGCTGTGCGTCATGCGCTACTCTACCTCGCCCGGCCCGGACAAACTCATACACCCGCGCGAGCTGGACCCCTCCCGGGAGATCCGCTTCATAGGCGGGCGCTTTGCGAGCATGGCAGCCTGGCACGAGCGCTGGTTCGGCCTGGACAAGAGCTGCACCCTGGAGGTGAACACCAGCCGCGGCGTAACCTCGCTCATGGAGGGCACGGATTACTGGGCCATCAGCCCTATCGGCGCTGCGAGAGACCTTGCCAGAGTAATGAACATGCAGATATACCTTCTCGAGGAGCCGCCCGGGGACTGGCAGATATACATGGTCAAGCGCCGCCGCACCCAGAGGGAGAACACGGAGCTCCGCGCCGCGTTCGAGCAGGGGCTCCTGGAATACATGGACAACAGACGTTCTGACGGCGGCACCGAACCCGCCGGGATAAAAGGAGACGATATCAAGTGAAACTTTTTGACACCACCCTCCGCGACGGAGGCAACGTAGTCGGCGACGGCTTCAACGCCGAGCTCACCGTCAGCATAGTGCGCGGCCTGCTCAGCGCCGGGATCAAGGATATAGAGCTGGGCAGCTGCAAGGGCCTCGGCGCCTACGAGCGCATGGGCGCCACCCGGGCCCTGAGCGACACGGAGTATTATTCCGTGCTGAGCCCCTGGGTGGACAAGGGCCGCCTGGGCATGTTCGTCCTGGCCGGCATGGCCCGCGAGGATGAGATAAAGGCCGCCGCGGACGCCGGCATGTACTTCCTGCGCGTGGGCGCCAACGCCGGCGACGGCGCCGGTTCGCTGGAGGCGATACGCATGGTCAAGAAGGCCGGGCTGTACTGCCGCTACGCGCTCATGAAGGGCTACATCCTCTCCCCCGCCGGGCTGGCCGGGGAGGCCCGCATGCTCGCCGACGCCGGAGCTGACTGCGTCACCATCATGGACTCGGCCGGGACCATGTTCCCCGCCGAGGCCGCCGAGTACGTGCGCGCCCTCAAGTCCGCCGTGAGCATACCCGTGGGCTTCCACGGCCACAGCAACCTGGGGCTCAGCCAGGCCAACGCCCTGGCCGCCGCCGAGGCCGGTGCGGACGAGATAGACTGCGGCCTGCTGGGCATGGCCCGCAGCGCCGGCAACTGCGCCACGGAGCTGGCCGCCGCCACGCTCAAGCGCGAGGGCTATCTGCCCGACGTGGACCTTTACGGCCTGCTCGACTACCTTGACGCCGAACTCATCCCCGCCATGAAGGCTTACGACTACCACGTAGCAGTGGATCCCACCGCCCTGATGCTCGGCCTGTCCGGCTGCCACTCCGGCTTCCTGCCCCTCTTCAAGAAGGTCGCCGCCGAGGAGGGCGTCAGCCTGCTGAAGCTTATAGCCGAGGTCTCCGCCGTTGACCGCAAAGCGCCTTCCGAGGAGCTTATAAGGCAGAAGGCAGCGGAGATACGGGGTTAAATTTTTGCCGGCGCCGGGTGCGATGAGACCCTGCGCCGGCCATTATTTTGGGTGATGGTCATCCCCGGGCAGTACGCGTTATTGTGCATCTGCGGCCGCAGTCTGAGCCGCCGGCGCGTCTCGCCGCTGCCTGCGTCAGCCGGCCGTGGGATGTGATGGTCCGCTTTGCTGACGCCTTACCGCATCTGTGAGGTTCGGCGGCATGTACTCAAAGTGAAAACCTGCCCCGGC
>OLRU01002957.1_pt1 | contig 11190 bp, 9 predicted proteins | sample 1672961 | NCBI WGS metagenome assembly OLRU01 (sample SAMEA3136741, study PRJEB25190) | human gut metagenome | biome: human gut; feature: human-associated habitat; material: faeces | place: Austria | collected 2013 | reverse complement strand
TGCTGGGGGATTTTGGAATTTCGGTAAGATGCGATCAGAATGGAGTTGCCCGTACGGACCAGGCTCGTACCCGTATTTATGCAGCTCCCGAAATGTATTATACGGTTCCCGGTGAGAATCGGGTGGAGATTGATACGAAGAGCGATTTTTACTCTCTTGGTATGGTTTTGCTCTGTCTGTGGATGGGCGAGAAAGAGTTTAAAGAAAGAGAATTTGAACTGATGAAGCGTAAACGCACGGGGGATTTGCCTTTTCCTGCGGATTTATCGGGACGAACGCTGCAATTAATAAAAGCATTGACCGCACCTCAGCCGGAAAAACGTTGTGGATTTACCGAAATCGTTCGTTGGGCTCGGGGAGAGGATGTATTCAGTGATTTTGTCGGGCAGGAAAGTAAACGTCGTTTCAGTATTATTTTTAATGCCGGAAAGAATCAAATAGCACATTCACCCGAACAATTGGCTGATTTTATGCGACAGGATCAGAATCTTGCCATTAAATATCTCTATACCGGTAAGCTTACTAAATGGCTGAATGATAATCAGCGGCCGGAATTGGTTTCGGAAATCGAAGATATTGTGGAAAAGCGCTATCCGAAAGACCAGACTGCAGGGCTGTATGCCGCCTGTTATACGCTCAATGTGGATATGCCCTATTATGATGTCAAGGGACGTCCGCGGACTACCGCCGAAGAAATAGCGCAATCTCTCATTGAGAATTTCAACACTTACCAGACTACCTTGGCGAATGCGAACGATCCCCTGTTTCTCTTTTTTAATGCGCACGATCTGAAGCGGCTTACGGATAATGCAGCTCCCTTGTTTAATAAAAAAGGTCGCCAAAGGGAGGCTTTATGGCGTTTGATCTATGAACTTGATCCTTCACGTCCTTATGAATTGATCGATGAAAAGGGGAATTTGGGGCGTTGCAATACACCGGAAGAAGTTCTTCATTATGCTTATAATCATATGTTGAGTGCCGACTCGTGGAATGATTTGGCAGAAGAGTCTTTCCTGATATGGTTGGCAGGCCGTGATAAAGGATTGGTAGGGAAGATACGTACTCAATTGAAAGGCTTCAGTACATCGGATGCTGCGGTAACTTACGGTGTACTTTATAATTTGAGTCCTAAAGTTTCCTTCACCCTGCAAATGGACGAGACAGCAAATAATTATTATTTCACACATACTCAAATAGCCCAATTCATCAATCAACAGTTGATGGTTTACAAGAATACACCGAAGAATGATCCGGATCATGAATATGCCGATTATATTCTCGGTATGCTCTCAAGTCTGAAAGGTTCGCGGCTCTATTTCTATCTGAAGTCTAAGGGTGTGTATGAGGATAAGATTGAATGGATAAATTATTGCTTTGAACTGAAATCCAAAGATAATCTCCGGAAAGCAGGTCCTTACAACTGGATAATAGCTACTTTTAAGATGATCAAGGGATTGGGTGCTTTACCTTATTATTACTTCAAGGATAGTGATAAGAGTATAAACGATTTGGACGGATTGAGGTCCATTCCATCGAAAGAAGTTAAGGCAGAACTGGAGAGTGGATATCTGAGAGACTGGCTTACTACTTTCTTTCAGGAGAATCCGTTGAAGAATCTTTCTCCCAAATTCGCATACGAGCAGGAAACGGTGAAATATCTCGAATTCATCGAGAAAATAGATAGTAAAGATACAGATGTTTCCAATTTCCGTATTGCCACCAATTTTGTGAATAAGAACCTGCGGAAAGTGCGTTTGCGTTGTAGGACGCTGACGATGATGCGTGTCTTGCTGGGAATACTGTGTTTCATTCCTATTTTGGCTTTTGCGGTTGCATTATGCTTCTACGGGCTTCCGTTCACAGAAAATCCGTTGTCCGGTTTCTCTGTCGGTTCCATTGTGACGATGGGTATCATCTTCGGTATCCTTATTTTTGTAACTTCTGATTTTGAGAATCTTATCGGAAGTGCTATTTTAGGTTTTATTGTGGGGGCAATTATCTACTATACAGTCTATTTTGTGCTGGATCTCATCATGCCCTATGCTCATTATGTACTGGCTGGACTTTTGCTCCTACTGGCTTATTATCTGATGAAAAGCTGTTATTTCAAGCTTCCGGTTGAGCGGAGGTTGCATGATCATTTGCTGAATCCCGGTTTTGAGGAAACAGGCTTGGAGCCATTGCATTTTGCTTTTAAGGCGAGTGTGGGGACACACTTTGAGTCTTCTATTGGCGGTGAATCGGCGCAATATGCTAAATATCTGAAAGATTGTATCCGTAAGTTTTCTTATCGTGCTGTACTTTCCATGGTGGTGGTAGGTTGGCTGGCCTATTTGTTTGTGCAATATACTCCGGCATTCGGACTGGATGCCTCCCGTTTTCTGCAAAACGATGGAAAGCTTAAAGAACTGGTAGGTACATGGGAGGGTACGTTTGAAGGGCGTAATGCTACGCTGAACATAACGACAGCAAACTCGGAAGGCTTGAAAGCTACCATACATGTGCAATATACGAATCTGACCAACGAAGCATTGACGGGCACTGTGAATACCGTTACGAATACTATCCATTTTGACGATGTATACAAGAACGGTACTCTCGACGGGCAGTATAACGGTACGTTCACCGGCGATGGAATGGATGCTTTTGAAGGTACTTATGAGAATTATACGACCAAAAAACAAGTGAACTTCAGTTTCAAAAAAGCGAAAGCAGATGTAGAGAACTGATAAATGAAGATGACTATGAATTGTCCGAAATGTAATAAGCCGAACCGTGAAAAGGCTGTTTTCTGCAAATGGTGTGGTACCAATGTGGTTACTAAAGCTACCGAACCGCTGCGTGAGTTGGTGGGGATGGAAACCGTCAAGAACCAGTTGCAGGATTTGGTAAATACTTGTGAGTCGCTTGCTTTGCGTGCACAGCGTAGTGGCATTTCCATTCGTCTGGGCATGGACATGATTATTACGGGAAATACCGGAACCGGTAAAACCAAACTGGCAGGAGTATTGCAAAAACTATTGTATTCCAGTGGTATTATCAAGAAGCCTGCCATGAAAGTAGTGGATGCAGTGGATTATGAGGAGTTTGCCAAAGAGTGGGAAAAGAATACCGCCGATCTGAAAGGGGGGATTCTTTGCATTGAAAATGTGCAGAAGCTTTTGCCTTCGGGTGCAGCCAATGATATCAATAAGCTTGATAAGCTGTTCAGTTGTATGGATAAGTGGAACAATGATCCGATAGTCATTCTTTCCGGGCTTTCATCGGCCTTTAAAGAGTTTCTGGTATCCAATCCTGATGTGCGCAATCGCTTTGAGTATTACTTCGATCTGAAAGATTTCAGTATGGAGGAACTGAAGCAGCTTTGTATCCATGAACTCAAAAAACGTTATGGGATTGCATTGAGTGAGGAAGCGGATGCTAAATTGGAGCGTGTGTTTAAGAATGAGATGCGACAGAAATCAGATGATTTCGGAAATGGGCATTTGGCTGTGAAAAAGGCGGCTGATATCTTTGCCAATACTATTAAGCGCGATCCGAATGCATCGGTTGCCATTCCTGAGGATATTCCCGGTAAAGAGTTCCGGCAGAAGAGTTATGAGGAGATCATGGCAGAGCTGGATGAGTTTGTCGGTATCGATGAAATCAAGGCAACGGTGCAGAAAATCATTAATAAGATAGATTTTGAACGGGAACGGAAAGGTGCCGGAGCAAAGCGGGAGGTCAAAGATCATTTTCTGTTCCTTGGTAATCCGGGGACGGGAAAGACAACAATTGCCCGTATCTTTGCTGATATCCTGAATTCGCTGGAAGTGCTGCCCATCGGTCAGTTGGTGGAAGTTTCGCGAAAGGAGCTGGTTGCGGGATATGTAGGTCAGACGGCCTTGGCAGTGGAAAAATATGTGGATATGGCTATGGGCGGAGTACTGTTCATTGACGAAGCCTATACATTGAAGCAAGGTGATAATGACCAGTTCGGTCAGGAGGCAATTGATACGTTGCTGAAACTGGTAGAAGATCGTCGCGGGCAGTTTGTGGCTATTGCTGCCGGATATACAAAAGAGATGGGAGAATTTTTGAGTTCCAACTCGGGGATGGCCTCCCGTTTCAATGAAACGGTGACTTTCCGCGACTATAAAGCCGATGAATTGACGGAAATCTTCCGCCGACAGGTGAAGAAAGAGCATCTGACCCTGGATGAAGAGGCCGAGGCATTTATCCGTAATTACTTCTCGAAGATGTACCTGACCCGTACACGCAATTTCGGTAATGCCCGTGAGGTACGGAACGCAATGGATCGTGCAATCAAGAATCAGGGAGTCCGGTTGCTGGAACTGAAGGGTACACCGGATTATGATGCGTCTATGGTGCATGTACTGACGCGTGCCGATATTGAAGGTGAAGAAAGCAAAAATATCAAGAGTCTGGACGTTGTACTTGCTGAATTGAATGAATTCGTCGGTATGGACAGCGTAAAAGCAGAGATACGTGCGCTGGCGAACAAGATAGCCATGGACAAGGAAATGATGGAAATGGGTATTGCTGACGCTGAGGTGACTCCTGTACACATTGTGCTGACGGGTAATCCGGGGACAGGTAAGACCACCATCGCCTGTAAGTTGGGAGAGGTCTTTAAAGCCATCGGTCTGCTGCCTACCGATAAAGTCGTGGAAAAGGAGCGTAAACATCTGATAAGTACGTATCAGAATGAGACGGCCAAACTTGTGGATAAGGCTTGTGACGAAGCAATGGGCGGTATTCTTTTTATAGATGAAGCCTATGCTCTGATGCCTATCAGTGCGGGTGGAAGTAAGGATCAGACTGGAGTGGAAGCCGTGGAGGCACTAATGACCCGAATGGTGAAGGATGCCGGGAAATTTGTGGTTATCTGTGCCGGTTATCGCGCTGAAATGGAGGAGTTTGTCAATAATGCCAATCCGGGCTTCCGGCGCCGGTTTAGTAATTTTCTGCATATCGAGGACTACTCGGCAGACCAGTTGATTTGTATTTATCGTTCTCTTATCAGGAAGAAAGGGAATATACTGACACCGGATGCAGAAGAGATGCTGATAAAGTTAGTCGATGAAATGGTGACATCGAAAGATGAGAACTTTGGAAATGCAGGGGAAATGGTGAAACTCTTTGAGAAAACCAAAGCCCGCCGTGCTAATCGGCTGGCACAATTACATGCCGGAGGACAGACCTTGACTCGCGAAATGTACCTGACCATCGAGGCGGAGGATATTCCGTATGATCCGCCAAAGATGATCGATGAAGAAGAGTGCATGGCTGAATTGAACCAATTGATCGGATTATCCAGCGTGAAACGTGAAGTGAAGGAGATTGCCGATTATATCAAAGTGGAGCGTGCTAAGGCGGAAGCTATGGGTAAGAAATTCCAGGGTGTAGTGGATCACTATCTCTTTGTCGGTAATCCGGGAACGGGAAAGACTACTGTGGCACGTATCATGGGAAATATTTTCTATTCATTGGGTGTATTGCCCAGCAATCGTTTGTTGGAAGTAACCCGTAAGGATTTGGTAGAAGGCTATGTGGGGCAGACTGCCACTAAAACGGCACGGGTTGTAAAGCGTGCGGTGGGTGGTGTGTTCTTTATTGACGAAGCTTATTCACTGATGGGCGATAACTTCGGGCAGGAGGCTACGAATACCATTTTGCCGATGTTGCTTGATTATAAGGGGAAGATGGTTTGCATAGCTGCCGGGTATCCGCGTGAGATCCGCCAATGGATTGATACGAATTCCGGTTTGGAATCCCGCTTTACCAAGGTGATTCATTTTGAGGACTATAATCCCGATGAATTGGCGCAAATTTTTAGGATGAAGGTGAAAAAGGATAAGCTTACACTGACTCCTGAAGCAGAAAATGCCATGCGTGTTTACTTCACGGATTTATATAATCGTCGTGAACGTAATTTTGCCAATGCCCGTGAAGTGAATAATTATTTCGATCGGGTGAAAAAGAATCAGAGTTCCCGTCTTCGTCACGAAATGGAGCGTCCTGACTTTGATCCGGCAAGTTACAGTATATTGTTGCCTGAGGATATGGGATAATTGAATCACTAATCGTTAATTACTAAAGAAATGAGTACATTAGTCAACTGCCCTAAATGCAGAGTTGAAATAGAAAGTGATAGTTACTATTGCGATCAATGTGGTGTTGAACTGTATATTTGCCCTCAATGCCATGTGTTTGGAAAGGGGAAACGATGCACGCAATGCGGTCAGCCGTTAGTATCCGCTGCAAATCAAGTGGTGTCACCTGTGCATCCTTCGAAATCAGAATAACCACCAGCGTCCTCTCCATTGCCGGAAGCGTGCATCCTTCGGCTTCTTCCGTGAATTCCTCGGCTTCTTCTGTGAGTCCGGCTCCCTCTGAGCCTGAAAAGACAATGCGTCCGGGAGTATCCGTACCTCCACTTCCTGTACGTTTGGTTTGTTCTGCCGCAGGCATTCGTTTAGGTTTGGGAAATGGTGCGGTGATTGGGCGTAGAAAGGGTGATTATGTATCTGCATTCGCTTCTCAGGGATATGTTTCCGGTACCCATGCCCGCTTACAGAAGAGCGCATCCGGACAATGGGAAATAGTGGATCTGGATTCTACCAATGGTACGTTTGTAAACGGTAACCGTCTTTCGCCGAATGTACCTGCGGTGTTTAGCATCGGAGATATCGTTCGTATAGCCAATCTTGATTTTAAGGTTGAATAGATTCGGATGGAATAGAGATAATTTTAATCGTAGGTTGTAATCATTAAATCGCAAAATTACCTTATGTTATTATTGAAATGTCAGCTTGCCAGTGATATGGGGTGCATACGTACCAATAATGAAGACATGATACTTTTCAATGGAGGACTTTATCGTGACGAAACATACGAACAGAAGTTTGAACTCATTCCTCAGGCTCGATTTACGGCTTTTGTAGCGGATGGTATGGGCGGACACGAAGGTGGAGAATTTGCCAGTGAGTTGGCTACCCAGGCATTCGACCGTTTTATTACCGATCTTCCTTCCGATCTTTCCCATGAGGCACTGTCCGGCGAGATAAAGAATTGGGTGAATGAAACTCATGCTCTGATAACAAACAAGGGCGTTGAACTTCCTCAATACGAGGGAATGGGAACCACTTTTGTAGGTATGTTCAGTTATGAAGAGCGCATCTATATGGTGAATATTGGAGACAGTCGCCTGTATCGTTATCGTGGCGGTATTCTGAAACAACTTTCGTCGGACCATTCTATGCGGGAGCTGACCGGAGATATGACTACTCCATCCAACGTAATATATAACTCTTTGGGTGCCGGAACATCTGCTTTTGCCGATTTCACCGAATTAACCGGTCAATTATTGGATGAAGATCTCTTTTTGATTTGTTCCGATGGTTTAAGTGATATGCTTACAGATGATCAGATTGAAGAAGTTCTTCATCAAGAACCTACTGCAATCAATCTGATAGAAGCTGCAAAGGCGGCAGGTGGTAGAGATAATGTGAGTGTTGTGCTTCTGCGGGTAACAGAATAGAAAGAGGTAGCGAATCAAATGAACCATGTAGGTTTATGAGTCAGCTTTTTTTGAAATATATATTGCTATTTCTCTATATTTTTATTTTCTTTGCTGTCAGATAACCGAATATTTTAAAGTGAAGATGCAGTTTCCATTTATCTATCTGATCGTTTTCTGTTTACTCGTGATTCTTTTTCTGGTCTGGTATATTCAGCGGACAAAGCAGCGGAAGAAGTTTCTCGAACAGGAGCATAAATACGATCAGGCTTTATTGGAAGTACATGCGATAGAGACTGAGTATTATATTTCTTTATTGAGGGATAAACAAGAAGAAACTCAAAAACTGCTTTCTCAGAAAGAAAATGAAATCAGAAAATTGGCCGATGAAAAGGCGCAATTATGCAATGTGATCTTTAAAGAGACATCCATTTATAAAACAATAGAACGGCTTAGTCGTCAAGACAAGACTAAAAACAAACAGGATTTACGTATTTTATTGGAAAATGAGCAGAAGAAACTTCGTTCTACTATTATGGAGATATACAAGGACTATATAGAGTATCTGCATCAAACCTATCCTAAATATACGGAAGATGATTGTCTATTTTCATGCCTCTCAATTTGTGGGTTAGATGATTTTACCATTGCTCTTTGCTTTGGGAATGTCAATAAGCAAATTGTGGCTCAAAGGAGGCATCGGATAAAATTGAAGGTTGCTAATTAGCCTGCTTTTTGAAGATTGTTATTACTTCTCTTTGTAAGTAATTGATAAATAGCTAATTGTAAAAATTAGATGTTATCACTTATATTCTCTTTTTATGCTTTTATGTCACTAACTTTGTCACATTACGAATCGGGATAAATGTGAAAGGCATATGGGTGAACGCATTACTATTAGTTTTTATCCGGCGGAAAAGCCTAAGAGGAAAAAAGGATTTTTTGCTCGCTTATTAGAATGCATAAAAAGATGGATTAAGAGACTTCTGAGTTTTAGTTAACATATTTAATAACTTCTTCAAAACGCATTATTATGGATACAAATTTATTGTCGATGTCGCAGCAATTCTCCGGGCTGCCAATGGAAAGCTTAATCGGAGGTCCTTTGAATGCAGCCGCTAAGGCGAATTCTGCAATGGCTCTTACGCAAACAAGGTTTATGTTGGATACTTGTTTCAACATGGCGAAGAAGGATAAAGGTGGGAACGAAATTCCGACCCAGTATGAGCCTATCATGATTGATATGATTCTTACTAGAAGTGTTATTTCAGAGGATAAAGATGGAAAGGTTTCTGTTACCCCTGCTTCTACAAAATTCACTTTGCCTCTTTTGACTATTCTGCCAATTAATTCATTAGCTGTGGAAACTGTGGATATTAATTTTGAAATGGAAGTAAAATCCAGTTTCTCTGAAGACGATAACAAAACATCTGAAAGCGCAAGTTCAGGTTCCGGTAGCTTTGAAACTAAATTGGGTTGGGGACCGCTATCTGTATCTATAAAAGGATCAGCCAGTTATTCTTCAAAGGATTCTGCTACTCATAATACACATTATGAGAAGAGCAATTCTGCCAAGTATACGGTAAATGTACATGCAGGTCAATTGCCACTTCCTAAAGGAGTAAACACTATCATCGAAGCATTTACGCAAGCAATTCAGCCTATAGAATTGACGCCTGCGAAGACACCTGAAGGAGGAAATACTGGAAATGGAAATGCTGGAGGAGATACAACAACTTAATGATAAAATTCCAGCTTTCGGAGAAATCTAATATTAAGTAGAAATAAACGATTATGTCTGAAAACGAGCAAGGTACATTCAAACCTCAATTTGGGGCAGAACTTAACATTGAATCAATCATTGGCGCACCTTTGGTGGCGGCCTCGAAAGCCAATGTTATGATGCTGACCGGGCAGGCTCAGTTCTTGCTTGATTATTGCTTCACAAAAGAGGAGCTGCAGAGGAGGGAAGCAACTTGCGACAACCTCTTATGATAGAGATGGTACTGAGTCAGCCGGTTGTTGATCATACGAAACAACCCACTGATCCAGGATACATCTCTATCAACAAAATGGCTTTTCAGGTTCCTTTACTGTGCTTATTGCCCTTAAATTCTCTTGCAATAGATAAGATCAATGTGGACTTTGATCTGGAAATCACATCGGTGGGTTCTTATGATTATAAATCGCAAGTAAATGCGGATGTGCAGCTTGTAGAGAAGAAGGCGGTTCTGAATGGAAGAATTGCTCCGGCCAAACAGGAATATAAGAAAAACTCCCGTGAACAATATGATAGTACTTTGTCGAGCCGTCTTAAAGTGAATATACATGCGGGCAGATTACCTTTGCCTAAAGGAGTATTGACTTTACTTGATTTGTATACAAAATCGATACAGCCCATACAAAAGATAGATAAACAGTCGGAAAAAGAAGAATAGAAGTATGATAGATCAATATATCCCATGTCCGGTATGTAGGACTCAAATACCCATTGATTTGCATTTGCTAATTCAAGGTGTGCAATTCTCATGCCCTAATTGTCAAGCGGCGATTGGGTTGGCGTCGGAAAGTCGCTCAGTAGTGAGTGAGGCGGTCGACAACTTTGAAAAGTTGAAGAAGATGGCACCTCAGAAAAAGTAAAATAGCATAATGTCGAATCATAAAACTCATCGATATGATTAGCTTTAAATTGTTTGTAGAGGCTATCCATCATGCCATTGTAAGTGCCAGCGACTCACTGATGGATAAGAATGAAGGTTTGCTGGATAAGTATTTTGAAAAGCCTGTTGACGGGGAGGGGAAAAATAAAGGGGCATTGGTTCCGAAGATAGTGCAACTTGAATATCCCGCTTTGGATGATACCGGAGCAGTTACTACTACAACAGTTCAGGTCCCTTTAATCACATTGGTACCTGTTACGGCTTCTAAAATAGAGAAGGCTACTGTGACGGCAGAATTTGCCTTGGAAGTTATAAACGATGAACTACAGATCAGCTTCCCTAATAAAAAAATATCAGAAAATGCTACGGTGGGAAAATTGGAGATTGTTATTTCGCCACAAGAATTAACGGATGGGTTGGAATTGATTATCGAGGGATATGCAAATGCTTTGAAACGACAGATAACCTGACAGAAAAGGAGCTTTTCTTGAGAATTAAGTCTTTGCAAGGTGTTAACCTCTTGTTTTTTATAATTTCCCATCTCCTTTATTTTTTGCTATTGGATCTCACAAATTGGTATGTTTTTCTCGTGTATCTTTCTATCTTAGCGAATAAATGGAAAGATTATTGCATTTATTGAGTCAATTGCGTTATTCTGAAAATAAATTTGTAGCTAACTTTGCTTCCAAACATTAAATAGAGTTACATACCATGAAAAAATTATTCATCTCGTTATTTTTAGTAACGTTTTTTATTTTGGAGAGTTCGGCTCAATGGAAACCGGCCGGAGATAGAATAAAGACAAAGTGGGCAGAACAGATCAATCCTTCCGATGTATTGCCCGAGTATCCAAGGCCCATCATGCAGCGTAATGACTGGAAAAACCTGAATGGTTTGTGGGATTATGCTATTATTGATAAAGGTGGACGCATTCCAACGGATTTTGAAGGCCAAATTCTCGTACCTTTTGCTGTAGAATCGTCTTTGTCCGGAGTAGGAAAAAGAGTG
>OLRU01002935.1_pt1 | contig 11258 bp, 8 predicted proteins | sample 1672961 | NCBI WGS metagenome assembly OLRU01 (sample SAMEA3136741, study PRJEB25190) | human gut metagenome | biome: human gut; feature: human-associated habitat; material: faeces | place: Austria | collected 2013 | reverse complement strand
AAGAGTGGAAATTAACTATCGTTTTCTTGCGGGGTCTCAATGTGGTATCGCCTGACGGCAATGGAAGAATGAGCCGTTTACTTACACTATTACTTTTGTACAGATCCGGCTATATTGTGGGAAAATATATCAGTATCGAGAGAATGATAGAAAATTCAAAGGAATTATACTATGAATGTTTAAGGGAAAGTTCTGAGAACTGGTATGAGAATAAGAATGATTATATACCATTTGTAAAATATATGCTTGGCGTTATCGTAGGAGCATACAGAGAATTTTCTTCAAGGATAAAATTGCTGATAACGCAGAATATATCAAAACCGGAGCGAATAGAAGAGATTATAAAAAATAATCCGGGTATAATTACAAAAAAAGAAATCGCAGAAAAATGTCCGGATATCAGTGTGGTAACGATACAGAGAACACTGGCAGAATTACTGACAGCAGAAAAAATTTTAAAAATCGGCGGTGGCAGGTATACGAAATATACCTGGAATAATGAACGATAGATGGGAGATAAAAAATGATCACTGGTGAATTAAAAAACAAAATAGATGGTTTATGGGATATATTTGCGGCAGGAGGACTTGTCAATCCACTGGAAGTAATCGAACAGATTACATACCTGATGTTTATTCATGATCTGGATGATTCCGATAATATGCGTGCAAGAGAAAGTGCAATGCTTGGCTTGCCATTTCAGAGTATTTTTTCCGGAGAAGTAAAAATAGGTGAGAGAACAATTGACGGAAGTCAGCTGAAATGGTCCGTATTCCATGATTTTCCGGCAGACAGAATGTATATGATCATGCAGGAATGGGTATTTCCGTTTATAAAAAATCTTCATAATGATAAAAACAGTGCATATTCCAAATATATGGACGATGCGATATTTAAGCTTCCGACACCACTCCTTTTATCCAAAGTGGTGGATTCTCTGGATGAAATTTACAAACTTATGAATGAAATCCAGACAGCAGATGTCAGAGGAGATGTATATGAATATCTTCTTTCAAAAATAGCTCAGTCCGGACGGAATGGACAGTTCCGTACACCAAGACATATTATCCGGATGATGGTTGAGATGATGGATCCGTCCAGTGATGAGATTATCTGTGATCCGGCATGTGGAACCTCCGGATTTCTGGTTGCAGCAGGAGAATATCTGAAAGAAAAAAGAAAAGAAGAAATTTTTTATGATAAGCAGAAAAAAGATCATTACATGAATCATATGTTCCATGGATATGATATGGACCGCACCATGCTTCGTATTGGAGCCATGAATATGATGACTCACGGAATAGAAAATCCTTATATTGAGTATCGGGACAGCTTATCTGATCAGAATGCAGATAAAGATCAGTATTCCCTTGTGCTGGCAAACCCACCTTTTAAAGGAAGCCTGGATGCAGAGTCCGTTTCCGGAGATCTTCTTAAAGTTTGCAAGACAAAGAAAACAGAACTTTTATTTCTGGCTTTGTTTTTGAGGATTATGAAAATTGGAGGCAGATGTGCCTGTATTGTACCAGATGGTGTACTTTTCGGATCATCACGGGCACATAAATCCATCCGTAAGGAAATTGTTGAAAATCAGAGACTGGAAGCTGTAATATCTATGCCTTCCGGTGTATTTAAACCCTATGCAGGAGTATCCACAGCAATCCTTATTTTTACAAAAACAGAACATGGCGGAACTGATCAGGTGTGGTTTTATGACATGAAAGCAGATGGCTTCAGTCTGGACGATAAACGTACTCCGGTTACAGAAAATGACATTCCGGATATTATAGAGCGTTTCAAAAACCTTGATAAAGAAGCGGACCGGAAGCGAACAGACCAGTCATTTATGGTACCGAAAAAAGATATTGTGGAAAATGATTATGACCTCAGTATCAATAAATACAAAGAAATTGAATACACCCCGGTGGAATATCCGCCAACATCAGAAATCATGGCCAATATCCGGGAGCTGGAGCTGGAGATTGGAAAAGAAATGGATGAGTTGGAGAGGTTGTTGGGATTATAGAAGAAAGGATGGCAGATTCGAAAATTCGGATTTGTAGTGAGGGCATATGAGATATAAATTAAAAGAGATATTTGATTTGCAGATGGGAAAAACACCATCAAGAAATAATCCAGATTATTGGTGTACAGAAGATAATAAATGGATTTCCATAGCGGATTTAACAAAGGCAGGAAAGTATATTTCCGATACAAAGGAATTTTTATCAGATGCTGCAGTCAAAGAGAGTGGAATAAAAATTATTCCTGCCAATACAGTTATTATGAGCTTTAAGTTATCAATTGGAAAGACTGCAATAACAGCAGAAGATATGTATTCTAATGAAGCGATAATGGCATTTCATGATAAGCATGCTGTTGATATCCTTCCAGAGTATATATTTTATTTGTTTAAATATAGAAATTGGGATGAAAGTAGTAATAAAGCTGTAATGGGAAAGACTCTCAATAAAGCGACTTTGTCGGAAATGGAGATAGATGTTTGCTCTATAAAAAAACAGAGAGAAATTGTTGCTGTTCTTGATAAAATGATGCGTGTTTTAGTAAATAGAGAGAAGGAATTATTTTTATTAGATAACCTTATTAAAGCCCGATTTGTCGAGATGTTTGAGAACAAAACAGAATACGATCAATTTAGATTGGAAGAAATTGCGGACATTGTTTCAGGGATAACTAAAGGAAGAAAAACAAAATGTGGAGAATTGCGAGAAGTGCCATATATGGCTGTTTCAAACGTAAAAGATGGATATATTGATTGGACAACTGTTAAAACAATATTAGCAACAGAAGATGAAATAATTCAGTATAAATTATTGCCAGACGATGTCTTAATGACTGAGGGTGGAGATCCAGATAAACTAGGAAGAGGAGCTATTATATCTTTACCACCGAAAGATTGTATTCATCAGAATCATATATTTAGAGTACGATTGGATGAAACACGAATATTACCGCGATATTTTTCAGCTTATTTACAAAGCCCGCAGGCAAAAACATATTTCTTGAGAGCAGCAAAACAAACGACAGGTATAGCAAGCATAAATATGCGGCAGTTGAGAGGATTGCCGACAATTGTGCCACCTATAGAACAGCAATTAAAATATGTTTCTTTTAGTGAACAAGTAGACAAATCAAAAGTTAAAGTACAAAAAGCACTGGATGAAACACAAAAGTTATTCGATAGTCTGATGCAACAATACTTTGGCTAGAAAGGAGAGAAGCTGAATGGCGATAATGACGGTGTATCATGGTGGATATCAGGCTTTAGAGAAACCGGAAATCAGAAAAGGTCGTAATACAAAAGATTTTGGAACTGGTTTTTACTGTACGATTATAAAAGAACAGGCTCAAAGATGGGCCAGGAGATATGATACGAAAGTTGTATCTGTCTATGATGTGCGTTTAAAATCGAATCTGAAAATAAAAGAATTCAAAGATATGACAGAAGAATGGTTGGATTTTATAATTGCATGTCGGAGTGGGAAAGACCATGAATATGATATTGTAATCGGTGCAATGGCAGACGATCAGATTTATAATTTTGTTTCTGATTACATGGACGGTACGATTACCAGAGAACAGTTTTGGGTTCTGGCAAAGTTCAAGTATCCAACTCATCAGATAGCATTTTGTTCCAAAGAATCATTGAAATGCCTGAAGTATAGAGATTGTGAGGTGCTATAAATGGCAGGAGAAGGACATGAAAGCAAAAAAGATAATGATTTATTTTACACATGCAGCCTGATCGATTACATTGCCAGGAAAACAAAGAATACACGGGCAGATGTTGTAAATAAACTTGGAAAGCAGAGAATTGATAAAATCTATGACCTGGCAGATATTTACCATTGTGACAACATTGACAGAGTCAGTGAGGATTTTATTGAAGAAGCAGGAATGCAAGAAGGAAATTTTAACAATGTGGGTGATTGTAAATACAGCATTCCATCACATTGGGACATTGGAAAAGTATATAAGCGGCTGATAAAAATGGTTGCTGCAGATGAAAATATTGGAATCGTAGATGCTTTAATAAAAGTATACAATTCCTTTATCAGTGCAAAGATTGATGACTACAACAGCAGTGTATATTACGAAAATCCGTCATATATATTTGAATCGTACCGAGAAAACAAAATGCTATAAACAAAATGGTTGAAGGATGCTGGTATATCTTGAAAGGAGTATGCCAGTATGGAAGAAAAAATAGTAAAAATACTGAATGAAATGTCAGAATATCTGTCAATTACACAAATGAAAAAACTTCAGGAAGTAATCTTAAAAGTATGTGCAGAGAATGAAGCTGACAAAATGGAAATATCCAATATAGATTTTCTTAAAATGTTTCTGGACGCAAAGAAGATAGAAGGTTGTTCAGAAAGAACTATTCAATATTATAAAGTTACGGTAGAACATTTGTTATCCCATATTGAAACATCTGTAAGGAAGATTACAACAGAAGAAATACGGACATATCTGGCAGAATATCAGAAAAATAATAAATGTTCAAATGTTACGGTGGATAACATTCGAAGAAACATTTCCAGCTTTTTCTCCTGGTTAGAGGAAGAAGATTATATTTTAAAAAGTCCTATGAAACGGATTCATAAGATTAAAACTAAAACGGTAGTAAAAAGCGTTATTACAGATGAAGGAATTGAACGACTTAGGGATAACTGCAAAGAAATCAGGGATCTGGCAATTATAGATTTACTATATTCTACAGGAATACGAGTAGGTGAACTGGTAAATCTGAATGTTGATGATATTGATTTAGAAGGGCGTGAGTGCATTGTATATGGAAAGGGAGACAAAGAGCGACGGGTATATTTTGATGCAAAAGCGAAGGTGCATTTAAAAAAATATATTGATCACCGAAAAGATAATAATTCTGCATTGTTTGTAACCCTGGATGCACCACATGATAGGCTAAAAATAAGCGGAGTGGAAATTCGTTTAAGGGAATTAGGAAGACGAATTGATCTGGAACGCATTCATCCCCATAAATTTCGAAGAACCATGGCAACCAGAGCAATAGATAAAGGAATGCCAATAGAACAGGTGCAAAAAATATTAGGACATTCACAAATTGATACAACGATGCAGTATGCGATGGTGAATCAAAACAATGTTAAAACATCTCATCAGAAATATATGAGCTGACTTTTATTCAAATTCGGATTTGTGTGGAATGATGTAGATGGAAAAATGTAAACTTGGTGATATATGTGAGATTGTATCAGGGAGTACACCTAAAACTACTATAGAAGAATATTGGGATGGTGATGTCAAATGGATAACACCGGCGGAGCTCAATGAGAATGTATATATAATTAATGATAGTGTACGGAAAATTACGAAATTGGCGGTTGAAAAAACAGGCTTATCTTCATTTCCAGAGGGAACAGTGATTCTTTCGACAAGAGCGCCTATTGGCAAAGTTGCTATTGCTGGATGCGAAATGTATTGTAATCAAGGGTTTAAAAATTTGATATGTTCGGAGAAAATATTTAATAAATATTTATATTGGTTCTTAAAAGGAAATACTATGTTTTTGAATTCGCTTGGTAGAGGTGCAACATTTAAAGAAATATCAAAGGCAATAGTTTCAGAAATCGAAATAAATGTTCCTGAAATAGAAGAGCAACATGAAATAGTAAAAATTTTGGAAAAAGTAAATACCATTATTAGGTTTAGAAAACAAGAATTATCGGTGTTAGATACTTTAGTCAAAGCCCGATTTGTCGAGATGTTTGGTGATGCTGTAGATAATCCTATGGGATGGGAAAAGAAGCAACTTCAAGAGATTGTTACTGATGATTGTACTATATCATATGGCATTGTACAGACCGGAAATGACCAAGAAGAGGGAGTGCCAGTATTCAGACCTGTTGATATTGTCAATAGAATTCCCAAGTTGGAAGAGTTAAAAAGAACTACTGAGGAAATATCCAATAAATACAAGAGAACGATATTAAAAGGTCATGAAATGCTTATAACAGTTCGAGCTAATATCGCTGATACTTGTATTGTTGGAAAAGAATTCAAAGGATGCAATGTTGGAAGAGGTATTGTCCCTATTAGAACTCAAGAGAACATTATGGTGTTAGAATTCTTAAAATATCTTATGGATAGCAAGCATTTGAATGACGATATTAAAAGTAAAGCCAAGGGCATTACTTTGATTCAGTTGAATATGGAAGATTTGAGAGAGGTAGAGCTTATTGTTCCACCTATTGAACAGCAAAAGGCATTTGTGGAGTTTGCGGAACAAGTCGACAAATCAAAAGTTATCAATCAGCTTTTACAGAAATGGAATTATATGTGTCACGTTACAATCGAGAAAGTAAAATAAAGCAAAAGAAATGTTTTACGGAGATACGTGAGAGAAATTACTTACTACGAGGGGGATGAAATTTACAATGGTATATTTTCAGAAGAGGGTTAAATATGCAAAATGAAATAATTTTATTTGAAACTGCTGATAAGGAAATAAAATTAACTGTGTCTGTCAAAAATAATACCGTATGGCTTAATAGGAATCAGCTAGCTAAATTATTTGGAAGAGACGTAAAGACAATTGGTAAACATATTAATAATGCATTAAAAGAAGAACTGGATAATTCAGTTGTCGCAAATTTTGCGACAACTGCTTCAGATGGAAAAGTGTATCAAGTAGAACATTATAATTTAGATATGATTATTTCTATAGGCTATAGAGTCAAATCTAACAGAGGTGTAGAATTTAGAAAATGGGCAAATAATGTTCTGAAACAGTATATCCTACAAGGCTATGCAATCAATAAAAAAAGATTAGAAGCCTTACAGAGAACAGTAAATATTCAAACCAAAATGCTTGCATGTACTTTGGAAATAGATGAAGCAGAGGTGCTAAAAGCTGTTGATTTATATACAAATGCCTTGATGTTATTAGACCAGTATGATCACCAGTCGATTAAAAAGCCTGCAGGAAATAAAGCCATATACAGAATTACATACGAGGATTGTAGAAATATGGTGAATGCAATGGAAGATTCATTTCATTCGGATGTCTTTGGTGTTGAAAAAGAAACGGGGAAAGTTGAAGGTATTCTTGCAGCAATTTACCAAAATGTTTTCGGAGGAGAGGTTTATCCTTCTTTAGAAGAGAAAGCCGCTAATCTTTTGTATTTTATGATAAAAGATCATCCCTATGCTGATGGATGTAAGAGAATTGCTGCATCGTTATTTTTGGAATTTTTAGCTCGCAATGATGTACTCTACAAAGATGGACAGAAAAGGATAAGTGATGGTGCATTAGTAGCAATTACATTGATGATTGCAGAGTCAGATCCAAAAGAAAAAGATATTATGGTTAATTTGGTAATGAATTTATTGTCAATGTAAAGTGAAAGTAAAAGAGGGAGATTTCACAATGGTAACAAACTTTGATTATTTAAAAAATGAATCAAAATTCTCTGCATTTGCAAATGTTGCCATATCTGCGGAGAAGATCATATTGGCAGATCCGGATGCGAGTATTCTTAACAGCCGGCGGGCTATGGAATTTGCTGTGAAATGGTTGTATTCTGTGGAGAATAGTTTGCAGATTCCGTACCAGGATAACCTTCACACTTTGATGAATACAGAGGAATTCAGACAGTTAGTGGGACCGGATCTTTGGAAACGGATGGATTATATCCGCAGATGTGGAAATAGTGTGGCGCATAGCAATAAAAAACCTGGCAGAGATGCAGCGATACTCTGTCTTGAAAATCTGTCGATTTTTTTAGATTACATTGCATATTGTTATGGAGAACAGTATCAGGAACATCCATTTGATAAATCGATTATTGATGGCAGAATTGAGAAGGCAAAGGCATCCAGGGAAACAGCCAGAAAAGCAAGAGAAACACTTCTGAAAGAACAAGAAAAAACTGCTCAGCAGGAACTGGATCTACAAAAACTGATGGCAGAAAATACTTTTCTTAGGGAAGAACTGTCCGCACGCCACGAGAAAAAGCAGCAGACATATGTTCCGAAACCTCTGGATCTGTCTGAATATGAAACCAGAAAACTTTACATAGATTCCATGCTTATTGATGCAGGATGGGCACAGGGAAAAGACTGGTTAAATGAGATGACTGTGACAGGAATGCCGAATAAATCAGGGATTGGACGTATTGATTATGTTCTCTATGATGATATGAATAAACCTCTGGCAATTATAGAAGCAAAACGTACCTGCAAGGATATTGCTGAGGGCAGGCAGCAGGCGAAACTTTACGCAGATCTGCTGGAAAAGAAATATGAACGGCGTCCGGTAATTTTCCTTACCAATGGTTTTGAAACCCGGATCATAGACGGACAATATCCAGAAAGAAAATGTTCAGTTATTTATTCCAAACGGGATCTGGAGAAATGGTTTAACCTTTTGAGTATGCGGACAAGCCTCCAAAATATTTCTGTAGATAAAAAGATAGCAGACCGCTATTATCAGGAAGCCGCGATAAAAGCAGTATGCCAGAGCTTTGATGAAAAGAATCGGAGAAAAGCCCTGCTTGTTATGGCCACAGGTTCCGGAAAAACCAGAACAGTAATGGCTTTGTGCAAGGTACTGGTTGATGCGGGCTGGGTAAAGAATATACTTTTTCTGGCGGACAGAAATTCACTGGTAACACAGGCGAAAAGAAGTTTTGTAAACTGGATGCAGGATTTTTCCTGTACAAATCTGGTTGAAGAAAAGAATAATTATATGTCGCGATGTGTTTTCTCCACATATCAGACCATGATAAACTGTATTGATACGATAAATGACAAAGAAGGAAAAGTTTTTACCAGTGGTCATTTTGATCTGATCATTTGTGATGAAGCGCACAGATCCATTTATAATAAATATAAAGATATTTTTACATATTTTGATGCACTGCTTGTAGGACTTACCGCAACACCGAAAGATGAGATTGACAAAAATACATATGAAGTGTTTGAACTGGCAAACGGAGATCCCACTTATGGATATGATCTGGCGCAGGCGGTTAAGGATGGATATCTGGTTGATTATCTTTCGGTGGAATCCAGGGTGAAATTTATTGATCAGGGAATTGTATATGATGAACTTTCAGAAGCAGATAAAGAAATCTATGAAAATACTTTTGAAGACGAAAATGGAAAGCTTCCGGAAGCGATAAATTCGGCTGCATTGAATACCTGGATTTTTAACGAAGATACCATTAAAAAAATTCTTCATGTCCTGATGAGAGATGGAATTAAAATTGAATACGGACAGAAGATTGGAAAAACAATTATTTTTGCGAAAAATCATGATCATGCGGAAAAGATCCTTGAGATTTTTAATAAGGAATATCCGCATTTAAAGAATTATGCTATGGTGATCGATAACAGAATGAAATATGCACAGAGTGCAATTGATGAGTTTTCAGATCCGAAAAAACTACCGCAGATCGCAATTTCTGTAGATATGTTAGATACCGGAATTGATGTACCTGAAGTTCTTAATCTTGTATTCTTTAAGAAAGTTATGAGTAAAGCAAAATTCTGGCAGATGATCGGACGAGGAACAAGACTATGCCCGGGATTGTTGGATGGGGAAGATAAGAAAAAGTTTTACATTTTTGATTTTTGTGGAAATTTTGAGTTTTTCCGAATGAATAAAGGAAAAGCAAGCGCAAATCTGATGGCGTTGCAAAGTGCAGTTTTTAATCTTCAGTTTGAGATTTCGTATAAGCTTCAGGATATTAAATATCAGACAGATAAATTAACTGCGTACAGGACTGCACTTGTAAAGCACATGACTGAAAAAGTAAAAGAGCTCCCAAGAGATAGTTTTACAGTTCGCCAACATTTGAAATATGTAGAATTATATTCAGAAGAGTCGAACTATCAGATGCTTACTTATGAAGATACTTTACTTGTACGGGAAGAGGTTGCACCCTTGATTTTGCCTGAAAGTGATGAAGTAACAGCAGTACGTTTTGATGCACTTATGTATGGAATAGAACTTGCATCTCTGGTTGGAAAGAAATATACAAGTGCGCGAAAAGATCTTTTAAAAAAGGTTTCCGGAATTGCCGGAGTGGCAAATATACCGGAGATTCAGGCACAGACAGAGCTGATCGATCAGATTTTGCATACAGATTATGTGGAAAATGCAGGAATTGATGAATTTGAAAATATCAGGAAAAATCTGAGAGATCTTATGAAGTATATTCCGGATAAGAGCAGGAATAAATATATGACCAATTTTACAGACGAAATTCTTTCAACGGAATGGAAAGAAGCGGAATTGGAAAACGATGATCTGGAAAATTATAAAGTACGAGTAGAATATTATGTCCGACAGCATCAGGATAACCATGTAATAGCTAAGCTGAAAAAGAATCAGTCACTTACAGAAAAAGATGTAGCTGAACTGGAAAAAATTCTCTGGAGCGAGCTTGGTACAAAAGAGGATTATGAAGCAGAATTTGGCAGAAAGCCATTGGGAGAATTTGTCAGAGAAATGGTAGGTCTTGATATGAATGCAGCAAAGGAAGCTTTTTCAAAGTATCTTGAGGATGTAAATCTGGACAGCAGGCAGATTTATTTTGTAAATCAGATCATTGAGTATATTGTTCATAATGGAATGATGAAGGATCTTTCTGTTTTGCTGGAATCTCCGTTTACGGATCGTGGGAGCATTTCGGAAATCTTTACAGATATGGGTGTTTGGCTTGGAATAAAAAAAGTCATTGATACGATCAACGCAAATGCTGCTGCATAAACATCCACCTCTGTAAAACATAAAATTTCAACCGGATTTACAATAAATTTAACCATAAATCCGGTTGACAAAACCCGGCCGGGAACGTTATAATGGCCGGGTTGATAAAAAAATTTAAGAAAAAAAGGCAGGTGAACAGAATGGACAGTTGTGATTCTCATGGGCGAAGTTGTAGCTCTCGGAGTGAAAGATGGAAAGAACAGAGAGGGATGAGAATGTTCCATTCTGTTTTAAGCGTACAGAATATTATGTCTGTATATCAAAAGGATATATATGACAGGATATATAGGTGACACCAGAATCTGTACGGTATTATTACATTATAATTGTAGCAGGATTATAATAGATATCTTTTTCATTCTTCTCATTCTGAGAATCTTACAGTAAGGCGATCATGTATAAATTCATTTCGCTTTATACTCAAATCCCAAGGAAACACAATCGAAAATCAAACAGCACATAGACATGCTTTAAC
>OLRU01002932.1_pt1 | contig 11270 bp, 9 predicted proteins | sample 1672961 | NCBI WGS metagenome assembly OLRU01 (sample SAMEA3136741, study PRJEB25190) | human gut metagenome | biome: human gut; feature: human-associated habitat; material: faeces | place: Austria | collected 2013 | reverse complement strand
GCGTGTGGGGAAACAGCCCGGCGCAGGCCTCCCTGCGCAGCACAGCCCGCTTCAAAAGGCTTTTGCGCGGTGAAAAAACTTCTTTTTCAGAAAATGGAGGCCGTCTGGCCGCCGCAGAAGGCCGGGAGCACAAAGCCGCGGGGCGGGCTGACGGCGCCGGGCTTTGGCGCACCCGAAAGCGCGGCTTGCAGGGGCCTGCCCAGAGGGCGGGCGGCGCACCGCCCGCCGGGGCTTTCATGCAGGGCGGATAAAAGGGCCCCCTTCTGGGCGCGCCCAAAGGCGCCCCGCGGATGACGCGGTATTTACAGGCTCTGCGCGGGGCGTGCCTCAACGGGGCCCTGTGCAGGCCGCCGGCATGGCCGGTGGCGGTGATTGGAGGGAATGAGGTGCCTATGGAGCTGACGGACATTGCTGTCATCCGCCGCCTGTGTGCGGCGCACGGCTTTTCTTTGTCGAAGGGGCTGGGGCAGAATTTCATCGTGAACCCCGGCGTGTGCCCGAAAATTGTGGAGGCCAGCGGCATCGACGGGACATATGGCGTGCTGGAGATAGGCCCCGGCATCGGCGTGCTGACAAAAGAGCTGGCCCTGCGCGCGCGCAGGGTGGTGGCCATAGAGCTGGATGCCCGCCTGCCCGCCCTGCTGGCCGAGACGCTGGCGGGCTTTTCCAACGTCCGCATCGTGCAGGGCGACGCTTTGAAGCTGGACCTTGCCGCCCTTATCCGCCAGGAGTTTCCGGGCATGAAGGTGGCGGTGTGCGCCAATTTGCCGTATTATATCACAAGCCCGCTTGTGATGAAGCTGCTGGAGGACAGGCTGCCGCTGCAGCACATCACCGTAATGGTGCAGAGGGAGGCCGCCCAGCGCCTGGCCGCGCTGCCCGGCACGCGCGGGGCGGGCGCGGTGAGCTATGCCGTGCACTACTATGCGTGCCCGCAGGTGCTGTTCAGCGTGCAGCCGGGCAGCTTTTACCCGCCGCCTAAGGTGACAAGCGCGGTGCTGCGCCTTTTGCTGCACGCGGCGCCGCCGGTGGCGCCGCAAAGCGAAAGGGCCATGTTCCGCACCATCCGCGCGGCGTTCAGCCAGCGGCGCAAAACGGCGGCCAACGCCGTCAGCGCGGGGCTGGGCCTGCCGAAGGCGCAGGTGGCTGCCGCACTGCAGGCCGTGGGGGCGCCGCCCTCCGCCCGGCCGGAACAGCTTGGGCTGGAGCAGTATGCCGCTCTCAGCGGCCTGCTGCTTCCCGCAGAATAGCGCCGCGGCACATATGCAAAAACGCCCCGCGCCGCCTGCTGAATATGCAGGCGGCGCGGGGTGCTTGCGGTATGAGGCCGCCGCGTGTGCGTCCATTAAGAGACAGCGTAGGGCGTTTCGGGCGGAATGGCAAGGCCGATGTTTTCCAAAATGAGGTCGCCGCTGCCGCTTTCCGGCAGGTAGTATACCTCCAGCGGCTGGCCGTCCTTTCCGGAAAAGTTGGCCTGCAGGGTGCGGGCCACGCTGTCCAGAAAGGTGCGGCACATCTGCTCTGCGTCATACATGTGGAATTCGTCCTTCTGCGGCTCCGGCGGGCCGGCAAACAGCGCGCTCTGCTGCGCAAAGCGCACCTTTACAAAGCCGTCGCCCTGCTCCACCGGGCCCGCGAGGGTGCAGTCCCACCCGGTCAGCTCGCCAATGGCGGCTATCACCCCGTCCGGCTGCGCGGGGGCGGGCACAGAGGCGGCGTATTGGGCATAGGAGCTCCCCATGCCGATATACAGCAGCACTTCAGCGTCTTCGCTGCTGGCGGCGCTTTGGCTTTGGGGCGCAGCGCTTGAGGCAGAGGTGCTTTGGCCCGCGGGCGCGCTTTCGCCGGTGGAGGACGGCGCCGCGCTGCACGCGGCCAGTGAAAGGGCCAGCGCCGCAGCCAGGGCCGCGGCGTGAAGCAGGTGCTTTTTCATTTCTGTTACCTCGTTTCCCAAAGGCGCGCAGAGGGCGCTGCGCCTTTGCTGTACCTTTATCATATGCCATATGCGGCCGGAATGCAAGGCCGTGCGGCAAATGCGCGGCAGTGCGCCGTGCAGCGATACAAAACAGATACATGGCGCGTATAGTATCATCATGGGCGAAGGCCGCCGCGCGGCGGCAGCATCATACAGGAAAGGCGGGCGGCACATTATGAACCGCATTTTGATTGTGGAGGATGAAGAGGCTATTTCCGGCCTGATTGCCATGAGCCTCGAGCGCGTGGGCTATACCTGTGAGGCGGTGAACGACGGCCTCACAGCGGCGGACCGCATTGAGCAGAACGCATACGACCTTGTTTTGCTGGACATTATGCTGCCCGGCCTGGACGGCTACGAACTGCTGGAATACCTGCGCCCCACGGGCACGCCGGTGATTTTTATCACGGCAAAGGGCAGCCTGGGCGACCGTGTGAAGGGCCTGCGCCTTGGCGCGGACGACTATATCGTAAAGCCGTTTGAAATAGCCGAGCTGGTGGCCCGCGTGGAGAGCGTTTTGCGGCGCACGGGGCGCGGCGGGCGCATGCTGCGCGCGTGGGATGTGCAGCTTGACGCAGTGGCGCGCACGGTGACAAAGGCGGGCGAGCCCGTGGGGCTCACCCCGCGCGAGTTCGACCTTTTGGAGCAGCTTTTGCGCAACCGCGGCGCGGCGCTGTACCGCGACGCCCTGTTCGAGCGCGTGTGGGGCGGTGAGATGGACCCGGACACCCGCACGCTGGACCTTCACATCAACCGCCTGCGCAAAAAGCTGGGCTGGCACGATAAAATAACCACTGTATACAAGGTGGGCTACAAGCTGGAAAAAGAGGAGGCCGGGCCTTGAAATTTGCACAGAGGCTCTCCTGCGCCATGCTGCTTTTGCTGGCGGGCGTGTTTTCTCTGGGCGGCTTTGTGCTGGTGTATGTGAACTCCGCAGATATGCTGCGCCAGGCTGCGGCCCAGGCCGAGCAGTGGCACCGCATGCAGTACTATACGCTGGAGACGGAAGTGCTGGGCCTGATGGCGCGCGGCGAGGAAGTGACGGACGACGCGCTGACAGAGCGCGCCATGGAAATAGCCGATTTTGGCGACGACGGCAGCCAAAGCGGCATCTGGCTGGGAAATGCGGATGGTATGCTGCTGTTTTCCTCGCTTGGCGCGGCGGCCGCCGAGGCCAGCGAGAGCGTACAGGCCATCGGCGGGCAGGAATATTATCTCCGCCGCGCGCAGGGCAGCACCTATCTTCTTTTAGAGAGCACCGTCTCGGCCCCGAACAAAAGCTACCGCCTGCGCACGCTGAGCGATGTGACGGGCGTGTTTGCCGCGCGCGACAGGCAGCTTGCCCGCTTCTGGTGCATGGAGGCAGGCGCCCTCGGCGTGTGTGCGCTGGCTATTGTGCTGCTGACAAAGCGCATGACGCGCCCGTTGGATGAATTGTACGGCGCCTCGCGGCGCATGGCGCGCGGCGACTACACCGCCCGCGCCGAGGTGGCCACGCAGGACGAGATAGGCAGCGTGGCCGAAAGCTTCAACGCCATGGCCGAGGCCGTGCAGAAAAATGTGGACGCGCTGGCGCTTTCCGCGCGCCAGCGTGAAGAGTTCATGGGTGCGTTCACCCATGAACTCAAAACACCCATGACGGCCATCATCGGCTATGCCGACACCCTGCGCACGCTGGAGCCGGACCCCGAAAGCCGCCGCCGCGCCGCGGGCTATATCTTCAGCGAGGCAAAGCGCGTGGAGGCGCTGAGCGGCAAGCTTTTGGCCCTGCTGGGCCTGGCCCAGCAGCCCGCGGCCCTGGCCGCCGTGCAGATGGACAGGGTGCTGCGGCGGCTGTCCGCCTCGCTGGCGCCCGTGCTGGGCGCTGTAAAGCTGGATATGCGCGGCGAAAAGGGCCTGGCAGTTTTGGGCGACGAAGACCTGCTGGTGGACCTTCTGTACAACCTTGTGCACAACGCCCAAAAGGCAGCCCCAAAGGACGGCATGGTGCATGTGCTGTGCACGCGCGCGCCCGGCGGCGGTGTGCTTTTGTGCGTGCGCGACACGGGCTGCGGCATCCCGAAGGAAGAGCTGTGCCGCGTGACAGAGCCGTTTTATATGGTGGATAAATCCCGCGCGCGCAAAGCGGGCGGCAGCGGCATGGGCCTTGCCCTGTGCCAGAAAATAGCCGCGCTGCACGGCGCGCAGCTTCGCATCGAAAGCCAGACAGGCGTGGGCACGCGTGTGTCGTTCACACTGAAAGAGGCAAAGGAGGCGCAGGACGCATGAAACACCCTCACCCGCGCCTTGCGCGCCTGCGCGCAGCCGTGCACAGCCGGGCGGCGCGCACGGTGCTTGCCACAGGGGCGCTGGCGCTGGCCATCAGCGCGCTGCCCATGCTGGCCCTGCGCCTGACGGACATCGGCCTGCTCACCGCGCCGCACGCGCGCACACAGGCCACGGGCGCGCTGAGCCCCAAAGGGGACGACCTTTACCTTGTGCGCGCGCTGGCCCAGCGCAGCATTCAGGAGGGCGGCACGCAGAAGCCGCTGTACGGCGAAGTGGATATGGGCTATAACGGGCAGATGCTGATGGCCTCGTATCTGGACGAGATGCGGGCCGCGGGCGTGCTGTCCGAGGCGCTGGGCGTGCCGCTTGTGGACGGGCTGGAGGCGGACGATGCTTACCAGTGCACCTATCAGGCGGACACCGCGGGCTTTCTGACGCTGGCGCTGACGCAGCAGCAGACGAACAGCCGCCTGTGCGAGCTGACGGTGGAAAGCCGCACCGGCAAGGTGGTGAGCGCGCGCCTGTGCCTGATAAATGCCGGGCCTGTTGACGCGGCGGGCGCCAAAGCGGACATGCTGCGCGCCTACTGCGAATATCTGGGCCTGGATATGCTGGAGGACTGGGCCCCGTGCAGCGGCACCAGCTATGGTGAAGACGCTGTCTATTCCCGGGACGGTGAGGTGCTGCTGGCCGCCGGCACAGTGCAGGACGACACGCTGGGCGACCGTTACCTTCTGCTGAATGCACGGGTGCTGCCCGCAGACACCTATGCGCAGATGGAACAGGCGTTTGACGCCATGCAGGCGTCCGGCGGGACGCTTGCCGCGTGCGCGGGCCTGCAGAAGCTGGACGGCGGGCCCCAGCCGCTGGACGAGACGCGCTGCATGCTGCCGGTGAATGCCGGGGCGGGCGTGCTGCTCACCGTGCTGGACAAAGCCGCCATGCAGCAGGGCGTGCTGTGCGGGCAGCCGGGCTGTGCGCACAGCGCGAAAAGCGAATGTCCTGCGCTGGTGCAAAGCTCGCTCGGCGCCTTTGCGCGGGGCGGGCGCGTGTACGATTTGCAGTATGCTTTGCCCATCGAGGGCGTGGACGGCGCGCCCAGCCTTGTGCTGCGCGGCATGACGCAGGGCCTCACCGGCTGGGAAGAGCTGGCGCGCGTCTCTCTTGCGCCGTACGAGGCCTGCGGCCAGATGGAATGGTATGCAGGCGAAGATATGCTGTATCTTTTTCTCACAAGCGAGGCCCGCGGCCCGGAGGCGCCCTGTGCCCTGCTGGCGGTGGAGCTGGGCGGCGGCACGCCCCAGCCGGTGCCCGTCTCGCCGGGCACCGAGGTGCTGGGCGTATGGGACGGCCTTTTCGTATGCGGCCGCACCGTGCTGCCTGCCGCGGTGGGCACGCTTGAGCCCTATGCGCCCTACCGCGCAGCGGAATACAGCGCCGCCGCCACAGAAATATTTTTGAAATCGCCCGTCACTGGGGCCGAGCAGCTTGTGGTGCGGGCGCCATGCCTCGCATACGGCGACTGTGCGGTGGACGGCGGCATGCTGTACTTTACCGCCGGCGAGCTTTACCAGAATGCCGGGGACGGCCAGGTGGTGCGGCAGGGATGCACTGTGTGGGGCGCAGACCTGCGCCGGCGCGCGGTGCAGCCGCTGGCAGCCCTGGAGGAAAATGAGGTTTTGGATTTGGCGCGCGCGTGCGGCGGCTGGGCGCCTTTATACGGTGCCCGGCAGGAGTGGATGCAGCTTTCCACCACAGAGCGCGTGCTGGTGGACGCGCAGTATACAGACGGGTACGGCGAGTTGCGCGACTGGCAGGTTTACGGGCAGTGGGGTGAAGACATGCTGGTGGTAAACCGCGCCGGCCTGCTGGGCAGCGGGACGTACTGGGATGGTTATGCCCTCATCCCGGCAGACCTGTTCTGGGCTGGGCACACCGAGGCGGCCCGGCCCTTCCGCGAGGGGCCCGTGCTGGGCGCGCTGGCCGCAGCGCGGGAGGGCTGGTGATAACGCCCGCCGCGCCCCGTTTTTTCAAGCTGGCGGCCCCTGCGGCGCCCTGCCGTGCGCATGGTGCGCGGCAGGGTGCGGCAAGGGCCGCTTTTCTGTGCGCTTTTCGTTGCACATGGGGGCGAAACCTAGTATAATAACTATATATGTCTTTGTGAGCTGGGGGCGAAGCCGTGCATTATCTGGACAATGCGGCCACCACCGCCGTGGCGGATGAGGTGGCGGATGTTGCGTGCCGTGTGTTGCGCGAGCATTTTGCAAACCCCTCTTCGCTGTATGCGCCGGGCGCGCGCAGCGAAGAGGTGATAGAAACAGCGCGCGAGGCCGTGGCCGAAAGCCTGGGCGCGCGCCCGGGCGAGGTGGTATTCACAAGCTGCGGCACCGACGGCGACAACATGGCCGTGTTCGGCGCGGCAAAGGCCCGCAGGGCCTGGGCGGATCATATTGTCGCCACCGGGTACGAGCACCCCGCCGTGCAGAACGCCGTGGCCGCGCTGGAACAGGAGGGCTGGCGCGTGACGCTGGTGCAGCCGGACGGAACGGGCTGCGTGCCCATGCAGGCGCTGGTGGACGCAGTGGGCCCCAAAACGGCGCTGGTGACGGCCATGCACATGAACAATGAGGTGGGCAGCGTGCTGGACGCGGCGGCTTTGGCCGCGCAGGTGAAGCGGAAAAACAGCCGCACCTTTGTGCATGTGGACGGCGTGCAGGCCTGGGGCAAGCTGCCGCTGCGCCTGCGCGAAACGCAGATAGACAGCTATGCCGTGTCCGGCCACAAGGTGCACGCGCCCAAGGGCGTGGGCGCTTTGTATGTGCGCAGCGGCGCAAACCTTGCGCCCGTGTGGCGCGGCGGCCATCAGGAGCGCGGCCTGCGCCCTGGCACAGAGAACACGGCCTTTATTGCCGCGCTGGGCAGGGCCGCCCAAATGCTGGACGCCCCGGCCATGACGGCGGCGTGCGCCGCGCTCAGCGCGCGGCTGTGGCAGGGCCTTGCCCAAATAGAGGGCGCCGTGCGCAACAGCCCGCAAAGCGGGCACCCGGCCATTGCCAATTTTTCCGTGCCCGGCATCCGCAGCGAAACAATGCTGCATTTTCTGGAGGCAAGGGGCGTGTATGTCTCAAGCGGCTCGGCCTGCGCCAGGGGCGAGGCCAGCCACACGCTTTCCGCCATGGGGCTTGCGAAAGAGCGCATCGACAGCGCCGTGCGCGTGTCGTTTTCCTCTCACAGCACCCCGGCGGATGTGGACGCGCTTTTGGCCGGTGTGGCCGAGGGCGTGAAAAGCCTTGCGCGCGCGCGCCGCTGACGGCCCGCCGTGCGCATGCAGACGTAAAACAGAAAGAGGAAGCTTGCATGAGGGAACTGATACTCGCCTATCAGGGCGAGATGGCGCTGAAGGGCCTGAACCGGGCCACATTCGAGAGCATACTGGTAAAAACCATGCGCCGCAGGCTGAAAAGCCTGGGCGATTTCAGGGTGTACAAGGCGCAGAGCACCATGTATGCCGAGCCGCAGGACGATGCGGCCGCCGCGCATATGGACGAGGCGTTCGAGCGCGTGAAAAAAATATTCGGCATCGCGGCGGTGAGCCGCGCCGCCGTGTGCGATAAGACGTTCGACAGCATTTCCGCCACAGCGGTGGAATACCTGCGCGGCGCGCTTTCGGGCGCGGCCACCTTCAAGGTGAGCGCCAAGCGCTCGGACAAGGCTTTTCCGCTGAACAGCATGGAGATTGGCCGCGAGCTGGGCGGCGTCCTGCTGGCCGCCTACCCGCATTTGAAGGTGGACGTGCACGCCCCGCAGGTGAACGTCACCGTAGAGGTGCGCGATTTTGCCGCCTATGTGCACGCGGGCAAGCAGCCGGGTGCGGGCGGGCTGCCGGTGTCCACATCGGGCAAGGCGGCGCTGATGCTGTCCGGCGGTATCGACAGCCCTGTGGCGGGCTATATGATGGCAAAGCGCGGGCTCTCGCTCACCTGCATCCACTTTGCAAGCCCGCCCTACACCAGCGAGCGCGCCCGCATGAAGGTGCTGAAGCTGGCGAAAGAGCTTACACCCTACACGGGCAACCTGAACGTGTATGTGGTGCCCTATACGAAACCGCAGGAATATATCCGCGACAACGCGCCGGACGTGCTGTTCACCGTGCTCATGCGCCGCAGCATGCTGCGCATTGCGAATATCCTGTGTGAAAAAGAGCAGGCGAAGGCCATTGTCACCGGCGAGAGCCTGGCCCAGGTGGCCAGCCAGACGCTGATGGCCCTTGCCTGCACGGACGCCGCGCAGGGCCTGCCCATCCTGCGCCCGTGCATCGGCATGGACAAAACCGAGATAACGGATATTGCGCGGCGCATCGGCACGTTCGAGACGAGCATCCTGCCCTATGAGGATTGCTGCACCATTTTCACCCCGCCGCACCCCAAGACAAAGCCCACGCTGGCAGAGATAGAGGCGGCCGAGGCCGCCATGCCCGCCCTGGCGGAATTGGAGCGCGCGGCAGCCGCCGAAACGCCTGTGGAGGCCGTGTGCCTGTAAGAGAAGGCAAAACGCACAGCGGGCCGCGCGCCGCGGCCCCGAAAAGGGGGAGAAGCCGTTGACGGCAGAAATCATCGCCGTGGGCACCGAGCTTTTGCTTGGCGACATTTTGAACACGAACGCGCAGTTCCTTTCGCAGCAGCTGGCACAGCTTGGCGTCACCGTGCACTTTCAAAGCGTGGTGGGCGACAACCCCGCCCGGCTGGAAAGCGTGGTGCGCCTTGCCATGCAGCGCAGCGATCTGCTGGTGTTTTCCGGCGGGCTTGGCCCCACGGACGACGACCTTACGAAACAGACGGTGGCGCGCGCCTTTGAAGACGAATTGCGCCTTGACGGGGAAGAGCTTGCCCGCATCCGCGCATTTTTCACCGCCTGGGGGCGCACCATGCCGCCGAACAACGAAAAGCAGGCGTATGTGCCTGTGCGCGGCAGAAAGCTGCACAACGCCAACGGCACGGCGCCGGGCATGCTGTTCGAGGCAAAGGCAGGGGGCAAGTGGGCCGTGCTGCTGCCCGGCCCGCCCGCCGAGCTGCAGCCCATGTTTCTGAACGAGGTAAGGCCGTGGCTGGCCGGCCTGACAAACTGTGCGCTGCACTCGCTTACCCTGCGCGTGGCGGGTATAGGCGAAAGCCATCTGGAGGGGAAGGTGGCACACCTGCTTTCGGGCGAAAACCCCACCGCGGCGCTGTATGCCAAGACGGGTGAGGTGTTCATCCGCATTACGGCAAAGGCGCGGGATGCCGCCGCTGCCGCAGCCATGTGCCGCGCGCTGGCGGGCGAGTTTTACGCCGTGCTGGGCGACGCCGTGTACGGCGAGGACGGCGAGACGCTGGCGGCCGCCGTGGTGCACGCGCTGCAGAAAACGGGCGCCACGGCCGCCACGGCCGAAAGCTGCACGGGCGGGCTGGTCAGCGCGGCGCTTACCGATGTGCCGGGCGCAAGCGAGGTGTTCGGCTTCGGCGCGTGTACCTATTCCAACGGGCAGAAAATGCGCGTGCTGGGCGTTTCGGCCGAAACACTGCGGCAGTACGGCGCCGTTTCAGCCGAGACGGCCGCCGAAATGGCTCGGGGCGTGCGCCGCGCCGCCGGGGCAGACTTCGGCATCGGCATCACCGGCATTGCCGGGCCGGGCGGCGGCACAAAAGAAAAGCCCGTGGGGCTTGTATTTCTGGCCGCGGCATGCGAAAATAAGGTGTATGTGCAAAGGCTTCTCATTGAAAACCGCACGCGGGACACCGTGCGCGGGTTTTCGGCCAAATACGCGCTGGAGATGCTGCGGCGGCTGGCGCTTTCCCTGCCGCAGCCGGGGTGCGAGGCGTTCGAGGGCAGCGCGCCCGCGCATATGGGCGGCGCAGGGGCGCCGCGCGACGCCTGAGAGGAACGTTCAAATTCTCGTTTGGAGGACGCTACTATGGATAAAAATGTGGAAAAACAGTTGATTGTGCGCACGTTCGAGCCGGATATGGCCGTGCTCAAGCAGGTGGCAAAGCAGATGAACGGCATGCAGGACGTGGCGCTGAACCTGTTCGGCCAGGCGGGCGAGGTGCTTATCGTCATCACCGCGCGCGCCCATGCGCCCGCAGCGGCCACCGAGCTTACCGAGCGCATTGCCGAGCGTTTCGAAATGGCCCTGGGCGATGCGGCCTATGGCCGCGGCAAGGGCAGCGTGGCCTATTTTGCGGCGGGCGAGCTGATGCAGGCCGAGGCGCTGGTGGCGGCGTCCGACCCAAAGACGGGCGGCCTTCTGGGCGAGGAGTTCTCGCACACGAAGCGCGGCGCGAATGTGTTCGATTTCGGCGATTCCAGCTATCAGGATTCCCGCGTGGCTGCAAAGATAAAGACCATGGCGGCAAAGAACTGTGACGCCACCTATCCGCCCCAGGTGGCAGCCGCGCGCGCCGCGGCTGCGGCCAAGTGCTCGAAGGCGGAGTTCGGCGTTTCCGTCACGGGCCTTGGCAAAGCCGGGCGCGATGTGTATATGGCGGTGGCCTACGGCGGGCAGGTGTATGTGCGCCGCTTTGCCCAGACGCCGGACGCGGGCAAGCGCTGCGCGCTGGCCGCGCTGGATACCATCCGCCGCCTTCTGCAGGGGGCGGATACACCTGCCATGCGCGTGTTCAAGGCCAACAGCGATTTTGACTGGGACGCCCCCGAGGCGCCCCGCAAAAAGGGCCGTCCTGCGGCGGGCGGCGCGGGCAATAAGAACAGCGGCATGCTGGCGCCCATCATTGTGCTGGTGGTGCTGCTTATTGCGCTGGGCGTGGCCGTGTGGTACTTCTTCACCCACTTCACCCTCGCGCCCGAGCCCAGCGTGCCTGCGGGCGGCTCCAGCATTTCGCAGTCCATTGCGGCGGACAGCGGCAGCCTGCCCGCCAGCACCTCGCAGTCGGCGGGCAGCACGTCTCAGGCGTCTGCCCCGGCAGGGCAGTCCATGTCCTTGGGCGAGGACGGCGCCTACCATCCCTTCGGCTGAGGCCGGGCGGCTGCG
>OLRU01002925.1_pt1 | contig 11288 bp, 3 predicted proteins | sample 1672961 | NCBI WGS metagenome assembly OLRU01 (sample SAMEA3136741, study PRJEB25190) | human gut metagenome | biome: human gut; feature: human-associated habitat; material: faeces | place: Austria | collected 2013 | reverse complement strand
CTCGTTTTTGCAACTCTTTCGGAAAATGAAAGAGTTGGAGAAAGAGGCAAAGTGATAGAATATATTTAAAAATCATATACTATCTATCATGCAACCGAAAATAATTCCCGATTCGGTTAAAATAAATCTACATATCCAAAGAAAGGAATGAGACATTATGAAAAAGAATGGGTATTTAAGAAGATTTCTGGCACTGTTTCTCGCTCTCGTGATGATCATGGCTGATTCATCTGTGACGACGTTTGCGGCGACGGTGGGAAGGGTGAAGCAGAAGAGTGCGGCCGCGGAAAGCAGCAGTCAGTGCAATGTTCAAATCAATGTTGCAGAAGAACTTGACGTGGAACAATTTTTGAATGATTACAAATATATAATGCTTGGAACGGAGACTCCCGACAAGTGGCCAGGGATTGGGGCAACATCATCAATTGAAAAAATAAGTACAACAGAAAATGTTGTACTGAATGATGTTGCAGAAGGTACAGAGAAGAAAATTTATTTTGTGCAAGGAAAAGAGAGCTGGCAGTGGGGAGCCTATAAAACTACTGGCGATACTTTTCAACAGGGTGAAAATAAATTTAAAATTTCTGTAAGTGAAACTGCAAGTGGTTTGACTGTAAATATAAATAAGGTAGAATTTATTTCTCGCAATGTTCAGATAGTAGCTGATGCAGATCTTGACTTTGCAGCATTTACAAATCAGTATAAGTATGTGATGCTTGGAAAGACCACTTCTTCTGGAGTTGAGGCGGTTTCTACTATTGAACAAATCGATAGCAACACAACAGACGTAGAGTTAAAAGTTGATAAAGATGAAAATGCAGATGATTTAAAACTGTATTTTATAAGGGATACTTATAATTTAAATAGTAATTTGACCAATGATTCAAAATTTAAACAAGGTAATGTAAATTATAAAATAGCAGTAACAACAGATAATAATAATTTCAACGTAAATATCGAAAAAGTGGTATTTCAGCCAGGACCTACAGTTGATTATAAATCCGTTTTAGGAAATTCATTACATTTTGGTATTGTGGCTAATGATTTTACTTGTAATGGAGATCTGGAAGCAAACCTTGCAGTAGGTACTTTGCATGGTTCTGGAAATATGAAGAGTAGTAAAAATTATGGCGGTAATGGAACTACTTTAATTGGTGCATATGTTGATTATGGTTGGTATATTTTTAAGAACTCTGAAGGTGGTCAGGGTGATTTAATCCTTTATACAACACCAGACGCTGCTAACAGATTTGGAAATGATATATGGAGTAAAGGTTTAGTAATTGATACAGAAACATATAGCCAAGAGGAAATTCAGAATATTGTTAGAAGTATGGTTGATGAGTCAAGAATGACTAGTAATAAACTAGCTTCTGATGCTCATACAAAAGGTTTAAAATATTCATCTGTTGCTGATGAAAATGGTGTGATTGATTTAACAACCTCTCCAGCTGGAACTTATTATATTGATTTTGAGATAGGAGAATATGCAAATTCTAATTTAAATCTTAAAATTACTGGAGATCAAAATATTGTATTAAACATACCAGACGAAACAGCCACATTGAAAACTTATCAACTTAATATCGATGGGAAGAATTGTAATATTGGTGGATACGCAAATGGTGGAATTGGTGAAAAGGCTTGCGAAAATATTATCTTCAATTTAAACAATGCAAGTTCTGTTATTTCTGAAACAATACATGGTGTAGTATTAGTACCAAATGGTTCTTTTGAAAATAAAGCTGTAGGTGCAGGTTGGATTGTTGCAGATTCTGTAACAAGTGGCGGTACAGAATGGCATTGTCTTTCAAGAGATATTCCTGTTGTGACTTCTTATGCAATAAAAGCTAAGAAGACTGTAAATGGCAAAGCCCCATCCGGTAACGAAGCAGGAAAATTTACATTTAAGTTGTATAAGATTGATGACAAGGGAAATGAAACGCTTGTTGATACAAAATCCAATGGAGATGGTGGACTCGTTTCATTTGATACATTTGGAAATATTACAGAGGCTGGAACTTATTGGTATAAGATAACAGAAGAGGGAACTGTTGCGGGTTATACTATTGATACAACTGTTTACTATGCAGAAGTTGTGGTAAATGCAACTCCTTCAAATGGAGTAATTATTAGCAAGAATGCAAAAGTTACTTATCATAAAGGGACTAAGACTGGAGATACAGCGACAGTTGCGACCTTTAATAATATTAAAAAAGAAGATGAAACATCTGCAAACATTAAGGTTAAGAAAACATTTACTAATGGTGCAGCAGATAAGAAGTTTAACTTTGTATTAACTCCAATTAACAATGCACCAATGCCAGAAGGTGCTGTAAATGGAAAGAAAACAATTAGTGTTGCTCAAAATGATGGTGTGAAGAATTTTGGAGAAATCAAATATACGACAGCAGGAACTTATAGATATGAGGTTGTTGAAGATTCTTCAGAGCAGGCAGCAGGAATTACATATGATAATCATAGATGGACTGTGACTGTAGCTGTGCCAGCTGACTTTAGTACACCTACAGTAACTTATAGTAGGGAGGATGGTATAACTAGTACTATAGGTGCTGAATTTACAAATAGTGAAGAAAACAAGGAAACGGAAATAACCTTGGAAGGAACCAAGAGCCTGAGCGGAAGAAATCTAAAGGCAGGAGAGTTCAAATTCGAGGTAAAAGACGAAGTCGGAACCGTAGTGGCAACCGGAACGAACGATGCAGCCGGAAAGATCGCATTCAGCAGGATCGGATACAAACTGTCCGACCTGAAGAAAGGGGACGGAAGCTATGCATCTGAGAAGACTTACAGTTATAAGGTAAGTGAGGTAAAGGGAAACGCCGGAGACGGAATCACTTATGATGACAAAGAGTATACTGTAAAGGTAAAAGTAAGCTATGACCAGGCAAGCGGAACGATGAAAGCGGAGTTGGCAGACAAGGACCAGAAACTTGCATTTGCAAACAGCTATGACACCGAGACTGGAATTGACCTGGAAGGAACCAAGAGCCTGGAAGGAAGAACCCTGAAGGATGGCGAGTTTACATTTGAAGTAAAAGACAAGGCCGGAAAGGTAGTAGCAACCGGAAGCAACAAGTCAGACGGAAGCATCAGCTTTAATAATAAGCTGAATTATAAACTGTCCGACCTGGAAAAAGCGGACGGAAGCTATGAATCCGAGAAGACCTATGAGTACACCGTAAACGAGGTGATCCCGGAGGGAGCAACCGCTGAGAATAACTATACTGTAAATGGTGTAACTTACGATAACAGTATCTTTACTGTGAAAGTAATTGTAAGCTATGACCAGGCAACTGGAATAATGAGTGCAGCTTTTGCTGAGGATAGTCAGGAGCTTATATTCGACAATACCTACGACGCAAAGGGATCTCTGACATTGGAGGCAAGTAAGACTCTGAAGAACAAAGCTCTTGAAGCTGATGCCTTTAACTTCGTGCTGAAGGACAAGAACGGAGAGACTATTCAGACCGTTGCCAACGATGCAGATGGAAATGTAACATTCAGCCCGCTCAATTATACTCTTAAAGATGTTGGAACTCATGTTTACACAGTATCAGAAGTTCAGAGAGAGAATACCGAAGTTACTTATGATACTACTGAGTATACTGTTGAAGTAACTGTAGCAGATGCAGGAAACGGAAAACTGAAGGTAAGCAAGACGATCAAGAAAGGTGATTATACTGTTGATGCAATTGCTTTTGAAAACATTTATAAAGGAGTAATTGATATCAGCGGCTCTAAGACCTGGAATGATGCAGACAACCAGGACGGAATCAGACCAGCAAGTATCACTGTAAAACTTTTTGCAAATGGAACAGAAGCTGCAAGTCAGGTGGTAACTCCTGATGAGGCTGGAAACTGGAACTATGTCTTCAAGAACCTGCCGCAGTATGATGCAAAAGGAAAAATCACTTATACAGTAACTGAGAGTGCGGTAGCTGGTTATGAAACAAGCGTAAGCGGCTACAACATCACCAACACTCATAAACCAGCAACCCTCGACATCACCGGAACCAAAACCTGGAACGATTCCAACAACCAGGATGGCAAACGTCCAAAGAGCATCACCGTCAACCTTCTTGCAAATGGCATAATTACAGACACCAAGACCGTAACAGCTGACGATAACTGGACCTACAGCTTCACCGATCTGCCGAAATATGCAAATGGTCAGGAAATTACCTACACGGTAAGCGAGCTTACCGTACCTGGTTATACAACAACTATTGATGATAATTACAACATCACCAACAGCTACACCCCAGGTGAGACCAGCGCGTCTGTAACCAAGATCTGGGATGATGCTGACAACCAGGATGGCATTCGTCCAGAGAGCATTACCGTAGCTCTCCTTGCAAATGGAACGCCAACTAACAAAACTGTTACTCTTACTGCTGCGAACAACTGGACACAGACGATAACTGGTCTTCCGGAAAAAGCAGATGGAGAGTATATCACCTACACCTGGACCGAGGTTAATGTTCCAGAAGGCTACAGCTTGACAGGAACTTCCAAGAACGAAAAGGTAACCACTCTGACCAACACTCATACTCCAGAGCTTACTTCCATCACCGGAACCAAGACCTGGAAAGATGCAGATAATCAGGATGGAAAACGTCCAGAGAGCATTACCGTAAACCTTTTTGCAGACGGAACTAAGCTTAAGAGCCAGAGTGTAAGTGCTGATGCAGACGGAAACTGGAGCTACAGCTTCACAGACCTTCCGAAATATGCAAACGGACAGGAAATCACTTACACCGTAACTGAGGATGCAGTCGATGGCTACACAACCGAGAGTGATGGCTATAATTTCATTAACACTCATCAGCCAGAGACCACCGAGATTACCGGAACCAAGACCTGGAACGATGCAAACAACCAGGATGGCAAGCGTCCGGAAAGCATCACTGTAATCCTTCTTGCAAATGGCACAGAGAAAACTCGCCAGGCCGTAACTGCAGACGAAGCAGGAAACTGGACTTACACCTTCAAAGATCTGCCGAAATATGCAAACGGCCAGGAAATCACCTACACCGTAGCTGAGGAGGAAGTAACTGATTACACTACAACCTACGATGGCAGCAACATCACCAACAGCTACACTCCAGGAAAGACCAGTGCAACAGTAACCAAGATCTGGAACGACGCTGAAAATCAGGATGGAAAACGTCCGGAGAGCATTACCGTAAGTCTTCTTGCAGACGGTAAAGAAACCGGAAAGACCGTTACCCTGAGCGTCGAGAACAATTGGAAACAGACTATATCTGACCTTCCGGAAAAAGCAGACGGAAAAGCAATCGAGTACACCTGGACAGAGGAAACTCTCCCAGAAGGTTACGAACTTACCGACAACAGCAAGAACGGAACTGTAACTACTCTGACTAACACCTACGCTCCAGAAACAACTTCCATCACCGTAACCAAGACCTGGGATGACGCAGACAATCAGGATGGCAAGCGTCCAGAGAGCATTATCGTCAACCTTCTTGCAAACGGAGAGATCGTAGCAAGCCAGACTGTAAAAGCAGACGAAGCAGGAAACTGGACCTACACCTTTAAAGACCTGCCGAAATATGCAAATGGCAAGGAAATTACCTACACCGTAACCGAGGAAGCCGTGGAAGGTTATGAAACAAGTGTAGACGGATTTAACATCACCAACACTTACACAACCGAGACAACTGAGGTGAAGGGCTCCAAGACCTGGAACGATGCCGACAATCAGGATGGCAAACGTCCGGAGAGCATCACTGTAAGACTTCTTGCAAACGGCGAGGAGAAGGACAGCCAGACCGTAACCGCAGACGAAAATGGAAACTGGACCTACAGCTTCGAAAAACTGCCGAAATATGAGGCTGGAAAAGAAATTCTATACACGGTAACCGAGGATGCAGTTGCAGATTACACAACTGAGATCACCGGCTACGATATCACCAACAGCTATGCGCCAGGAAAGACCAGCGTCACAGTTACCAAGGCATGGGCTGATAACGATGACCGCGGTGGTCACAGACCGAAGGAAATCAAGGTTCAGCTGAAAGCCGATGGAGAAAACAGCGGCGAGGAAATTACCCTGAATGCAGAGAACAACTGGACCTACACATGGTCTGACCTTGACCAGAAGAAAGCCGGTAAGGACATTGCCTATACCGTAGAAGAGACTGGAAAAGCAGTTGGTTACATTTCCACAGTAACCGGAAATGCAGAAGAAGGCTTTATCATTACCAACACCATTACCTCCGTGAAGATCAGCAAGGTAGACATCACCGACCAGAAAGAACTGGCAGGTGCTCATATCCAGGTGATCGACAAGGATGGAAATGTAGTAGAAGAGTGGGATTCCACATGGGAAGCTCACGAAGTAACTGGCCTGAAGCCTGGCGAAACCTATACCCTTCGCGAGACTGTAGCACCAGAGGGATATACTTTGACCAGCGATACCACCTTTACCCTGAAAGAGGATGGAACCGTTAACAAAGATACTACCACAACAACCATATCAGATAATGGAACCCTTCTGGTAGAAGACAGCAGAACTTCTGTAAAAGTAAGCAAAGTAGATATTTCTGATGGGAAAGAGCTGGAAGGTGCTCACATCCAGATCATTGACCAGGATGGAAACGTAGTAGACGAGTGGGATTCCACCAAGGAAGCTCATGTTACCGAGAAACTGAAAACCGGTAAGATTTACACTCTTCGTGAGACTGTAGCTCCAGACGGATATTTACTTACAAGCGACACTACTTTTGTTCTGAAAGAAGACGGAACAGTAGATGCAGAAAAAACAACAGCTGTTTCCAAGGATGGTGTTTTACTTGTACAGGATAAACTGGCAACCTCAGCATCTATTGCAGTAACCAAGAAACTTACCTATATTGGTGAAAATCTGGCAGCAAGAGATCAGACCTTCTATGTAGCCCTGTATTCTGATAAAGAATGCACTCAGAGAGTTTCTGATGTGAAAGCTCTTGTGTTCAAGAATGCAGATGCTTCCACCGTAGTATTCTCAGAGAATATTAAGGCAGGCAAGACATACTACATTGCAGAGTGTACACAGGATGGAACTTCTCAGACGATCGGCGCTCTTGCAGATGGAACCGTCTATGAAGCTGTATTTGGCAATGGTAACTCCACAACAGTAACCGAAGCCAATGGAACAACAACCGTTTCCTTTGAAAACGGGTTCAGCAGCTTCCCGCCAGATGGATTCTACAAACAGGGTCAGCTGACAATTACCAAGAAGGTTCTTGGTGCAGATGGAGGCACCAGAAACAGCAACGAGGTATTCTATGCAGGTATCTTTGATGATGCAGCTCATACACAGCTTTCCCAGCAGGTTGAGCAGAACATTATCAAGCTTGATATGGACGGTGGCTATGAAGTAAGTGAGATCATCAATGTTGGTCTTGCCCAGTCAGGAGCAAAGGTAACCCTGTATGTAACGGAAACTGATTCCAACGGAAAACCAATTGCAGGCTCCGAAGGCTTTGGATATAAAGTTACCGTAAGTGCAGATTCTGTTATATTTGATGAAACGAATATGACAGCAGAAGTTGTCATCACCAACCAGGAAGAAAGCACAGTAACAGAAACACCAACACCTACTCCTTCTTCCGATGGTGGAAATAGCGGTGGCTCCGAAAATCATTCCGGCGGCTACGGCGGTGGCAAATCACCGAAGACCGGAGATGATACCCCGATCGGAACTTATCTGATGCTTCTTCTTGCAGCTGCAATGCTTGCAGCCGAGACTGAAAGACGCCGCAGAAGAAACAAAAGACAGTAAAGCAAAACAAAGTTTCTGATCAGATTGGAACCATAACAAAGCAAGTACAAATGAAGGCGGTCCGCACACAAAGCGGATCGCCTTTTTGCAGATTCACTTTAGCTTCCTGCTCAATTAAGGAAAACTACAGAACAGCCCTGTGGTTCTGGTTTTGCAAAAAAGTAAAAAAACTTTCCTGAAAAGTGGAAAAACATCCCGAAGAAAGAGTTGACGAAACAGCCCTACTGGTATAATGAAGTCAAATTAAAGGATATTACATTTGGGAATGACTTTATAGATTTCAGGAGGTTTCCATTATGAGAAAGAATACATTAAAAAAAGCAATGGCAGTTATGATTTCAGCGACAATGCTGGTGACAGGATATACAGTAGTTTCCGCAGAAGGATTTACAGATGCGGAGGCACTTGCAGAGATGGATGCTTTTACTACAGGTGATGAAGCTGTATATGTGGAAGAAGTTCAGCCGGAAGCTGCACAGACTGAGGAGGTTCAGCCAGAGCAGACTCAGACAGAGGTTCAGCCGGAGGTTGCACAGACCGAGGAAGTTCAGGCAGAAGAATCTCAGGATGAGTTCCAGACCGGGGAATCTGCTGAAGAAGCCGCTTTTGTTGATGGATTCACAGATAGCTCTGCAGAAGCTGATCCAGCTGAGTTTACCGATGGAACCGGTGAAGTTGGAGATGCAGTAGAAACTACCGTAGATTCCGATTTCCGTTTCGAGAACGAAGAAGTCATTATCACTGCAAAAGTGTTTGATGAGACAGCTCTTCCAGAAAACGCTGAAATGAACGCTGTAAAGCTTGAAGCTGGCAGTGAGAAATATGAAGAAGCAAAACAGGCTTCCATCAGAGACCTTGGAACAACAGAAGACGACGAGTACACTTTCTACGACGTAACCTTCATCGCAGATGGTGTTGAGATCGAAGTTCCAGACGAAGCAGTCGTAATTAATATGGAATTCAAAAATGTTGCATCAGAGGAAAACGAAACCCAGAGCGCCCTCCACATCCAGGAGACAGAAGCTGGCGTAGTTGCCCAGGACGTAACCGCACAGTCCGCAGACGGAACACTGAAATCCGTAGGATTTAACTTCTAAAATTCAATAACCGCAAGCAGATACAGGACTTTCTGAGAAATCGGAAAGTCCTTTTTGTATAATCAAAATTTCATCTATGCTGCTCCCGCCACGCCCGCGGTGAAACCCCATACACATTTTTAAAAGCCCGGGAGAAGTGGAGGGCGTTTTCGTAGCCTACGGCAGAGCCGATATCTCCTATAGATAATGTGGTCAGCTTCAGCAATTCCGCCGCTTTTGTCATGCGGTAATGAATGAGAAATTCCTGTGGAGAGCGTCCTGTGCTGGTGCGGAAAATTCGTCCCAGATAGCTTCTGTTAATACCGCATACAGCTGCCACATCCTCAATAGAAATATCATTCTGGAAGTTCTGTTCGATATAATTTATTGCCTCTTTTATATAATAATCACTCATTTTACTGGTGGCGGCAGGCTGCGGTCTGGCAACAGATTGCGCAAGCAGATCCGCAAAAAGATAGAAATGTCCCATCAGATGAAAAGGAGATTGCTCTGAATTCTGAGAAATGTAAATCAGTTCATCCGCCATCTTTTTTCGTGCCTCCCTGGAGTGGGCCATATAGACTGGCGCATCCTTGGAAAAGCCACAAACGTTGAGGATTTCTGTGGTACGCAGCCCGTCAAACTCCACCCAGACGTATTCCCATGGCACCTGAATATCTGCCACATAAGTGGTGATCTGTCCTGGAAAAATCATAAATCCCTGTCCGCTCCGAACCTGATAATTTACATTCTGCCCCTTGGAATTCGTGGCCATCAGGGTGCCTGTTCCGGAAAGAACATAGTGAAAAAGATAGTGATTCCGCGTTGCCGGACCAAATAAATGTCCGGGAGTACACTTCTCATGTCCATATTGGTAAAGGCATAGATCAATGAAAGTTTCGCTCGGAAAAATGTGAAAGTTGTTATCCATATCCGGAATCCTCCTGTTACATTTGCTGACAATATATCATAATGCGATAATATATTTCATTATACCATAAAAAACCATCATAAAGGCATAAAATAAGAAAAATTAAGCTATTTAAGTGTTGATTTTGGTATGCTATACTTAATACATCATAAAAAAAGGAGGCCCCACTCATGGCAATCACCTTCAACGAAACAACCCGGATCTTTACCCTCACCACTGCCCACACTACCTATCAGATGCAGGCGGATGCTCAAGGGTACCTTTTGCACCTGTATTATGGTGCCAGAACTGCAGGAGAAATGGACTATCTTCTGAATTATGGAGACCGTGGCTTTTCTGGAAATCCGAATTCAGCAGGCAGCGACAGAACCTATTCTCTGGATGCATTGCCACAGGAATATCCATCACTTGGCACAGGAGATTTCCGAAATTATGCGTTAAATATAGAGAATGCAGATGGTTCCCAGTGCTGCAATCCGGTTTACATAACACATGAAATTGCGGCTGGAAAATACACTCTGAAAGGTCTTCCATTCGTCCGTGCAGAAGAAAATGAAGCGGAAACTTTGAAGATTATACTGGAAGATCCTGTTACAAAAGTAGAGCTTCATCTGCTCTACGGAGTACTGGAAAAAGAAGATATTATCACCAGAAGTGTGATAATTAAGAATGCTGGAAAAGCCCCTGTAACAGTAAAAAAAGCCCAGTCTGCATGCCTGGATTTCCTTCACGGAGACTATGATCTGATCAAATTTTATGGCAGACATGCTATGGAAAGAAACATGGAAAGAATGCCGGTTTCCCATGAAAGCACCCGAATTGGCAGCCGCCGTGGAACCTCCAGCCACCAGTATAATCCAGGGGTAATCCTTGCAGGAAAAAACACAAATGAAGACAGCGGAAGCTGCTACGGAATGCTGTTTGTATACAGTGGAAACTTCCTTGTAGAAGCAGAAAAGGACCAGTATGATCAGACCAGAATCCAGATGGGTCTGACTGATGAACTGTTTGCATATTCCCTGGAAGCCGGAGCTGAATTTACCGCGCCAGAGGTTATTTTATCCTACACAAACAAAGGTCTTTCCAGGCTTTCCCAGCAGTACCATCACTGCATTATGAATCATATCTGCCAGGGAAAATACGTCCATGCAAATCGTCCTGTCCTGATCAACAGCTGGGAAGCCGCATATTTTGATTTCACCGGAGACACCATCGTAGAGCTTGCAAAGGAGGCAAAAGCGCTTGGAATCGATATGGTGGTTATGGATGATGGATGGTTCGGAAAGCGAAATGACGACAATTCTTCTCTCGGCGACTGGTATGTGAACGAGGAAAAATTAGGCGGAACTCTGACAAAATTAATCGAAAGAGTAAACGCGGAAGGCGTGAAATTCGGTATCTGGATTGAGCCTGAAATGGTCAGTGAGGACAGTGATCTTTACAGGGAACATCCGGACTGGGCAATCACAAT
>OLRU01002920.1_pt1 | contig 11316 bp, 7 predicted proteins | sample 1672961 | NCBI WGS metagenome assembly OLRU01 (sample SAMEA3136741, study PRJEB25190) | human gut metagenome | biome: human gut; feature: human-associated habitat; material: faeces | place: Austria | collected 2013 | reverse complement strand
TGGCCCCCATGATCTCGCAGATGGTCATAATATCCTGGCGGGTCTTGTTGTTGGCGTTCACCTTCAGGATCATCAGCTCCCGGCCGATCAGGCTGTTCTCCTCCAGGGTGCGGACCTTGATGACTTCGATCAGCTTGTTGAGCTGCTTTTCCACCTGCTCCACCACGCTGTTGCCGCTGTCCACGATGATGGTGATGCGGGAGATGGTGGGGTCATCGGTGACACCCACTGCCAGGGATTCTATGTTAAAGGCCCGGCGGGAGAACAGGCCGGTGATCCGGTTCAGAACGCCGGCCTGGTTTTCCACTAGGACGGAAATGGTCTGTTTCATGGCTTATCCCCCTCTCAGTCATTGGTCCCAACGTCAGGGTGGACCTCACAGATCAGCAGACAGCTGCCCTGTGTGCCCAGAAAACGGTCCAGCGCCTCGTCCAGGTGGTCCTCGTCCCCCACCTGGATGCAGGGGACCCGGTACGCGGCGGCAATGGTCTCAAAGTCCGGGGAGCCGTCCAGCGCCACGCCGAAGGGCCCGTGGTAGGGGGCGCTGCTCTGGATCTGGTGGACCAGACCCAGGGTGTGGTTGCGGAACAGGACGATCTTGATGTCCATGTCCGCCGCCCGGATGGCGGCCAGCTCGTTCATGGCCATCTGGAAGGAGCCGTCGCCGCAGACCACCAGAGTCTGGCGGTCGGGACCGGCCACCTTGGCCCCCACAGCGGCAGGGAGGGCATACCCCATGGTGCCCAGGCCGCCGCTGGTGAGCAGGCGTCCGTGCTTCTGGGGGATATATTTGCAGGCGAAGATCTGGTTCTGGCCCACATCCACGCAGATGACGGCATCGTCGTCCAGCCGGGCTCCCAGCCGGCGGAGGACTGTGCCCGGGAAGACCGAGCCCGCCCGGCGGGGGAAGACGCGGTTCAGCTCCGCCTTCCGGTAGTCACGCAGCTTTTCCAGCCAGGCCGCCGAGTCGGTGGCCGCCACGTCCCGGTCCAGGATCTGCCGGAGGATGACCTTCACATTGCCCACCAGGGGGATGGCGGCCTGCATATTCTTGCCGATCTCCGCCGGGTCCACATCGATGTGGATGGTGGCCATGCGGCGCTGGATCTCCCGGGGGTCCACCACCGCGCGGTCCGCCGCCCGAGTGCCCACCATAATGAGCAGGTCGGCCTTGGCCAGAGCCTGGTTGGCGCAGTGGTTGCCGTGGGCGCCGATCATCCCCATGTTCAAAGGGTGGTCGGTGGGCAGCAGTGAGAGGCCCATCATGGTCTTGACCACTGGGATCTCAGTGCTCTCCGCCAGCTCCAGCAGCTCCTCCCGGGCGTCGGCCAGCCACACGCCGCCGCCGGCGCAGATCAGGGGCTGCTTGGACTGGGCGATGGCGTCCACCACCCGCTTGATCTGAAGGTCGTTGCCCCGGACGCTGGGCTTATAGCCCCGGATATTTACCCTGTCAGGATAGGAGAAGTGCTTGAGGCTCTGCTCCTGCACGTCAATGGGGATGTCGATGAGCACCGGGCCGGGCCGGCCGGTGGAGGCGATGTGGAAGGCCTCCTTGACCACCCGGGGGATGTCGTTGGCGTCCTTGACCAGATAGCTGTGCTTGGAGAAGGGGGCCACCGCGCCGGTGATGTCCACCTCCTGGAAGATGTCCCGGCCCAGCAGATAGCTGGGGACCTGGCCCGTGATGGCCACCATGGGGATGGAATCCAGATAGGCGGTGGCAATGCCGGTGATCAGGTTGGTGGCTCCCGGGCCAGAGGTCACCATGCACACCCCAGGTCTGCCGCTGACACGGGCATAGCCGGATGCCGCGTGTCCCGCGTTCTGTTCCGTCCGGACCAGGGTATAGCCGATCTCCGGGTGGGCCTTCAAGGCGTCCACCGCCGGGCAGATCGTTGCCCCGGCATATCCGAAAATGTGCTCCACCTGCTCTTGCAGCAAGCTTTCGATCAGCGCTTCCGCTCCAGTCATGCTTCTGTCACCTCCGCTTGAGATAGAAAAAACAGCCCCGTCCTATCGTTTCCGATAGGACGAAGCCGTATTGCTCCGTGGTACCACCTAACTTCACAGGCGGTCTGCCTGTGCGCTCATGCCCCGATAACGGTGGGGATCCGTCCTCTCCTACTCAGGGAAGATCCCCGTTCAGAGAAGCGGCTCGCGGGAGAGCTTCAGCCTCTGGGTCCTTTCGGAGAGCTTACACCAACCGCTCCCTCTCTGTACGTCCAGACCCGCCTACTGCCCGGTCATTGCCATGGTCACGCTTCCAAATGCCTGTGCAATTTGGAGTTTCTCACATCTTAACCTAAAAATTTTTGTTTGTCAATTCTTTTTTTCGGCCGTCCTCAGACTGGAAAAATTCCACAGGAAACCGGCTGAGCCGGACGGCCTGTTCAGGGCATCCGGCTCAGGCTTGCTCCCTCATCTGCGCTCCCGTCCGGTCAGGGCAGATAAGACAACGGATTGACCGAGGAACCGCGCACCCGGACCTCAAAGTGGCAGTGGACGCCGGTGGAGCGCCCGGTGCTGCCCGCCTTGGCGATCTGCTGGCCCTTGTACACCTTCTGTCCCGCGGAGACCAGCAGAGAGGAGTTATGGCCATAATAGGTCTGAGTCCCATTGTCATGGGTAATGATGACCAGCTTGCCATAGCTGCCCTTATAGCCCGCGTAAGTGACCGTTCCGCCGTCGGCAGCCCGGATGGCCGCACCGTAGGAGGCGGAAATATCAATCCCGGAGTGATAGCTGTAACTGCCGAAAATATATCGGCCGCCGAAGTAGGAGGTGATCCGCCCCCGGATAGGCCACTGGTAGCTGCCGGAGGAGGCCGTCTTGGGCTTTTCCTTGGTCCCCACCGCCTTGACCGTCTTGGTGGGCTCCCGCAGGGTGGTCGTGCTGTTGATGACCCGCCCGGTCTCCTGGCCGTTGACGTAGGTGATGGTGGCGTCCACCTGGGCCTCGCCCTCCACCCCCTGGGTAATGATCTTGCTGCTCCCTTTGTACAAAGAGGAGTCCTTGATCTCCTCCACCGGGCATGGGATGGACTCCACATAGGTCACATCGTCCACCGTCTCCACCGAGAGCAGAGGGGTGAGCTCCTTGACATTGAGCACATCTCCCACCATCAGGCGGTTGATGTCCACCGAGGGATTCAGCGCCTTCAGGTCGCTCACCGACATATCGTTGGCATAGGCAATGGCGTTAAAGGTGTCTCCCGCCACCACGGTGTAGGTGGTGGACCCGTTTCCACTGGCCTGGAACGCCTGCTCCATCTCACGAATGGTCATCAGGTCGTTCACCTCATAGACCGGCTCAGTGGCCACCGTATCCAGGAACCGGACGGACACCGTATTTTCTGTGGTGTACCGATCCTTCATACCGTCCAGCAGCTGGTTCAGGGAGTTCTCATCCTTGACCACTCCCACCGCCTGGCCATCCACAAGGACCTGATACTTCCGCAGCTCGCCGCTGACCGCGTCCAGCTGATGATAGAAATAGTTTTGAAGCTCCTCCGGGGTGGTCAGCTCAGAGCGCAGGCTCAGTGCAAACTCATACTCCAGGTCGCCCTCCACCCGGTAGTCATAGCCCAGCAGCTGGCTGCCGGTCTCCTCCACGCTTTGGATAGCCTTCTGTACCATGCCCTCATCGGTCACCACACCCACCGGCTCTCCGTCCAGCGTCACCGCATAGCTGGGGGCGTACAGCGTGGTCAGCGTCAGCGCCACCGCAAGGGCGGCAGAGCAGACCAGAAAGGACACCGGGCCTGCCGCCCGGTTGCCGGCCACCACATTGTGGATCTGGTGGGCCACACGGCGCCCATGGATCCGGCTCCACTCCCGAAACGCTTTCCAATAGATCGGAGCGTCCCGTTTGACGCACTCCCAGCGCTCCCGCGCCGCCTGGCTCGCCGCTTGGCGGGGCTGTTCCGTATTTGACTGTTTCATTACATTCTCCATCTATATCTCATGCGCGCGCTTCTCCGGCCCGAAAAATGACAGACCGGAGAAGAAAAGATTACAAATTGGTTACAAACGCAACTATACACGGAAATGCGCCCCCCGTCAAGTCCTTTTCCCTGTGGAAATATGAACTTTTTGAGAATCCCCGCAGATTTGTGCATTTTTCTGCCAGCCGGCGCGGGATGGGCCTCCACCCCGCGGAGCTCCCTTTTCGGGCTATGCAAAAAGGGCGGCCGAAGGCGGCCGCCCTTTGAGGATGCGTGGATGGGATTCGGGGACACTTCAGCCCCCCTCCCGGTTTTACTTGGTGGCCCAATTCCCGGTGGCCTCCGCCGTCAGATAGGCGTTGATGAAGCCGTCCAGGTCGCCGTCCATCACGCTGCTGATGGCGCTGGTCTCATAGGCCGTGCGGTTGTCCTTCACCAGCTGATAGGGCATAAACACATAGGAACGGATCTGGCTGCCCCACTCAATCTTCAGCTGAACGCCCTTCAGGTCGGAGATCTTCTCCGCCTTCTCCTGCATCTGGAGCTCCACCAGCTTGGCCCGCAGCATCTTCATACAGTTGTCCTTGTTCTGGAACTGGCTGCGCTCCTGCTGGCTGGCCACCACCACGCCGGTGGGCTTGTGGATCAGACGGACAGCGGAGGAGGTCTTGTTGACGTGCTGGCCTCCGGCGCCGGAGGCGCGGTAGACCTGCATCTCGATGTCCTCCGGCCGGATCTCCACCTCTACATCCTCCGGCAGGTCTGGCATAACCTCCACCGAGGCGAAGGAGGTCTGCCGCCGGGCGTTGGCGTCAAATGGGGACACCCGCACCAGGCGGTGAACGCCGTGCTCTCCCCGGAGGTAGCCATAGGCGTTCTCCCCCTCGATCATAATGGTGGCCGACTTGATCCCCGCCTCGTCGCCGTCCTGATAGTCCATGATCTGATAGGTAAAACCGTGACGCTCTGTCCAGCGGGTGTACATCCGGTAGAGCATCTGGGCCCAATCCTGGGCCTCTGTTCCACCAGCACCTGGGTGGATGGTCAGGATGACATTGGAGCTGTCGTACTCGCCGGTGAGCAGGGTCTGCAGCCGGGCCTCCTCCATCTCCTCTTCCAGGGCGGCGTAGCCCTCTTCTAGCTCGGGGACCAGAGACTCGTCCTCAAACTCGTTGCCCATCTCGCACAGGGCCATCAGGTCGTCCCAGTGCTGCTTGCGCTTATGGTGCTTGTCCACCTTGGTCTGGAGGGTCTTGATGCGCTGTTGCACCTTCTGGGCCTTCTCCAGGTTGTTCCAGAATCCGTCGGCGGCCGACTCGGCCTGGAGCATATCCAGCTCCCGCTCGGCGCTCTCCAGGTCCAGGGCCTGGCCCAGCTCCTCCAGGGTGGGAGCCAAATTATTCAGCTTGACCTTATATTCGTCGAATTGAAGCATAATGGTCCTCACTCTCATTCCATTTCAGTTGTTGAAATTCCAAATTCAGCCCAATTATTATATCCGAAGCCGGAGAAAAAGTAAAGAACAGCCGAACGAAAAAGTCACTTTCCCGCTCACGCGGTCCCGGTCAGGCCGCATTTCGAAGCAGAGGGCCCTATTCTCCCTCCGCCATCCGGTAGCCCACTCCCACCTCTGTGAAAATGTACTGCGGTTTTCCCGGATTTTTCTCCAGCTTCCGGCGGATCTTGGCCATATTGGCCCGCAGATTCTGGGTATCGCCGGTGGCCTTCTCCCCCCAGATCTCCCGGATGATGAAGTCATAGGTCAGTACCTTGCCCGCGTACCGGGTCAGCAGCGAGACGATCTTATACTCGCTCTGGGTCAGGTGGACGTCCTGCCCCTCCAGCTGCACCAAATGCCGGTCAAAGTCGATGCGCAGCGCTCCGGCGCGGTATACTCCGGTCTGGGCATAGCTTGGCCCCGCCGCCTGGTTCCTGGTGTGCCGCAGCGCGGCACGGATCCGCGCCAAAAGTTCTCCGCCTCCAAACGGCTTTGTGATGTAGTCATCTGCCCCCAGATCGAGGGCCTCGATCTTGTCCCGCTCCCGGGTCCGGGCGGAGACCACCACAATGGGCGCTGTGCCCCGGCTCCGAACGCGGCGGATGATGTCCACCCCATCCATATCCGGAAGCCCCAGGTCCAGCAGGATCAGATCCGGACAATAGGCGTCCAGCATCTCACAGGCCTCTGTTCCCGTATAGGCCTTGATCACGTCATAACCATTGGCCGTGAGCACGGTCCCAAGAAGGTAGCTGATGCTCTTCTCATCCTCGATCACCAATATTTTATCCTTTATGAGCGCCATGCTGCCGCTCCTCCTTTAATGGGAGAGTAAAGCAAAATTCCGTGCCACCCTCTCTCAGATTCCGTGCCTCCATCGCTCCGCCATGGACCGTTACGATGTCCCGGCACAGCGCTAATCCCAGGCCCATGTTCTGCTTTTTGTCTCCTCCACCGCGCTCCGCCAACTCCATATAGTCCCCCCACAGCAGCGCCAGCCGCTCCGGCGGGATCCCGGCCCCATCATCCCGGACAGAAAAACGGGCCCAGCCCTTTTCCCGGGATACCTGGAGGACCACCGTATTGGCCGCCCCATGGATCACGGCATTTTCCATCAGATTATAGAGGACCTGCTCCACGAGCATCGCGTCCATCGGGACCTCCAGCCACGCCTGGGGCAGCTCCACCTCCACTTCAATGTACGGAAAATGCTTCTGGAATTTTTCCACGACCTCCCCGATGACCTCCTCCGGAGCCTCCATGCTTTTTTGGAGATGACAGGCGCTCCTCCCCATCCGGGTAATGGACAGCAGGTTCTCCACCATCCGGATCAGCCACTCCCCTTCCCTGCGCACATTGTCCAGCAGGGTATGCTCCTCCTCCGGCGTAAAGTGGTTGGTTGGATCCAGCATCGCCTCCGCGGTGCCAATGATGGACGTCAGAGGGGTACGCAGATCATGTCCCACGGCCCGCAAAAGATTTGCCCGCAGCCGCTCCCGCTCCGCCTCGATCCGGATCTCCTCCTGCTCCTTGATATGAGTGGTCAGGGCACTGGTCACGATCGAGACCAGAAAAAGTGTGGCAAAGGTCAGGAAATAGCCCGGCCCCTGGAGTTCAAATTGATAGTAGGGCGATAAAAACGCATAGTTGACCACAATCGCCGCCGTCAGACTGGCAGCGATCCCATAGAGATAGCCGCTGGTGTACCGGGCGACCAGGAGCACTCCCGCCACAAAGATCAGCGCGGCGTGACTGTCATCCGCCCCCACAGGCTGAAGCAGCAGGCCCATATCCAGCGCGACAGTCATCACCACTACAAGGATCACAGTATCCTGCCAGCAGACAGGGCACAGCTTCTTCAGCTTTCTGCGCACCACTTCCACCCTCTCCTGTTTTGTATAGTGTATCATGTATCCTTTCCGCTTTCAAGCAACGGCAGCCCGTGTCCTGCGCAAAAAAGCGGGACTGTACCAGCTGACAGTCCCGCTCTATTCCTTCCTTCAGTTGTTTCAGCCTCACAAAGTCTCGATCTTGGTATCCAGCTTGGGGCAGCGCACCCGCACAGTCTTCCAGTCGTTTACCACTTGGCTGATCTGGATGTCACAGGTGGCGCTGAGCAGGCGGTAGGCGTCCGGAAAATCCAGCCCCAGCTTCTTCTCCAAAAAGGCCGCCGTATCAGATACCGCCAAGCGGATTGACTCCTCCAAAGTCTCCGCGGAGGCCACGAAATACAGGGCATCCGGCGTTTCGATGACAGGGCGTTCCACTGGCCGGTCCCGGTACACCGTCGTTTTGATGCAGATCCGGCCGGGGGTCTCGATCCCCGTACCGCTCAGCTCCCCGTCGCCCATACAGGCGTGGAGGTCGCCCACCGCCAGACCGGCCCCCGGGACCGCGACCGGCAGATAGACCCGGGAGCCCACCTTGATCATTTTGGTATCCAGGTTGGCGCCGTGGTCGCCCGGCACCGCGCAGTGTACATCCAGGCCCGGCTTAGGCGCCACCCCGCACACCCCCACCATGGGAGTCAGGGGCAGGCGGATGGTATCGGAGAAGTGGGCAAATCCATCCCGGATGGGAATGATCTTGGTATCCGGCTCGGTGATCCGGTCGCCCAGGACCCCCAGGCCCTTTGAGGTCACCATGACTCCCTGCGGCCCGAATTCGATGGCCAGGATCTCCACGCACAGGGTGTCCCCCGGCATGGCTCCCTGGACCGCAATGGGCCCCACCGAGCAATCCATAATGGAGATGTCGATATCCGGCCGCTTGATGGACGGGTCCGTGATCTGACCGCTGTAACAGTCATCTGTCTCGACCCAGAAGGTCTCTCCATCCTGAACTGTATACTGGCAGGGGTGCTCCGCGTTAAAGCTGAAGATCACCTTATTCTTGGGAATCACACGCATGGTTTTCCCTCCTTACCAGGCAGAAGGCAGCACGCCCATCAAATCGAAAATAGCGTATAGGGCGGCAGCGCAGAACAGCACGATAATGATGGCCTGGACCCAGCGGGCAGCGTACCAGCCGCACTTCCAGGCCGGCTCCATATCGCCGTTCTTTCGGGCGCTGTTCACCATCATCGCAGGCAGGATGGACATGATCACACCGCCAAAGGTACCGGCCAGATAGATGGCGTCCACGAAGCTCACCAGGCCGCTGTATGCCAGCACAAAGGGAGGCAGCGCCACGCAGACCAGCGAGATGAGGCGGGTTGGAACGTGGTCCTCGCTCTTGAACTTAAACATATCGACGATGTTGGTCAGCATGGAGCCGCCCACCGCCCAATAGGAACTCATCATCGCACACAGCGCGAAAATGTTCGCCGTGTACAGGGCCCAGGTGCCAAGCGCCTGGCCCCAGGCCAGAGTGGCCACTTCCGTGACGTGCTCCGGACCGGTGAGGGAGATCACCGCGAGGGGGACCAGCGCGAGCAGGACCCCGGTGATCAGCATTCCGATGGTGACCGCCTTGGGCAGCGCAGGGGCGTTATGACGCAGGCCGCGGGCCAGCTCCGGGACCGCGTACTGAGCGATGTAGCAGAAGATCGAAACGTTGAATACGGGGACAGCATAGGTCCAGTTGGTGTAGATTGCCCGGCTCACATCCGCCTTGCCGGAGAAAAAGGAGACGCCGATGATAACGGCCAGCAAAACGATCATGCCGGAGCTGAGGAATTTCTCTGCCAGACCAGTGGCCTTCAGACCAAACCAGACAACCAGGACCGCGGGGATGGTAAACAGCAGGCTGCCCACCGCAGGGGGCAGGCCCAGCAGCTCACACAGGATGTTGCCGCTGCCGGAGGTGTAAGAGATCATACAGCCGATGGAGTTGGCGCACACCGAGATAAAGACCAGAACAGCGCCCAGCTTTCCAACATAGCGCTCCGCCAGACCGGGCAGCTGCATGGGCTTCTTCGTGCGGAGGGTGGTCTCCGCCACATACAGCATGGAGATGGTCGTACATACGCCGGCCACGATCAGCCACATCAGCAGGATGGGCCAGCCGGCCTTCCGGGTGGAATAGGCCAGACCCAGGATCCCGGCGCCGATGTTGGCGCCGACAATGATCATAGCCGCCTCCCAAAATGTGAGCTTCTTGACGCTCAGCGCGCCCTCCTCTGTGGCGACGACATTTTTTGTGCCTTCACTCATATCTGTCTCTCCTTTAAGATCAGTTTCCCCTCCGAAGCCGCTCATTTCTCCGTCAGGATGCTTTCATTATACCGCTCCTTTCTTCTTGCTTCCATTGATATTGTTCACAAGATTTTAACTTGTTTTATGTTACTTGCAACAAAATCGCAACATTATTTGAGTCAGTTTTCGCACCGGTCCTCCTTATTTCTCCCCAGATCCTTCCAGCTATGTGCCACACTTCCGCATCACCGCATAAAAACGCACCCCTTCTCCTTAGAAAAGGGGTGCGTTGGACGCATACAGGCAACCGGACGTTATGCTGTCGCCGCGTGGCGCTTCTCAGAGATGACCTGATAGGCCAGGATCGCGATCAGGATCGCGATGCCGATCAGGTCGGTCACGGCGCCGGGATGGATCATCATCAGACCGGCGGCCACACTGACCAGACGGAGCACAATGTTCAGCTTCTGGAGCATAAAGCCGATCAGGCCGGCGGCGATGAGGAACATACCGCCGAAGGAGGTGATGACCACGCGGATCACGTTGATCGCGTTCACATCATCGCCAATGAACAGCATGATGGGGCTGTACGCAAAGATGTAGGGAATGATGAAGGCGGCGATAGCCAGACGGGTGGCATTGAGCGCGGTCTTCATGGGAGGCGCCTTTGCGATGGCAGAGCCAGCATAGGCGGCCAGAGCCACAGGAGGCGTGATGTCGGCCACGATGCCGAAGTAGAACACGAAGAAGTGAGCGGCCAGGACCGGCAGACCCATCTGGATCAGAATGGGAGCACAGGTGGTAGCCATAATGATGTAGTTTGCGGTGGTGGGGACGCCCATGCCCAGGATCACGCAGCAGACCATGGTCAGGACCAGAGCAATGATCAGGTGGCCGCCCGCAATGCCCACGATGGCGTTGATCAGGATCTGACCCAGGCCGGTGTAGGTCACCACGCCGGCGATGATGCCAGCCATGCCGCAGGCCACGCCCACGGACAGGGTGCTCTTGGTGCCGCTCTCAAGGGCGTTGATATAAGTGCCCACATTCTTCATGTTGGGCTTGCTGATCAGGTGGCAGGCCACAACCAGCACGAAGAAGATGCCGAAGCAGACCATCGTGAAGGTATCCTGCATCTCCAGGGAATCAGAGAAGCCGGGAACCAGGTCGGGCAAATAGACCTTGCCCAGGGCATAGACCAGCAGAGGGATCGCCGGGACCATCATCACAAACTTCTTGGAGCCAGTCTCCCGGTCGGCCATACCGGCCACGATGGCCACCAGGCAGGCGACAACGGCGCTGTACGCCATGGTGAAGGTACCGCTCTGGATGACCATAAACACCAGAACGATCAGGGGCAGCAGCAGATAAAGCTTGGGGAAGATGTCCTTGCCCTTGGGCAGGGAATCCTTGTCCAGGCCCTTCAGGCCGATGGACTTGGCCTTAAAGTGGACCATCAGGAAGATGCCGGTGAAATACAGGGCGGCAGGCAGGATGGCGCGCACCAGGATGTCGGCGTACTCCGTATCCGTCATCTCGGCCATCAGGAAGGCCGCGGCGCCCATGATGGGGGGCATGATCTGACCGCCGGTCGAGGCAGCCGCCTCAACGGCGCCGGCAAACTCGGGGGGATAGCCGGTCCGCTTCATCAGAGGGATGGTGACCGCGCCGGTGGTCACAGTGTTGCCCACGGAGGAGCCGGACACCATGCCGCACAGGGCGGAGGAAATGACAGC
>OLRU01002919.1_pt1 | contig 11319 bp, 8 predicted proteins | sample 1672961 | NCBI WGS metagenome assembly OLRU01 (sample SAMEA3136741, study PRJEB25190) | human gut metagenome | biome: human gut; feature: human-associated habitat; material: faeces | place: Austria | collected 2013 | reverse complement strand
CACAGATATCATAAGCGACATCTGACCCGAACACTTCTGGAGGAACATACATGCCGGATACTTATGATTACATTACACTTCTGTGCCGGCTGAAAGCAGCACAGACCAGAATTAAAGAGCTGGAATCTGGAGAAAGATATATCCATCTTCAGGAACTTCACCAAAAAGAATACATGGCTTATGAACGGAAGCTCCGGAGATTAACGCAGGATCTGGCAGCCGCCCATAGAGAAACGATCCGTGTCCGTAATTATTGGTTTCAGGTACTGGAAGATATGCAGAGGGAACTTGAACAGGCAAAAAGAAAGGCTGAGCAGGAACTGAAAAAAATGGAAAAGCGTGCACTGGATGCTGAAAAACAGCGGGATGATGCACTGGATAAAGCAAAAGAGATCCGTCTGCAGTATTATGAAACAGCTGCTGAACTGGAAGAAGAACGGGGGAAAAACCTGAAACTGCGTGCACAGATCAATCGTGACTATGAAAACTCCGCTATTCCTTCCTCTAAGTCGATCAAACGGAAAAAGATCGCAAACAGCAGGGAAAAAACAGGACGGAAACCGGGCGGTCAGCCGGGGCATCCCGGCCACCGCAGAAAAAAACAGGAACCCACACAGCCGGTTATCCTTCTTCCTGCACCGGAAAAAGTCCTGGAAGACAGTGATTTCAAAAAGACCGGCAGAACGATCATAAAACAGATGATGGGCATCCAGGTGCTCCTGAATGTGGTGGAATATCATGCAGATATTTACTACAACACAAAGACAGGTGAACGGGTGCATGCTGCATTTCCAGACGGGGTTGTGGATGAAGTGAATTATGACGGAAGTATCCGGGCATTCCTGTTCCTTCTGAACAATGACTGCTGTGTTTCTATTGACAAGAGCAGGAAATTCCTGTCAGATCTGACAGGCGGGAAACTGAATATCTCCAAGGGGATGATAAGCAAACTCAGCAGGGAGTTTGCTTTAAAAACTGTGCCTGAACGCAGGGCCACATATGCAGATATGCTGCTTTCTCCCGTCATGCATACAGACTGTACAAATGCGAAAGAAAACGGAAAAAGCTGTCATGTATACGTCTGTGCAGTACCGGATGGAAAAGTCCTGTACTTTGCCCGTGAGAAAAAAGGGCATGAAGGGATAAAAGGGACGGTCACTGAGGATTATCAGGGGATCCTTGTGCACGATCACGATGTTACTTTTTATAATTATGGAGCAGATCACCAGGAATGTCTTGCCCATGTGCTGCGATACCTGAAAGACAGCATAGAGAATGAGCCGGACCGTAACTGGAACAAAGAAATGCGTTCACTGCTACAGGAAATGATCCATTTCCGAAATGGAATCCAGCTGCCCCATAAGCCGGATCCAAAGACGATCTCCGGATTTGAAAAAAGATACCAGGCAGTACTGGAAACAGCCAGAAGAGAATACGGGGACATTCCGGCAAATGATTATTACAGAGACGGGTACAATCTATTCCTGAGAATGGAGAAATACATGCGGAACCATCTGCTGTTCCTGCATGATCTCCGGGTACCTGCCACGAATAACGAAGCCGAAAGGCTTTTGCGGAATTATAAGCGGAAACAGGCGCAGGCCGTGACATTCAGAAGTTTCGAAAGCATCGATTACCTCTGTCAATGCATGAGCATGCTTGTTTTGATGCGCCGGGAAGAACCGGCAAATATATTTGACAGAGTGTCCAGGATATTTGGATAAAGAAGACCGATGGCTCTAACTATTACCAGTTTACACCATCGGTCTTCTTAAGTCCAGCTAACCCTTGAACAGTAACTAAATGTTAAAGTAAATGTTAACCTGATTTATTTTAATTCATGGTGTAACATGGTATGATTAGAACAGTGAACAATGTAGTATCAATAAAATACGGGGAGGTAAACTATGTTTCAAATTCCCACAAAGATCGAACCGGCATATACCGCCGGGAACGTTCTTACACTTAACCAGCGAAAGATCCAGCCTGCTCTGCACAGGGGAAATATTCTTTCTGTAAATTTGAAGAAAACTTCATCTGGCCATGTACAGGAAAATCCCAAAAGAACACAGGCTTATCGACATCCAGAACCAGCACCTGTAACTCCGACAGTATCTTCGGTATCCTCTGCTCCGCAGAAACACGATATCCCGGTTCTTCGTAACGTCATACAGAAGGGCCAGAAAGTCCGTATCGGCACAGTCGGGCAGCTTCCAAAGGTGCGTGTTGCACTTGGCTGGAACGTCTCTAACCCTCAGTGTGATATCGATTTATCCGCTTATCTTCTGGATGCTTCAGGCAAGGTTCCCGGCGATGACTGGTTTGTTTTTTACGGACAGACACTGAGCCCCGACGGAAGTGTTGCCCTGCATGTAAACGGCTCCAGGGCAGACCGTGAATATGCGGATATTGATTTTTTCAAACTGAATACTTCCATACGGAAGATCGTTTTTGTCCTTACGATCAACGAGGCACTGGAGCGGCACCTAAATTTCAGCATGGTCAAAGATGCCTATATCCGGCTTCTCGATCCGGATTCCGGTCAGGAGATCTACAGTTTCATGCTGACCGATTATTATGACAATGTCACATCCATGATGCTCGGAGAGATTTACTTACATAATACAGAATGGAAATTCAACGCCATCGGAAATGGTGTCGCCAGAGATCTGGCGGGGCTCTGCCAGTTATACGGCGTTGAGACAAACTAACGGGAGGATACTCTTATGATCAAATTTGAAACCATAAACGAACTGACACTCAAAGTCACTACTACAGGCAACGACGTTATCTTCACCAAGACCGGTGCTTTTATCGCAGGCGACTGCAGCGGCAACACTAATTACCGCTTCGAAAAAGTCCTTCTCGGACCGCAGAAAAGTCTCGCCCAGGCAGCACTCGGCTCCCTGATGCGCCGCGTCACCGGTGAAAACATTCCTCTTACCAAAGTCACCATGAACGGTCCATCCGAAACCTATTACGCAGAAAGCGCACAGCATGTTCTGGTCTATAAACTGGAACCGGGCGAAACGATCTCTGTCGAATCCGAAAACCTGCTTGCATTTACACAGGACTGCAAATACAGCGTCCGCTTCATCGGTGTCGGCGTTTTGTCCCAGAAAGGTCTTGCTACCACCACACTTACCGGAACTGGAAGCGAAGCTTATGTGGCGGTCATCACTGACGGAAACCCGATCGCACTCAGCAATGTACAGTCCCACAATACGATCTCTGTCGATCTGGATGCTGTGATCTGCTGGATGGGCAATGGCGCCTGCGACCCGCGCATCACAACAGATGTCAACTGGAAAACCTTTATCGGACAGGCTTCTGGCGAATCTTATTCCTTTGAATGGCATGGCGGAATTCCGGTAACTGTTATCATTCAGCCTTCTGAACGCAGCGGCGGTATCCGCGTTGCAATCGATTAAAAAAATATCCCCTGCCACTTTAGCAGGGGATATTTCAAAATCAGCTCTTTTTATTTGTTAGATCTCATGATCGCTTTTCGTACCATATCCACAGGGATGATCAGTACTCCAAGAACCATGGAAACAAGCAGTGCTTTCAGTGTCAGAGGAGTTGTGCTGAAGACTTCTCCACCGATCTGGATCAGGACTGTCTGAAGAACAAAGATCGCACCCATTACAAGGATAAATCTCTTATTTTCTCCAATATGCTCAAACAGGTTAAATCTCTCAGATCTGGTATTCAGACTGTTAAAGATAATCGCATAAATAAAGAATGCAAACATAAAGGTCTTCTCATACAGATCCGGATTTGAACATCCTGCCGGCATAACTGCTGTTGTGATTCCGCCGACATTTTCCAGGATCAGGATAGATCCCAGAGTGATAAATATTGAACTTACACCAATTGCAGATTTGATATATCCTGTCAGGATATTGTCGCTTCTCTTTGCCGGCTGCTCGTTCATGTAACGGTTCAGGATCGGCTCACCGCCGAATGCCATAGCTGCCAGTGTATCCATGATCAGGTTGATCCACAGGATCTGTACGATAGAGAATGGCTCTGTCCAGCCAAGGATCGGTGCCAGAATGTTCATCAACAGGGTACTGATATTTACAGTTAACTGGAAGATCAGGAATTTGCCGACGGATTTTGCCATCGTTCTACTGTTCAGTACACAGTCTTTGATAGAAGTCAAACTGTTATTCAGGATGACAACATCGCCTGCTTCCTGTGCAACTGCGGTTCCATCTCCCATTGCAAATCCGATATCCGCCTGTTTCAGAGCAGGTGCATCATTGACACCGTCTCCGGTCATACCACAGACATCATCAAGCTGCTGTGCAACTGTGACAAGGCGTTTCTTGTCCAGAGGTTTCGCACGGCTGACAACACGAAGATTCGGAAGTTTTTTCTTAAGCTCATCATCAGAAAGCTGTTCCAGTTCATCATGAGTAAGAACAACTTCTGTCTTTTCATCTTTGAGGATTCCGGCTTCTTTTGCGATCGCAACGGCGGTCTCTTCGGCATCACCGGTAACCATGACTACCTGGATTCCGGCACGGTTCAGGACTTCAACTGTTTCGATCGCATCTTTTCTTACGTTGTCTCGCAGAGAAAGGACTGCAAGAAGGATCTTCTGGGAACCAATGATCTTCACTACGGAGAGAAGTTTCATAGTTCTCTTCGCCTGTGCGACCATCTGCTCTTCCACTTTGGCTTTCTCTGCAGATGTAAATTCTGCGATGCTGCCATCTTCTGTCATATAATGTGTTACGTCATTGATGATGTTCTCTGTTGCACCTTTCCAGTAAACAGTGCCATCATTTAGTTCTACGGTTGCACATTTCTTCTCGGAATCAAATCCGCTGATCTCTTTTACTTTGGACGCATCAACTTTATCCGGAGCACCCTTGGAAATAGCATAGGTCAGAAGTGCACGGTCCATGTTGTTACTTCCGATCGCTTTACCTTCAGAGATTTTTGCAAGGTTATTCAGAGTGATCGCTTCCAGGAAATCATTATGTGAGACATGGTCAACGATTCTTCCGTCTCCAAGGACAAACTCTACCAGTGAAAGATTTCCCTCGGTAATGGTTCCTGTCTTATCACTGAACAGAAGGTTCATGTAAGCAGAATCAGAAAAAGCTGCCTTATGGCTTACAAGGATGTTTTTCTTATACATGGATTCTGTGTTCATGGACTGAACCAGGCTGTTCATCATCGGAAGACCTTCCGGTACTGCCATGATAACGATGGAGGCCATCAGCATAACAGCCTCTGCGATCAGAAGAAGTACAAATACTGGTGTGATTGCTTCATCTGCTCGCATGATAGAAAGAACAACCTGCAGGACACCTGCGATCGCTGCTGCAGAAACACCAAGTTTACCGATTCCGCCGGCAACAACTTCAAGTTTGAGGCTGGAAGTATCTTTACGCTCTTCTTCCTCGTTTTCATCGGTAAGGGCTTTGTTGATCTTACCAAGTTCGGATGCATCGCCAATCACGGTTGCTACCATATATGCCTCGCCGCTGGTAACGACTGATCCCATAAATACTTTATGTGCAGAAGAATAATCTGTAGATTCTGCTTCTTCCATGGTATCTGCTGCGGACTTGGACTCATCACGGGATTCTCCGTTCAGAGCTGCCTGAGATACTTTCACATTGCCTTTGAAAACAAGTCCGTCAACCGGGACTTTATCACCTGCCTGGATCAGAATGGTATCGCCTTTAACAATATCACTTGTGAGAACTTTGACAAGTTTGCCGTTTCTGAATACTTTGGCGTAGGTTTTGCTGTACTCTTCCTGCAAAGCCTCACTTCGTGATGTATTTCTGTATTCAGACAAAGTGCTGAATCCAGTCGCAAGTGCGATCGCAATCACGATACTGATGATCTCAACGACATCATTGTCGCCGCTCAGTGCCGGAACGATCACGCCAAGGATTGCAAGTACAATCTTGAGTACCAGTGCAAGACATAGAACCTTGATCCAGATATCATCAAAAGCACCGATGAACATAGACCAGAGTGACTCTGTTTCTTTCTTGGCAAGTGCGTTGGTTCCATACTGCTGTTTGCTCTGCGCTGCCTGCTCCTCCGTCAAGCCCTGTTCAAGAGCTTTCCTGTTTAGTTTTTCACTCATTTTGGTGAATTCCTCTCTTAAAATAAATTTATATATATTCTGATAATGAAGCAGGAAGAGAAACTGCAAAAGTTTCTCTTCCCAAACTCTTCACATCATCATACATACCGTCTGCAAAGATCGCCGATCGATGTGTCCTTTGTGCCCTGACCGATGGCTCCGAATTTCCATTCGCCATTGTGTCTGTAGATCTCTCCAAAGATCATTGCGGTCATACCGGAATAATTCTCGGTAAGGTCATATTTACACATCTCGCGATTGGTACTTCCATCTACAATTCTGATAAATGCATTTTTGATCATTCCAAAATGCTGTTTTCTCTGGACTGCTGAATAGATATTTACAACGATCACGATCTTGTCATATTCCTGCGGCACCCTGGAAAGTTCAATGAGGATCTGCTCATCATCGCCTTCTCCCTCGCCAGTCAGGTTATCTCCCATATGACGGACAGTGCCTGATTTGTGCACAAGATTTCCGAAATAAACAACATCTGTCTTATCCACAAATTTACCATTCTTAAGCAGGATCGCGGTCGCATCACAGTCAATATCTGCCGCCTTAAAAAGCCCGAACAGCCCTGATCTCTGCTCTACCGCATCCCATCCAAGTCCTACGAGTACATTTGAAAGTCCCTTGCTCTCTTTGCTGAGACTGACTTTCTGTCCTTTTTGCAAACTAATCGACATATTCTATCTCCTCCCGGCATTCGCCAGTCAGTTAATGTGTAACGTTGTTTTTGATGCAAAAAAATTATGCAACTTCGATTCCGTAATGTCCGCAGAGTGCTGCCAGACCGCCCTGGAATCCACTGCCGATCGCATTGAATTTCCATTCACCGTTGTGTTTGTAAAGTTCTCCAACAACAATAGCTGTTTCGATGGAGAAGTCCTCTCCCAAATCATAACGGATCAGTTCCTGGTTTGTATCTTTGTCCACGATTCTGATATATGCATTGGAAACCTGGCCGAAGTTCTGTCTTCTTGCCTCTGCCTCATAGATCGTTACTGTAAAAGCAATTCTCTCAACATTTGACGGAACATCGGCAAGAACAACTTCCAGTTCTTCATCATCACCTTCGCCCTCGCCAGTACGGTTATCTCCCATATGCTTTACGGAAGCTGACGGATGTTCAAGATTTCCATAGAAAATGAATTCTTTGTCCGTCGGGCATTTACCATTGGAACCAAGCATAAATGCTGCTGCATCAAGGTCAAAATCTGCACCTGTGTCAAAAGCATTTACATCCCAGCCAAGTCCTACCATGATGTTCTTTAAGCCCGGATTTCCCTTTGTAAGATCTACTTTCTGTCCTTTTGATAAATTGATTGGCATAGCTGTTTCCTCCTTTATGATTTCCTCTTTTGAGAAATTTTAACATATTTTATTTGCCTGCACCACCATAGGTTTTGAGAAATTCCTGTTTGATATTCTCAAGGCGGGCCGCATCGTCGATACGCTGTTTTCTTGCTTCCTTCTGAATGTTCTGCGTTTCCTCGATACCATTGACGATCGTTCTCCACGTTGTTTCCAGCGTTTCGATCTTGACGGAACTTCCACTTGCAAGTCTCGCTGTCATCTTGGACTGCTCAACTGTATTCCTGGCATTTTTGATCAACATTTCATTTGTCTTCTTGTCAAGTTCTGACAGCGCCTCTGCCTGGATCTTCTGGCGTTTGAGCATGACTGCCTGGGCAAGCCCCTGCTTAAAGACTGGAAGCGTAACGATAAACGCTGAATTGATCTTTCTGACAAGGTTCATATTGCTGTATGCCATTGTCTTGATCATCGGAATGGACTGGATCGCAATATTCTCAGCAACGCGAAGATCCTGTGTACGCTGTTCCAGCATCATAAGTGCATTGTTCAGTCCTGCCAGTTCAAGCTGAATGGAGTTATCTCCTGTCGCCTCAAAATCTGCCTGGCGCTGTGCAATGTAAGCTTCCAGTTCACGGCAGCCCTGCTCGCCGGCAAGAATGTATTTGACAAGCTGATGGTAATAATCGACATTTGCATCAAACATCTGCTCCAGCTTACGGTTGGACTGCTTGATCTCGCCCTCATACTCACGGAGCTGCACATAGATCTTGTCTACTTCCTCTCCCATTGTATGATATTTGTCGAGGATCTTTTCGAGCTGTTTCTTCATATTTCCAAACAGCTTGTTAAACAGGCCTTTGTTTTCCTGAAGTTCACTCGGATCAAACTTTGACATGATCTTGGACAGCGATTCAAGCATCTCACTGGACTCATCCAGCTGGCTCATACTCATGCTGTTCAGAACAACATCCGATGCTTTTGCAATCTCCTCTGCCGCCTCTGCACCGAAAGAAACGATCGTTTCGAGATTATTGACCTCGATCGTGCTTACAAGTGCGTCGACCTCCTCGGAATTCGTCAGTGTTTCATTCATTTGCTGACGGTCTGCCATGATATCATATGGCTGCACTGTCTCAATCTCAGTGCTGGCTGCCGGTGCAGATTCCACGGGTGATGCCGGTGGTGTTACCTTGCTGAAATCAATTCCCATAACACTTTATCCTTTCCTGAATAGTCTGTCACGCCATGACGTGTGTGCTGTTAATGGAATCGTATTCCAGTCAGGAACCTGCAGATCATACATAAAATCTCCTGTCTGATGTTCTTCCATTAATCTCTGGTTAAAATGGTTATCCATATTGTAGCCTGTCGGAACAAAGAAAAGCACATCAAATCCCAGCAGGTTCAAAAATGCTGCATAGACAGAATCCTCCAAAGTGATCAGTACTTCTGAAGCATTGATGTAGATCAGTTTCGGATTTTTCTTCGTAAAATCAAAATTCTGTATCAGCCGCGTGACCTGTTTCGGCAGGTTCAGTGCGACAGATATGATCGTATATTCTGTTCCATTCTCAAATGTTCCCCGGATCAGCCGCTGCTCGATCAACGCCTCCAGCTTGTCCAGGATGTACTCCTGCATCTCTTCCCGGAGAAATCCATACGGATATGCCGGATGATTCCGGATCTTCCTGCGCTGCAGTTTCCCGTTTCGGAAAAATTCCGCCGCGTACATTTTAATCGGATTCGGTGATGTGGAAGTCAGAAACGGAGGATGATCGATCACCACCGTTTCCGGTGTCATCAACTGTTTGATCGAGATCCAGTAACCCTCTGTTTTCCTGTCCTTCACGCCGGATATTTTTGAAAAAATCACCGGCATGTTCACGGTTCCGTCAGCCGTACTGAAATTTGGTCTGTATTTCATCTCCGTATTCCAGAGAAGTTTGATCTCCCTGTCCATAGTCTGCAGCGAGATCGTATTGGCTTTCGTAAACTGCTGATCCCGGAATATCACAGAGTCATTGTACATCAGTGTATCCAGTTCCCGTTCTGCATGATACGCGGCAGTTCCTATATGAAGCTGTGCGTTTTGCTCCGGAAACTGATCCAATTTCATTGAAGTCTCATAATTTATCTCATATAAAAGAGTATCTTCAAGCATGCAGTGTTCATTCCGGTCCGGACACAGAATCAGGACATCCACCGGCACTCTCGCCAGAAATTTCATAAAAAGAACTTCATTTACATTCTGACATACGCCCAGATGGATAAAACAACCTGTGTCGTTTTTCTTCCAGTTCTTAAAAATCTGGTTCTGATATCTCCGGATCCAACACAAAAGATACACACCCTTATTCATCAGTCTGTTAAGATTGATCTCCGGCTCTCCTGCTTCCAGCTTCATCACTTCTGCAAAAGCCCTGCAGAGTACTGCCTGCAGAACCGGGCTCACCGGATATTGTATATTCATCTGCAGATCCGCGATCATCTGCTCCACTCCTGTATAGTGGTTTCTTCGGATCCTCATGATCTCATCTGTTGTCGGGTTTGGAATGCTGCCATTCACGATCACTGTCTGCCGCTTCTGATTCTTCAGTTCCAGATAAAACTGGTACAGATCATTTGCATAAGTAAGTTTATCCTCCACACCACCTATCCGCAGATAACAGTTATAAAAAAGATCCTCCCTGTCGCCGCGCTGCTCCGGTGCTTTGAGGATATCTGCCAGTCCACTTCCTTCGATCCAGGCATTTGTGCAGTTGATAAGCCCATCCTTTGAACCAAACAACTTCTGATTCTCCTCTGCCTTCTCAACCTCTGCTCTCAGTTTCTTAAGTGAAAAATCCGCCGGGAATCCTCCGACGTTTTCTCCTGTATATAAAGTAGATTTCTGAGACTGCGGATCAAGTTTCAGATACGCTTCATCTCCCATCGGTTCTGCAAGGACCACATCACATCCTGCATTTGAAAGAACAGAAATCAGCAGAAGTTCATAATTACTGATCGAACCAACATAGAGGATCTTGGGAACATTTTGCTGTCCGAGCTGATTCACGATCCGCTCAAATTTGTAATAAAGCCAGCACATAAACTTGATATAGGCATTTTTCAGCATATTCTCGTTCTTTTCCTTATTATAGAAATCGATGTAGGTTTGTGCGATGCAAACGTCATCGGCATGATACATCCGGTTAGCGACTTGCCAGCTCTGGCGGTTGAAGATTTTCCGGAGCCAGTCATAATAAGTATTGTCTCCACTCAGTTCCGCCCAGTCGAACATCCCCATATAAAGCGCCCCGGCGATCCATCCGCGCGGTTCGCTCTTGGCATATTTGTTTTCGGGATAATCCTTGATCTGCCAGTCTGCCACCCGGCGGGCGACGTCCATAACGCTTTGCCGGTTCCAGCCGGCAGCTGTCGTAGTGACGGCGGTATTTGTCGTTTCGGCCTGTGCCGGCAGGTTGTTCACTAAACAGGTACAAGCGCAAAGTGAGAGGCCTGTACAAATGTACTTGATTGTAGTTTTCATGATATTCGTTCTGTTTCTATTTAATTCTGCACCAAAAATAGGAAAGATAAGGCTCAGGATATAATAATATCATCTCAAAATGATTAAAAAATGTACCAAATCCAATGATTCTTATTAAAAAGAAAGGGGATGTTCCTTTGGCTGGAACTCCCCTTTCACCATATAAGTGTGTGTCTGTCAGTAGGTATTCAATGCTTAATACCCCGGATTCTGCGGGAACTCGGCTCCTGTGTTAGAGTCGATGATGGTCTGCGGGATCGGCCACAAAGTGTGGTGTTCGTCCATTGTGTTGCTGTGCGGGTTGTATTTCTTTACGCGCTCAACCAGCTTGCCTGTACGAACCAGCGTA
>OLRU01002912.1_pt1 | contig 11350 bp, 19 predicted proteins | sample 1672961 | NCBI WGS metagenome assembly OLRU01 (sample SAMEA3136741, study PRJEB25190) | human gut metagenome | biome: human gut; feature: human-associated habitat; material: faeces | place: Austria | collected 2013 | reverse complement strand
CCGGATGTGTCCTATAATATTCAGTCGACCTCCCCATCCTCGTCCTCCTCGTCATAATCATAATCCTCTACGATAATATCCTCTCCATCTAAATATGAGGCTTTATCTCCGAGTCTGCTTCTCATGCTCTCGTAAGGATCATCTCCATCTTTTATTTCCCACACACATAAGTGCGGACCTATTATATCAATAAGCATGTTGGCCTTATCCTCGCTTATGCCTTTTTCTATCATCTTATCTCTGCATTTGTAAAAACCACATGTCTTGTTAAACACTGATCCTCCTACATAAAACCCTGTCTGTTTGTGAATAAAAATTACTTTCATGTTCTGTCAATTTTTATCAATATAATAATTATTTTTTGTAATCACCGTAACTCATGTCAGCGTCACACACCACCAAGTCAGTTACCTTATCCACTACATGGAATAGATGCTCCGGACATCCGTGGCATGCGCTACCTCCTATCGCTATCGTATTATGCCTAGGGCAGTTATTTCCCCTCCCTCCATCATATATCTGTATCCGATTATCACTATATGCCTTGATATGTCTCATGACTTTAAGTAATGATGGCAAAGACATCTTGTAAGGGGATATATGCTCCTCCGGTATCATAAGCTCACCAGATAGTTCTTTGTAAAGATCATGTCTATCCTGTCCTGTTTTTATTAAGAATACGTTGATCTCGGTCATTACCATATCCATAGACCTAAGGAGATCCGGCTTGGCTAACCTACCTACAGGTTTACCCGTAGAATCGGATCTCATCCAAGCCCCACACTTCTCGCACCCAAATTGCTTTCCCTCCACCGTATTTATCATAGTGGATGGGGCCTTGCAATACGGGCATACGGATCCGTTTAACATAGCTTTCTGGGCTAAAGATAGCTCTCTCATGCCTTTTCTTGTATTTTGACATTAAATAGATCACAGAATCTATTAAAATTCCTGTTCTCTATTCTCATATCCTCCTCATACCTGTCAACTGATTTGATGAAATCATTATAACAGTCCTCGCACATCCATTGATTGATTACTGCTACATAATAGCCCACGGATGTAGGTCTGTTACACATATCGCAAATACCTAAGCACCCATATCTGGTGAGCTTATCCATCATCTCCTGTCTTGTTATTTCAAGCACCTTGAATTTCTTGTAATTGTCAACTACCTTTGCCATTGTAAATTTGTTTAATAATAAAATAATCCGCTATATCCATTCCCTCATTTATATTGGGTTTTGATTCTAGAAAATTACTTATCTCTATATTCATCCCCCTCATATCCTTGTCTACCTTCTTTCTCCATTCGTTGAAAGCGTCGCCCTTATCCGGGTACAGGACTATCCGCCTCCTACCCAATGTCTCTATCATCTCCCTTTTCAGCATATGGATACCGCCACAGGCCATAAACAACCTACTAGGGTACACGATGTTACAGATAACAGCCGTCTTCTCTGACTCTACTATATACACCGGAGCGTCATTGGGATAGAAGTTGATAAGAAACTCCCCGAACAGGCATTGCCTAAGCATGTAATCCTGACCGTCCAGTATATGCACCCAACATACGTGATCCATGGGAACCTTTACCCTCTTCCCGTCAGGTCCGTAGTCCATTATCTTTCCGGTCCGCACTACCCAATTCTTATCCAGTTGCCAGAACACACAGCACTTACCCCAGTCCCCGAATCTCATCATCCCCACCTTATACAAGCTAAATGCCCTATTGGTATGATACGATCCGAAGATATTGGATAGATAATCCTGAAGATCGGATGTCTCGAAAGGATTAAGCGTCTCAAACATCTTGCTTACCGGAATGCAGTTGGCTATATCCGGATCCATAGGAGGTCTGTACCTCCTTAATACTTTGTTTGAATCGGTAAAAAGATCATTGTTCCCAAGTTCGCTCCCTGTTGGATATTTAAAGTAACCACATTTATTTTTATGATCACACACCCCAAACTGCTCTCCAACGATCTGACCGGTGGTTACGTCCACGTACGGCGTAAAACACTTATCCTTGCCGCATTGCGGGCACGTCAGCTTCCTCCTTGGTTTGCTATGATCCAGCTCATACCGATGAACGCTCTTATTGAACTCCCTAAATTCCATCACCCTCTCCTCTCATTCATGACTCTATATATATAGTCCCTCAGCGGCTCTTTCCTTACCAACTTATTAACATCAAACTCGCCTTCTATATCTAAGGATCCGATTCTTGATGTAACCGTATAATTAGTTTTCTCGAACTTATACTTACCTTGGAGATATACGACTGTAGCCATGTTAAGTATAGGATTATCAGTTTGTCTCTTCAGTTTATATTGGCTGGTCTTTGCGGTAGGATCACCCGGAGCGAAGTTATATATCTCCTCTATCTCCAATATCTCTCCATAGTTCTCCAGTATCATTCTTCTATATAACTCAAGTTGGAAAGCATACTCGTCATAGAAATTGCCTTTCCTGTTTGATTTGAAGTCCAATATAGCGAATATCCTCCTACATCTTTTTATCTTCTTTTTCTCCGTCTTAGGTTGACCTTTCTTGGCTCCCGTCTTATAGAACTCTCCTGTCTTGACCTCTATCTCCACCATCTCCGGCTCGCTATCCATCTCCACCACTGCGTCCACCGAAGAAGCTACTTTCAATCTCCTTGACCTCAACATCTTCTCAATCAACACAGGTTTTACATGTCTTTCCTTGCAGAATATAGCGAATGATATTAGATCCTCTATCAGTTCATCAATGTTATCCACTAATATCCGCTCCATCCTATACTTGTCTATCCTTAGCTTAGCCTCCTTGACAGCCTTCCTTATCCATGTCGGGATCAACTTTATGTTAACCCCGGTCAGATACAACCCAAATAGATAATGCATAATAGTACCCAGATCAGCCCTGTAGTTAGCGTACTCATCAGGATCCTTACCCTTGAGCCTCATCTCATTCTTCCATTTCTCCAAGGCTCCGGACGTATCACAATACCCATTGGCGATATTGTTAGTAGCTCCATCGTATATAATAGGATACCCATCAACATCCATCTCATAATATACACGTTTGCCGGCTACAGTCATTCTATATAACACAGGTGTCGGGATATCCTTTATCCATTCAGCGGCATAATACTGTTGCTCTGTCTCCAGATCATACTCAACCTCCATCTCCTCATTAGGCTCGTTTTTAGGCTCTTCAACAGGCTTTTCCTCCTCGACCATATCTTTCTTTGGGACCGTTGATAAAACGTCTAATATGCCAAAGAAAGCGGTAAATTTAGGATCTGTATGATATGATCTTAATACTGGTAATGATGATCGCCAGTAATATGATGGCCGATGCTCGTCCGCTATCTTACCTAAAGCCGACCATTCCACCTCCCCATCATCCGCAATAATCACATTGTGTCTCTCGGATAAACGAACTTTCATCTCATCAAACGGCTCTTGATCGCTTATGACTTCCATGATCGTCTCATAACTATATACTGTGTCACTTATAGCCTTATATCCTAGGTCTAAAAGTAATCTTTGTTTTCTTCTATCCATGATAATAATCTGGTTTTTAATTTACCATCCTCCTCGACTTTAGGTGCGAGATCCCTCATCCGTCTGGCTGCCAACAGCCATACGTTGCCAAACTCGTCCAAGAGCCGGCTGAAATCCATCGTATCTAATAGATAATCGAATCTTGTATGCTCATCAGCCGTCAAGTAGATAATGTTATCATTATCCTCGGCGACCGATTTATATTTCCGTTTAGGGTATAAGTGGCATATGTTGCTTACCCCAGGACATGGTATATATGCGCCGGTAGCAGATCTTCTTATCATACTTAACTTAGCTACGTGGGTGCCAAAGAACACGGCTAGGCTTCTACCCCGGGGCTTGACCTTCGCCCGTATCGCCGTCCTCCCCTTTGGCGGTAGTTCCTTGGCTCTGCATGCTGGACATAACCCCTTGCTTCTTATGGCTACCATCCTCCCGCATCTCTCACACGGCAACATCCTACCTCTCATGCCTTTTTCTTTTTATAACTTTTATTGAACTCCATAAGGCTCATAGCCCTATATCTTTTAAGCCTATTAATCTTACCCTCAGTCCAATCTTGATCTTTGAAGTTGATGATCGTATCGAATATCTGAGCCAGCTCTCGGATATTAAAATTCCTGTTCTGTATTTTTTTATAGAATCCGGACCTACTATACCCTAACTTGGAAGCCAGATAAGTCTTATTAGATAATGTGAGGATACGATAAATTGTACCCTCCATCTTACTTATCTCCATCAACTTCTCGGCGACGGATGACATGGTTTCGTAGCTAGCCTTGTTGCTTACTATCCTCATGCTTCTCCGGGTTCCTGATCTTACCGTCAAACTCATAGAAATCCATCAACTTCTTCTCCTCCTTAATACAGGTTACCACGAAGTCTGATATAGTCCCTTTCATGCCCTCCTCGAAGTTCTTCTTGGCATGATCAAGGTCATTGGCCCGAACGATGTAGTTAAACGCCTTGCGTTTCTCATTACCCGATTTCTCGTCTACCGTAATATAATCAGCCGTGACCTTATAGAACCGGTCTCCATCCATGGCAAACAATTCCGCTATCCTGAATCGTTTGATATCAACGCTAAACTCACCGGAGATGAATGGTCTCATTTCCTCTATGATTCTAGCCTCACATTCGGTATAAGAAAGGGCATCTACTAAATACTCTTCCTTTACCTTCTTCTTCATGCCGTTCTCGGCATCGGTCTCGTAAGAAACCGTACATTTAAACCAATTGTGCATTTTAATCTATATTATTATTAAACAAAGGATAATCTTTTATTCCTTCACGAATATATCTCTCCGTATCATCATCCACATCATAAGCCTTCTTGAAAAATATCATAGCCTTGTCCGTGTCGTGATCCACCAACGGAAGATATTCCTTTACGAAAAGAACTTTAAGATGATTCATGTGATCAATCTTGCGCCTTACATCAATTACTTTTGACCATATCTCGGCACGGATTTCACCCATCTTTTTTACATTCTCTTTGTATTCGTTTACCTGATCTTTATACTCCTCCTCGATCTCGTTGTTCTTATCCTTGACAGACTTATAAGCTTCCTTATCTTTCGTGTCAAACATCGGAACATGCCTGATATTGATTATATCCAATCTACTGCATAGCTCCTCATTGGATATGGTGAAATCATATCTAGTCCTGTATAGATCAAATTCACTTAATAACTTAGCTATTTTAATAGCATCATTCTGATCAAGAACGGCTATATTCAAGCCCTCCAAATAGTAGAAGAAATGAGATGGAGAAATAGATTTATAGCCATACGTCTTCATGACTGGAGGCTCATCCATAAACCTGACACCTTCCTCCGCACATCTTATTACGATCAATTTCTCTACCTGCTCATCAGTAAGATCATATATCTCCTGATCGGTCATCTTATCAATTGTCTTCATCATCCTCATCCTCCGATATCGTTACAGCCTTTGTAAACTTTTGTTTATAGACCTCACCCATAAGGCAGGCGAAAGTCCTATCATCCATACTAGCCATAGTATTGGCCTCTACCATAAGATTCATCTCGATGTTCTTTACCAAGATTTCATAGTTATCATCATCTTCTTTATAGAAAATGACTTTACCACCATACTCGAAACCATCATCCCTGGTCTTAACCATATCGATGATCCTCTCTAACTCCTTTACAAATTTACTCTTTTTCATATGTGTAATTTTTATGTGTCTACAAAAGTAGACATTTTGTTTTTGAATTAAATTAAATAAACATTATTAATAGTTAATACTATCCTTTCTCCTATCATTCATATTTATTCTTTGGTAATTATACCCTAACATCTGCTCCATCTTCTTTAACCCAATTAACCGTATCGCAATGCCAGCAATACCCTGTCTCAGAATCCTTTTTATGAGAATGGGAACCACATGTAGCGCACCAATAATTATCATCTATATTGTATGTGTAACTTTTATCCTCATGCATCTTATCTATTCTAGCTACCCTATCTTCCAATAGATCCTTTAGATAATGGCATTCATAAGGCCTATCTTCTTCCCTTAATATATAAACATCTATGTCCATCATATTCCCCATCCTGTCCGTGCACATCAGCTCGGCGGCATGACGTACATTCCCTTCCGGCATCCCCGGGACTATCTCCCGGATCACCGCCTCCATCTTCTCTTGGTATTCGGTGTCTACCTTAACCACCAAATCCTCTAATTTATCTATTAAACTCATGATCTTTTTACCTTTTTATATATAACGTCTATATCATCTTTCCTATCTACATCAATACAATGGGTATCCTTACAGTAATAATTCTTACTATTATTAAATGCGCATCCTTCACAACTAGCGTCACTGGATTCAACCACCTCCAGTTCTACTTCTTTCGAATCGATATTGTATTTAAATATAGATCCTATCTTATGATATCCTATATCATCCAAGATTATCTTATCGTCTTTATTAAATACCATCTGAATAATAAATGATTCCATTTTATCATCCGAACCATTCTTGTCCAATAGCATCTCACACTCATTTCTATCAAATCCGAATAACTTTATAAAATATGGTAATTATATACTACTTTACACTATCACTAAAATAATAAAAGGACACATAACCATGTATCCTTTTATTATTCAATCGTTTTTCTCATTTTTCTTTCCCTTTCCTTCTCTTTTAACATCTCAAGAAGGGTTTTTCTTAAAAAGAGGGTCACGAGGATCTGTTTCCGGATTATAGCTAAATATACCTTTAGCTATTCCTTTCATATCTTCTTCTATGTTCGGATCTCCACATTCTCCCCTCATTATCTTATCATACAACTTATCTTGTATTGGAAACGCCTTGTCTAACATTTCCTTAAATTTATCCCAATCGTAACCCGAAGCTCTTCCAAGGGCCTCTATTGCAGCTAAATGTTCTTTTAGTTTAGGCTTGCCAAGATCTTCTGATAAAAACTGGTGATCTTTCTTAGACTTATGTCCTTTATCGTTTTTAGGATTCCTTGTTTTAAGTTCTTCAAGAACTCCCGGTCCAAGTCTTCTATAAACAATATCATTGATCCACTGACCAACAACAGCGGGTCTCTTATGTATATTCTCCCAATCCCATCCCCTCATCTTGTAAATCATTTCAAAAAAACTGTCATTAAATATTTTCACCCATTTACTCGCCTCTTCTGTAAGGAATTGATTCAGGAATTTTTGTAGTTCGTCTTTCGCCCTATTCTTGTCTTCTTGATACCCTGTGGCTTCATCTACCAATGCTATGATACCAACTTTCGCGAGTGCCCTAACAATTATATCACATCTATTTATGACTGTTTGTTGATTGACACCTAAAGATGTTTTTTTGCTTAATGCACAATCTCTGGCATTAAGCATGATTTCGCAAATATCAGGTAATATTGTAGCTTCATAAGCCATTATTTTTCTATTTCCTTTAAAACAAGGAAATGACTTATCTTTTACCGATAAATAACCATTTGGAATACAATCATTTATGGCTTTAGAAGATAGTATTTTTACTAATTTTGTACCCGATCTATCATTAGGATCGTCAAGCCCTAAAACGTTTTGCATACCCGTAGTAGATAACACTCTTCTCCCATCCTCTAACACATAACAAGGAATCTTTAAACCATTAAGGTCTAATTCTCCTTCATACTTAATCTTATTGTCTATTTTTTCCATCGCATTAGTTTAACTGTAAATATCTTAATCGGTGTCCGATATTCTGCAAAAGTACGTCGAATCTTTCACATTCGGAAAGATGTTTGGTATTATACCTAAAAGCTGATGAGTCCACGTATCTTTGCAGATGTTTCCTAGACACCCAATGATGGACACCCTTCAATGTTCTTTTTAGGTGTCCCCAGAATCCTTCGATCGTATTAGTATGTCTATCCCCAATGACGTAAGCGCCTTTCTTATGATAGACAACACCGTGATCGTATAGGTTAGGATCTAAGTTTCTATAAGCTTGCCATTCATCCGAGAAGATTGTAGATCCCGGACATACAACATCGTTTATAATCGGAATCAAAGTTCCGGCTTTAGTATCATTAACAACCTTGGCTATAACAAAGCCTTCTCGTTGCAGCATACCAAATACCGGAACCTTGTCCTTACAACTCCTGCCTCTTGCGTTTCTTACCTTCTTACTACTATGCCTATTCTTATTCAATCCCCCTATATAAGTCTCATCTACCTCAACCTCTCCGATTAGACATTGACTGGCATCTATATTGAAACAATTTTGGATACGTTGCAACATAAACCAAGCCGTCTTTTGTGTTACGTTAATGAACTTAGCCAACTGAACGGAAGAGACACCCTTCTTAGCGTTTATGACGATATAGCAAGCCAACATCCATTTCCTCAACGACACTTTCGTGTTCTCGAAGATCGTGTTTGTCCGGACGTTGAAATACTTCCCCGTATTCTTGCACTTGTATCGGTTTCCTTTGCATTTATAAACCTTTGAGTCTGGATCGTACGGAGACACGACATGATCGCCCCATCTCTGCCTCTCCAAAAAATCAATACATGATTGCTCGGTAGGGAAGAACTTCACTAACTCATCGATAGATTTAAAACGATTCATCTCAAACATAACACTCTGATTTTTACTCTATAAAGATAATAAATTCGTTCTAAACCAGCAATCAAACCACAATCCAATATAATCATATTAAAATTGTTTTGGTTTTAATTAGGATTGTTTAGAAATAAGATTGCTATATTTGAAAATAGACTTTAAATTTAATGATATGAAAGAAATGAATGAAAATAATTTATCTCAAATCATCTCTGATGATGTAAAAAAAATGCTGACAGACTTATTAGATGCCAAAACCATTGAGGAGATTGACGATTTACATATTAGCATATTGGAAAAGATTAAATATATGCAATCAATATCATCCATAGATAAAAGGTATCTTCTAGAACTAGACTTTACGAATATAAAAGAATCAAATCTTTCATTAATAGTTAAGATTCTAAAATCAAGATTGTTGTCTATACCTTGCATGTATAATGATTCTGACATAGATTTACATATGGCCTCTATGCTTTACGTTTTAGATCTTGAATTATAAATTCTAATTCATGAAGTCTATTCTCATTTTCTGGTGTGTTATGAGATTTTAATTGAGCTTCATATATCTTTTTCAGATCATATAAAGCATCAACGGCATTAGTATGATGTAGCTTTAATCCCAGTTGTTCTCTAATGGTTGTCATAATACGCTCTAATCTGTTTTGCTCCAAATTTGCCATAACTATGTTTTTTTAAGTTAATAAATATAATAAAACAAAAGCGGGACTAGCCTAAATCTAATCCCGCTTATCTTTTAATTTTACTGTTTAGTCTACTCATCCATTATTCTGAATAGCTCAAATGAGTAAGTATCCTCATGTGTTAAGCCGTGCCCAGCGTCCCAGATCCCGTGATGTGTTAGGATCATATAAGATTTTCCTTTCATTTCCACGGTCCACTCTGAGTATATTGCATTATCAAACTCCTTATCAAAAACTATACTCATCGTATTTGGATCAAATTCATATGTGAATCCATCTACACTAACAATATTGTTTCTTCTATCAGTTGTTTTTTCATACCCAGTCCCGTCTTCAAAGAACGCATATACCATTTGTTCTTTGCCTGCTTCTCGAAGCCACATTCCTACGATAGAGGTATTATTGCCAACTACATTTTCGACACTAAAACGATCGTCATCGTGGCAAGAGATAAGCAGGAAACATGATACCGCTAATAAGTATATGATACGTTTCATGTTAATCCCCATAAACCGTTATCGTATACTTGGCGAACAGCCCTAAGACGCTTGTTGACTTCTGATCAATATGACTGATCTTTGTGATACCGCCGTCTTTAGCCGCTTTTTGTACGCTTGCATCCCCGAATGCGAACCAGCCCAAGACGCTTGTTGCCGTAGCCTCTCCTTTCTTAGATCCTAAAGGATTTGAGGTTACTGAGACTGGTGATTGAGTCTCTTGATAGACATAACCTGTTACCGGAGACTTTACCGCTGCGCAACTTGATAACAAGAATGCTGTACTGATAAATAAGAATGCTTTTTTCATTGTGTGTTTGTTTTTGCCCTCCCTGTCCCCTTCGTTCGGTGGTTTCTAAATAAAAGAAGCGTGGGGACTATTGGATGTTACCGTATTTGAGGCTCTGGACTGCCCACCACTCGATAACAAACAACAGCCCCACGCCTTATGATTGTATATAGTTTGCCCCTAGAGGTATAAATATAACAACATAGGCGTAGGAGGCATCTTTGTCTATTATCCCGAGTGGTTGAAATTGTCCAGATTTCAAATACGAGATAATATCTTAACGCTTCTACGTCTTTATTCTAATACGTGGGGCAAAAATAGGTAAATTACATCTCTGTAATATATTAATATGCTTTAATATAAATGAATAAATAATAACTCAAATAGGCTTTTCGCCTATTATATCTCTACACTTGTCTACATTATGATAATATTTGTTTATTTGCTACTTGATATATATCTGTTTTATCGTACTTTTGTTTACTAATAAAAGACTATTGTTATGGCTACATATACTAGACCTATCCCTACGTTAAGGGGGGAAGATGCTAAAATATTTAACAAAAAAGCGGACGAGGCATTAAAAAACAGGAAGAATGCCATTGTTTTTGATGAACATATAATAGAAATGAAGAAAATTCTAAAAAAAGCCAATATGATGTAATACTATGGGGTTCTTATCCGATAACTGTACTTTTAAGCCCCTCTCTAAAGCAATACTAACTAGTTGCTCATCATTTTCTTGTGGGAATGTGGATTTAGATAACTTTTTTACTAACAAATCTATTAAGTACGAAGAAGAATTGTTAGGTAAAAGTTATTGTTTCGTATTAGATGATAGTCCATGTGTTATCGTTTGTGCATTCACTATTTCTAATGATAGTATTGATACCTATATATTACCTAATAGTAGGAGCAAAAAAGTAAAAAATCCTATTCCACATGAAAAACATATGAGAAGATATCCTTCTGTTCTTATTGGAAAACTTGGAGTTAATATCCATTACTCAAATAAAGGGATTGGTACAGAACTCATGAATTTTATAAAAAGTTGGTTTGTATCCCCTTCTAATAAAACAGGTTGCAGATATATAATTGTAGATGCTTACAATAATGATAAAACGCTTAATTATTATATTAATAACGGATTTGAATTTCTATTTTCCACAGAAAGGCAAGAGATCGAGTATGTTTGTAAAAACGAAAA
>OLRU01002895.1_pt1 | contig 11403 bp, 18 predicted proteins | sample 1672961 | NCBI WGS metagenome assembly OLRU01 (sample SAMEA3136741, study PRJEB25190) | human gut metagenome | biome: human gut; feature: human-associated habitat; material: faeces | place: Austria | collected 2013 | reverse complement strand
CCCCGGCTTTGCCGGGGGAGGGGCCTGACTCGCCGCATGGCACAATGCGGACGGGCGGGAAAACATGGATTTTTCCACGCCTCTCCCCGGCCTTACATCAGGCTGCGGTACAGCGCGGCAATCTCCTCCACGCTGGTGTCGCGCGGGTTGCCCGGGCGGCAGGCATCGGCATAGGCGCTTTCGGCAAGGAACTGTACGTCCTCGTCCTTTACGATGTCCTTCAAATCGGCAGGGATGCCCACGTCCTGGCTAAGCTGCTTTACTGCGGCGCAGGCGGCGGCGCGGTATTCCGCCTCGCCCATGGCGTCCACGCCCTCTACGCCCATGGCGCGGGCTATCTCGCGGTATTTTTCGCCCGTGCAGGGGGCGTTGTACTCCATGATGGTGGGCAGCAGAATGGCGTTTGCCACACCGTGCGGCGTGTCGTACACGGCGCCCAGCGCATGGGCCATGCTGTGCACGATGCCAAGGCCCACGTTGGAGAAGCCCTGCCCGGCAATGTACTGCGCCAACGCCATGCCCTCGCGTCCCTCGGCCTCGCCCGCCACGGAGGCGCGCAGATATTTGCTGATGAGGCGGATAGCCTCCAGATGGAACATATCCGTCATTTCCCAGGCGGCCTTGGTGATATAGCCCTCAATGGCGTGCGTCAGCGCGTCCATGCCGGTGGCGGCCGTCAGGCCCTTGGGCATGGTGGCCATCATGTCCGGGTCCACCACGGCTATCTCGGGGATGTCGTTCGTGTCTACACACACGAACTTGCGCTTTTTCTCCACATCGGTAATCACGTAATTGATGGTCACCTCGGCGGCTGTGCCCGCGGTGGTGGGCACGGCGATGGTGAACACAGCGTGCTTTTTGGTGGGGGCCACGCCCTCCAGGCTGCGCACGTCGGCAAATTCAGGGTTGTTGGCAATAATGCCCACGGCCTTGGCCGTATCCATGGAAGAGCCGCCGCCGATGGCCACGATGCAGTCCGCCCCGCTGTGCTGGAAGGCGGCCACGCCATGCTGCACATTTTCAATGGTGGGGTTGGGCTTTATTTCGCTGTAAATCTCATAGGGGAAGCGGGCGGCGTCCAGCAGGCTTGTCACCTTATAGGTGACGCCGAATTTGAGAAGGTCCGGGTCTGAGCAGACAAAGGCCTTGTGATAGCCGCGGGCGGTAAGCTCCGGCACGATGTTTTCCACAGCGCCCTTGCCGTGGTAAGAGATAGTGTTCAGTACGATGCGGTTGGCCATAATTTTCACGCAACTCCTTTCAAACCTCAGTATCCGCACAGAGGCAGACACGCTGCCGTCCCCGCACCCGGATACGGTGGAACTGTTACTATCATAGCTCTTTTTGGCGCGGATTTCCAGATATATTTTTCACAAAGCGCCGGGCCCGGGCAGACAAAAAAGCTCCAAAATGCCCGCGCACAGCGCGCGGGCAGCACACCCCGGCGGGCCGCGCCCTCTCTTCCCCTCCGGCGGAGGCGGCGCCCACCAGCGGCCTCACGGCGGGGAGGTTTCCCCAATTTTTTATACAGGCTCAAGCTTATATTAGAGCCCTCATGCTGCAAAACACAATCATTTATATCTCAGCCGCTCTGCCCCGAGCGGGTTTGCAAGGCTTTGATGCCGATTGCAAGGGGTGCCCCGTTTCTCTTTCAAAGGGAGTTCGTAAAATCGGAAATACTCACTCTCTTTTCATATACAATAACGGATATGGATTTCCCTGTTCGTCCAACTCCGTTCTTTTATAAATCTTAAAGCCCATATGCTCGTAAAAGCCTTTTGCAAGATGGTTTTGTTCATTGACTGCAAGCTTATTGATTGAATAATTTTCAACACCATATTCCAACAGCTTTTTTCCCATTCCCTGTCCTCTGCTTTCATTTGAAATGAATAGCATTTCAAGCTTTTTATCTGCAATGCCCATAAAGCCCACTGGCTTTCCGTTTTCATTCTCTGCAATCACCAAAGCGGGAACACCATTTGTGGCTTGGGGAGCATACTGTTTATATTGCCTATCTCATTCTCTGATAAAAACAGATGTGCAGCTTTCACTCAGCCCTCCCATACTGCTGCCAGCTTCTTTGTCAGAAGCTCAAAAAGCATCGTTTGAAGAATATGAAAGCCACACAATATGAAGCATCCGGAATTGAAAATACGGAAATATTCCGGCACAGTGTTTCTTCGGGCGCAAGATTTGTTGTTGAAGCGTTACTGCTTGACGATAAAAAGTAAAGCTGCGTTTCTCTGACAGCTATAAAAATGGGCAGCCCTCGTTGATATTGAAGGCCGCCCATTTTTATGTTCATTATGCGCTTTCAAAAGAAAAACTTAGGAAAAGGGACTCCTCTCTCAAACGGCAGTTCGGCCAAATGGGATTTGCCTACTCTTTCATAATTTCATTTTCTATAAAGCAACTAGCAATTTCAAAGGCCTTCACCCGCCTCTTTGCTAATGTAATTTGTGACTTATAGCGTTGTGGATTTTCTTTGGCTTCAAGTGTTTTTATGGTTTCTCTTAATTTGTGTAATGTCGAATCAAGCTGTCGTTTTGCTTCTACTAATTCATCTTTTGAGAATTCCATTGTTTCCTCCACAAATTTTAATTTGTCACTTTCTTCTTAGTCACATTATCGCGGTTCCCCACGACAACTACAATGAGAATCAGCCCGGTATTTATATTTCTCCTTCTTCAAAAAAAGAGCAACCCATAAGGATTGCTCTTTTTCTGTTCGTGATGCGATTTTTTTGCCGCCGCACCGATCGGTGTAAAACGGGTGTATTTGTGTAAGTATAAAACCCGAAAGCCTCAGAAAGTGAAGTGCATCTCATTTTAATAGAGCTTTGCGCCTGCCGGGATGCGGCTGTCCACCATCAAGAGGTTCAGCCCTTCACGGCCGTCCTCCTCGTGTACCGCTGAAATCAGCATGCCTTCGGAGTAAATACCCATCATCTTTCTCGGCGGCAGGTTTACAATAGCAATTGCAGTTTTTCCAACCAGTTCTTCCGGCTCGTAATACTCGTGAATGCCGCTTAAAATCACACGGTCTTTGCGTTCGCCGTCGTCCAATGTAAACTTGAGAAGCTTCTTTGACTTCGGCACTGCTTCACAAGCCAAAATCTTGACCGCCCGGAAATCAGACTTTGCAAACGTATCAAAGTCGACCATTTCCTCAAAAATCGGCTCAATTTTCACATTGGAAAAATCGGGCTTTTCCGGTTCCGCTTTGCCGTTATTTTCAGAGGCAGAAGCATTTTTTTCGCTTGCATCATTTCCCGCACTGCCGTCTTTCACCGGCTTCATGGTCGGGACGAAATCGTCCACTCACGACTTAAAACCATTTTATAAATTTTATCGCCTATAAATGGGCTTGTATTCAACCTCTTTACACCATTCCCATCTGTTTCGTGAAGGTAAAAATGAGGTTTGGTGTAAAAATTGGTGTAAATGGTGTATAGCCATATTTAGTTTTGGGTTTGATAGCATTGCTATCAGTCCTGTGCTTCATTCTACCACTTTTTCGTCATAAAGTAAAGAAAGCACACACCGTATCTCTACGGCATATGCTCTCTTTCTGATTATATGATTACTTACTGATTAAATTGCAATTCTAATCCCTCAAACTCTGACTTTCTTAATTCCTTTGTTACATCTGTGTAAATGTTCAATGTCGTGGATACGTCTTTGTGTCCGAGTGCGTCCTGAATAACTTTAACATTTACACCGGCTTCGCACATTCTTGTAGTAAATGTATGTCTAAGGGAATGACAGCTAAAGTGAGGAAGTAAAACCTCTGGATTTTCACTTTCCAGAAACTGCTTATCATTACAATTTCTTATGATACGACGGATTGCTTTATTGAGGGTTGCTTGATGTTGCGGCTGACCAAAACGATTTACAAAAACAAAATCAGTGTATCCGTCAACCGTAGCTTCACAATGCAGTCCGAGAAGTTCCTGCCTTTCTTTTTCCATTAAAAATGCTTCCTTCACAAATTCAAGCATTGGAACTTGTCGCATACCTGCCGGTGTCTTGGTTGTGTTCACATTGAAATAGCAACCTTTCTTGCTTCCTTCGGTTCTGTGGTCATAATAAACAAGCGTATGATTCACATCTATAATGCTTTCCTCTAAATCTATGTCACACCACCTGAGTCCGGTCAATTCGCCCACACGCAATCCAGTTCCGACCATAACCGCAAATATTGGATACCAATACTGTGCTTCCGGTGTGTTCTTCAGATAGTTAAGAAAAAGTTCCTGCTCCGGTTTGGTTAATGCCCTGCGTTTTTCAGTCTTAAAACAATGTGATTTTTTCAATTCACGCAAAACATTGTCTGTTGGATTGCTTCTGATATAATCATCATCTACTGCCATTTCAAAGACCTGATGTAGAACGGTATGTATGCTATCAATCGTTGCGGGTTTCAGATGTCTTTCATCAACAAGACTGTTGTAATATCTTTTTATATCAGTCTTTTTTATAGACATTATGAATTGAGAACCAATCTGATTACGCACGAATGTCTCGTACATATATTTGTAATTCTCAAAAGTATTATTCTTTATTCCACGTTTCAAATCTCTCCAAAGTTCATACATATCGTTAAGTGATGTATAGCGTGCTTCTGCCTTGATACCGTCTTTCTTGTCCTTGTCGATTTCATCTTCCTTATATCTTAAATCATCCAAGTTCCTTGCATAAATACAATGTCTTTTACGGTTCTCATCTGTCCATCGGAATTGATAAGTACCGTCCGGACGTTGCGATTCCCCTTTGCGGAGAACCTTTCTTGATTTATCTTTTCTTTTTGTATTTGCCATTGTGTTACCTCCTACAATTCTGTGCTTGAGTCAATAAACTCCTCTAACTTCTCTCGTATAATTAAAAGCCTGTCGCTTCTTGCAATTCTGAAACTGCAATCCTTATCCATCAATAGTGCCTTTAATCTTCGCTCTCCAATACCTGAATAAGCAGCCGCTTCCTCGACCGTAAGACATTTCTTTTCCCAAATCGGTATATCCTCCGGTGGTTGCAATAGCTGTTGCTGATATTCATATAGTTCAGAACCATCTATTTTGTACATCTACATTCCTCCCTTCAAATAGAACACATCTGGTCTAAATATTCTTCAAATTGTTTGCGTTTAATTAGAGTTCTTTTTCCAATTTTCAATGTAAATTGTTTTGCTTCCGGTTGCTTTGTAAGTTCTCGTATTGTTTCTCTACCAATGCCCGTATATACATACATTTCATCAATAGAAAGTGCTATCTTATGCCACAACGGAACGCTCTCGCTTTTACTGGAAAACCACTCATCATTCAATCTGTTCATCATCTGCACCTCCCTTAAATTCCGATGTCTGAATAAATTTCTCGAATGCTTTTCTCTTGATAAATCTGCGATTACCCATCCACAATACAAATGGGCAGGCATATAGATTTGTTATTTCAATCAGTTTTTTCTCACTGATTCCTGTATAAAAAGACGCTTCTCTTATGGTTAATATAGGCTTATGCTCTAATGGCATTTCTTTTTTGCTTTGCATTTCGTCCTCCTTGTATTGATGGCATCAGTATATTCATTTTTCTGCGATAAGCCCATTATGCAATCGGACTCATCGCAGATTTGACTTTTTACTATATTGAATACTGTCTTTCGAGGTATTCCTCAAAGGATTTTCTCTTGATTACCCTGCGACTTCCTATCCATATCACAAAAGGGCAGTCCTCCGATTCTGACATCTCATATATCTTATTGGCACTTATCCCTGTGTAAATTGAAGTTTCCGTTACCGATAAAACAGGTTTTAACCAAAGCGGAATGTCATAACTTACAATTTCATATCTTTTCTTAGACATTCTGACACCCCTTTCCTCTTGCGTTGTGCTGTCTTTCAGCAATCACATAATCCCAACCGGATTGATTGCATTTATCACAGTGGTCTTTGACCTTTGCAAACGGGTCAAGCCGACGCACGATATAATCGGGATTGTGAATATAATCTTTCAGGCACTTTGAGCAAAGGCAACGGATATTTTCTTTCTTTTCTTCCTTATAAATCCAAAGTCCGAAAGTCTTTTTAAGCGTTATATTTATTCGCCTTAAAAGCTGCTCATCTTCAATCGTTCCGATGTAATCTCTGAGTTCATCTTTGTTTACTGTCTGAAGTTGCTCCAGTAGAACCATTGACGGCTTCTTGAGTCCAAACTCCTGACCGAGCAGGATATGTGACGGCAGGTATCTTTTCTTGATAACGCCTGTTACCGCAGCCACAATAATTGTTGGTGCGTTTCTGTTATAATCATCTGCCTGAATTACAAGCACCGGTCGTGTTCCGCTTTGTACCGAACCTGTTCGTGTTCCGAAGTCGTAGTAGAATAAATCCCCACGGCAAATTGTTTTTTCTTTCATATGTAAAACCTCACATTTCTAAATATTTTGAAGTGTCATTCGTATCCGGAATGAAATAACCCCTTCACTCATTGCACAAAAGGGTTCATTTTGGACACCCAAAATCAGAGATTCTCATAAAATTTCTTAAAATTTTTCTTTGCCGCTTCAATAGATTTGCTGACAGAACTGTGATAAGTACCTTCTTCTACGGCTATTTCACGACAGCTCTTTCCCTCAATGACAAACTTATACAATCTTCGTTCCTGAGCTGGTTTCATCATTGAAAGCACTATTCTAACTTTCTCAATTTCACGCAGACGCTGTAATTCTTTCCTCTCTGCAATTTCTTCTGCTTCTCTGAGTTCAAATGGGTCAACAAAGTCCAAGAATGCTTCATTATGGAATTGCTCAAATAAATCATCTTCATAACAAAAGGCATCTAAATGTCTTGCATCTCGCATTTCACATCTATGAGTTTCTCTGTTATCGTCAATAATCACTTTTCCCTGTGCCATAGACAGCAGGACAAATGGAGTGTATCTGCTAATAATATCCGGATATTTATCCCACAGTTCTTCTTCAGTAAGTTCGGTAACAACTGCCCATTTCTCTGTGCCGGTATATCCGTCATATTCATATTTGAGATTGATAAGTTTACAGTCCTTTGCAAATAATTCTTCTTGTTCCGTTATTGTAAGTTTGTTTGTCATTTTCGTAATCTCCTTTGAATTTTCTAAAATTGCTTTTTTATATAGAAAATTTGGAGATTACGGGTATTTAGCTATGTATGCCTGCCACTGCTTTTTCATTTGCTTCTCCGTTTCGGAGCAACAAAAAAATAGCCGAACATCAAGAACGCAAGGATATAGTTATCCCGTTATTCTCAATGTCCGGCTATTTGGTAACTCATTCAGGTTCCGTGGCTCGGTACAAAGCTCAGTTATTCAGTTGTTTGCTCATTTCTTGTTTATTCTAAATGTTCTGAATTTGAGATTACCTCTGCGCAGTGAAAGGTCAATCTCATTTACATACCCACATTTCGGGCATTTAATTTCAATGTTTCCTGTCGTCATCGTGACTTTATCAAAGATACGCCATTCACAGCGTTTGCACCTGACGATTACTTTCTGTTCCAGTCTTGTCAAATCTTATACACCTCCGGATAAACAGCAAGGTAGTCAAACGGATTATCAAGATAATCCTTGTGCAAGAGTCCAAGCTGTTTCATTCGTATTGCAAGTGCTTTCTTTGAGCATCCTAAAAAATCTGAAAGTGCTGCGTATCTTTCATAGACCGCCGGATAATAGATTTTATTTAGGCATTCGATTTTATCCCCAAGCCCAAACAAAAACATTCCTTTTTCTATCAGACACCTCGGAAGCAGAATTGCAGCCGCAAGTGTATTTGCCTGCCATTCCTCCCAATCGGTAATTATTCTGCTTTTCTCTGTGTCTGCGGTTGCCTTGTAATAATGCACTCCGGCTGATTTTTCCGTTATTCCATAATCATTTGGGAACAACATCTTGAATATCTGATGACTGCCTTCGTGCATAAGTGTAAAATTCTTTCTTCCTTTCAGGTTGTTGTCATAGTTAAGGTCAGACTCGACCAGAACCGTTTTGCCATCCAAGAAGAAAAAGGCTTCATCGTCGTTGTTTTCAAATACCTGCACTCCGAGTTCCCCAAACGATGTCATTCCGAGAATGCTTCCATCATAGGAAAGGTGCATATACTCAATCGTCAGTCCAAGTACCTTTTCGAGCATTAGCTCCGGCTCAATGCGGTACACCTGTGATTTCTTTATTTCAGGCAGTTCAAAATATGCCTTTACAAATTTCTCTGAAATTGTTTCTATATCATTTCTCGATAAGCGTTTCAATTACTTAGCCCTCCTAACATTAGGATTTTGCTTCGACAAACCACTTTCCGTTTTCTTCATCGAACAGAAAAGCCGACTGTCCGCAAATCTGAACCGTATAGCGAATGCCTGTGCCACCGACCTTAGTAGCGGCGGCTCTGCACTTCTGCATTACACGGTCGACTTCATATATCTCATCATTTTCAAACTTAATGGAATTCGGACGAGCCGTTCCATCAGGTCTATGCGTCACATTTACTTCGACATATACTTTTCTTCTTTCACACTCCATTGCTTATACCTCATAATTTCTCATTGTTACAACCAATCTTCCCAAATGCTCATATCCGTCGATGTCTTTATCTGAGACTTTGTATTTCGGTTTTTCGTCATCATTCTTGTTAATGTAGCAGGAAAGCCGACCTTTTAGAAACGGCTTATTCAAATCAAAGAATAAAAACATCCCTTCGTATATTCCGTAATCGGTAAAATGGTTTCCGCCGTCCGCAATGAAGATAGCCATATCATCACTGCATCCTTTTATTAAACAATCAGGCATTCTTACATATGCCTGTACATCACTTTCATCAATCACAATTAAGCCCTCCTTAGCCGACCATTCCCGTCGGCATCGTGATTTCCACTTTTTCCGGTGGTAGCTGCAAGTCCTGATACAGAACTCCATTCCTTATGCTGTCCTTACCGAAGCGTCTGCGGATTGTTTCAATACATTTTTCAAGTCGTTCCAACTTTTCCTGCTTTTCCACATCCATAAATAATCCTATCTGACGGGGCGTGTCTTGAGGAATAAGATTGATTGCTTGGATTGTTACGGAACGGATTGGATTGTACCAACCATACCTTGCTTCAAAAAGTTGAAATGCTCTCTTGGCAAGAACCATCGGCGATTGCGTAGGCAAGTCAATCTTGGTCTGCCATTGTCTTGTACATAGTGTGTTATCTCTAATGTGTATGGCAACTCCTTCGGCACTCAGTCCGTGGACTCGGAGCTTGTGTCCGATGTCTTGGGTCAATTCGAGAAACACGGGCCACACCTGCTCCGGTTTCTCTAAGTCTGCAACTGTCGTTATACCGTGTCCTACGCTCTTGATAGGCGATACGAAGTCTTTCTTGGCAACAAGGGAAAGGTCATTGCCATTTGCGTAATTCCATAATGCAACTCCGTTTTTTCCTAATACGCTTCGCAGGAACTCAGGGTCGGTCTGTGCCAAAGCCCCGATGGTACGAATCCCATAGCTGTCTAATGTACGCTGTGTCGCTCTGCCTACACCGAGCAAATCAGCCGATGGGAGTTTCCATATCTTTTCTCTGAAAGTATCCTTTGGTATAACCGTTACTGCATCCGGCTTCTTCATATCAGAGCCGAGTTTTGCAAATATCTTATTAAATGAAACACCAACGGAGATAGTAAGTCCGAGTTCAAACTTAATCGTTTCTCTGATTTTGTTTGCAACTTCCACCGGAGAGCCGAAAAGACTACCTGTTCCGGTAATATCCAGCCAGCACTCATCCATACCATAAGGTTCTACTTGGTCTGTATATCGTTCGTACACGCTTCTTGCAAGTTTTGAGTATTTTATATATTCCTCATAATGCGGTGGAACAATAACCAAATCCCGACATTTCTGTTGTGCCTGCCAGACGGTATCTCCGGTTTTCACATCAAATGCCTTTGCTTTATAATTCTTAGCAAGGACAATTCCGTGTCGTTCTTCAACAGAACCGCATACAGCAACCGGATATTCTTTCAGAGCAGGGTTAAGCATACACTCAACACTTGCATAGAAGTTGTTCATATCGCAATGTAAAATATTTCGAGCCATTCTGCGTAACCCCCTTGACTTTTTGAGAAGTTTAATATAAACTATGAGTAGTTAAACTTCTTACTTGCTATTATACGCAGTTAAACTTCTCTTGTCAAGAGTGTAGACGAAGTTTAACTACATAAATTTAAGACAAGGAGTGAACAATCAAGATGACATTCGGCGAAAAAGTTAAGAACGAACGAAACAGACTCGGATTAAATCAGGATGAGTTGGCGAAAAAAATCGGCGTTACTCGTAGAGTTATCAGTTCCTATGAGAATGACAGTTCCCGTCCAAGAGGAACAGAACGCTATAAGAAACTTGCCGAAGCTCTCGGTGTAAATATCAACTATCTTTTATCGGAAGATGAAGCATTTATTGCAGATGTTGAAGATAATTACGGACACAGAGGTGCTAAGCAGGCAAAAGAACTTCTAGCAGAAGTAACCGGTTTATTTGCCGGCGGAGAAATGGCTGACGAAGACATGCGTGAAATGGTTGATGCCATTCAGGAAGCGTACCTTATTGCTAAGAAAAACAACAAGAAATACACACCGAAAAAGTATCGCAAAGACGAGTAACCTCTCGCTGTGCGTTGTCCGTTTTATGGGACAGCAGATGGTTTATAATAAAAATGGATAATATATCTGTTATAATGGCACTGCAAGGGAGGTGAGCCGTTTGGGATATAATACGCAGGATGAGATTGTCAAGATAGTGAACCGGCTCATCAAACGATGTGGCACTCGTAATCCATATAAAGTCGCTGATGAGCTTGGGATACATATTCTCTATCGAGATTTTACGAAACAGCGTGGAGCATACAAGGTAATCTTGAAGAATCGATTTATCTTTCTTCAGAACGGTTTGCACCCGGTTATTGAACAAATCGTATTATGGCACGAAATCGGACACGATGTTCTTCATCGCCAAGAAGCAGTTTCAGCCGGAGGATTCAAAGAATTTAATATCTTTGATATGCGTGAAAACCGGATGGAATATGAAGCCAATGTCTTTGCAGCTCAGGCTTCTTTACCGGACGATACGATTATTGAATATATTAAACAGGGGTATGATATTCAGCAAATTGCTCGCTGTATGCACTCCGACATAAATCTTGTCGCTTTGAAAGTTGATACTCTCAATTCACAAGGCTACAATTTTAGGAAACAGGAACATAGAAACGACTTTCTCAGATATAACGGAAAAATGTAAAGACCGTCAATTCTCGAATGAGATCTGACGGTCTTTGCATTACTTCGATTTCCATTATTCTTGGGAACAGCGTAAGCTTGGAGACTATTGTGAGATGTTCAACGGAGACAGA